>OHKP01001399.1_pt1 | contig 9975 bp, 12 predicted proteins | sample 1568861 | NCBI WGS metagenome assembly OHKP01 (sample SAMEA3879524, study PRJEB24766) | human gut metagenome | biome: human-associated habitat; feature: feces | place: USA | collected 1985/1987 | reverse complement strand
GAGACAGCGATACGCTTGCATGCATCACAGGCGGAATAGCAGAGGCGTATTATAAAGAAATTCCGCGAAGTATAGCAGAACAGGTGGTCAAACCATTCCCTAAAATCTTCAACAAGATCCTGGACGCAGTGCGTAAGGAAACAGTCTACGGTATCACATGTAAAATTGTTGATTAACTTGGGTTGGATAAAACCATATAAATCCATACTGAAGATGAGAATATTTAGATTGACGCGAACATCATTCTCTCGTCTAGAAGGGAGAATTGGGCGGAATTCACAATTATTAGTATGATACAGTACATCGCAGACGAAGCGCACTTCCAGGAAGTTATAGCCCGCGTTGCAAATGTGAAAGAACATCTTTGGATCGGGACTGCCGACATAAAGGACTTGTATGTCGGCGAGCGTCCTCTCCTGGGCGTACTTGCCGACCTGATCAGCAAAGGGCGTGAAATCCGTCTCATCCATGCCAAGGAACCAGGCCCGAAATTCAGGGAGGATTTCGACCATTATCCAGTACTGTTTTCCGGACTGGAGCGGGTTCTGTGCCCCAGAGTACACTTCAAACTGATTATCTTTGACTTCAAGTTTGCCTACATCGGCTCGGCAAACCTCACCGGCGCAGGCCTGGGAATGAAAAGTCCACGCAACCGCAACTTCGAGGCAGGCATTCTGACAGATGACCCAGCTCTGGTAGAAGCCGCAATGAACCAATTCGATACCATCTGGGCCGGCTTCAAATGCAAAGACTGCGGCCGCAAGCAATACTGCTCTGATCCCGTCGATTGCCACTCTTTGGCAGTTTCAAGCAATATCTTTACGGCATGAAAAGAAACATTGACAAACCGGACTATCGTTCGATGGACGAGGTCCAACTCAAACATGAACTCGCTGGACTCGAGCAGCGGATTCTCGGAATCACCGGCGATCCCCTCGACTACCAGCACTACCGCCGGTTCCTTGATTGGAGCCGGAACGAGGTGAAGGTCAATGAGATTGAGGAGCTGATGTCGGACCGCTGCCTCATCCTGAATCTCCTCTTCGGCTGCCATTGCACCCCTGGGGAGGTCGAGAGGTTGGAAAAGGTCAATGACCTGCTTCTGGAAATGACCAACCGGACATATCATCGCACGGCAGACCTCGTACGGGCGCTGCTGGTGATGAAGAAAGACGATATGGATGACGACTACATGATTGAAAGCCGACTGGTCCCGATATTCGACATTCCGTACTCAGTTCTGCGTCTGGAGGATGACGAATACTATGGTTCGGATTTCATCCGTATGGCAGCCATCCTACAGGAGACGGAGAAGAACAAACCCGGCATGGCCGATGTATTCTGCAATTGGTCGCTACTGAAAGACAAATCCCCGTCAGCGACAGACGCTGAGCTGGAGTGCTCAAACGATATGGATGACGGAAGCACCTGGGCTGAAGAGTTTCTGTGCAATCCCAAGCTGGAGCATATCATTGTCTGCCATGCTCTCCATGCGCTATGCACACACATGAGCTGGTCCATTCCTGATGTGCTGCGGATCAATGACCTCTCCATAGAGGTCAAACTCACCATCCAACAGTTCTCAGACCAGGAAAGGAACCGTCTCGACTGGTGCCGCAATTATGATCTCCGACACTTCAAGGAAGTCCTTCTGAAGGAAGCTGCGGATCGTCCTGAAGGAGTATCGCTGGAGAATGCGCTGCTGCAACGGTGCAGGGACCACTTTGAGGATATTGCGGATGAAATTCTCGACAAAGCCGGACTCTCGGACATTGACCTTTACCTGGAAACCCTCAAAAATAGAATCGACAAATCATGAACAGCAATGATACTCAAGGATCTTGTACTCAAATATGAGTTCGACACCATAGTGCCGGACTTGACCGACATTGAAGAGCCGGTCAGAAGCAACCTGTACGCATTCAAAGAGGCTTTCGACACGCTCCGACGCATGACTCCGGGTGATGCCGGAGGAGAGCAGATAGTCGTAAGTGAGCACGTGGAGACTGATGATGACGGCTGCGAAGTGGAAAGGTACCTGCACGCGTCCAACTGTGAAGGAGAAATCTGGGAGTCGGCTCTTGCAAAAGAGGTGGTCTTGCAGGCTGACGTCACGGAGCCCCAGGCTCTTGCGCGGATCCTTTGGCATATCACCTTCTATGGTTTCACTCCGGAAGGTGAATACTTCTCCAGATATGACAGACCGAAGAACAAGTATGAACTTAAGGCCTCAATCCTGCAATATCATCAGTTCTGCAACTATGCCCGCGTCAGGCGCGAAAAGATTATTTCGGGTCGTATCCCCAGTTGCGCGCTGCCGATGGATGAATGGGACATCTACCATGCCCGGGAGGCACGCCGCAACAGGACGAAGCGGATGCGTGATGCCAGACAGGATCGCCAGATCAAAAAGTACGAGCGGCTCGGAAAAATCCAGAGACTGATTGACAGCATCGTGCCGTTCAGCAGCGATTCCGACTATTCGGACTACCATTATCTCTTCGGCACCAATGAAATCCGCGAATTTGAATTCTACTCAAGAACGGCAGACAAGGAATCCAGGGCACAGTATATTGCCGACAATTTCTGCAATTATTTCAATGAAGATCTGACCGGATATACCCGTTTCTGTATAGTCATCTCTTCATCGGAAGAAAGTGAAGTCACACGTCCTGAAACACTTTCCATCTGCAGGGCCATGTGCCAGCGCATCGGATTGTTTCCGGATGGAAAGGAAAACCCGGCCTGTTACTTTACCAGTCAAAAGCCGGAATGCCATATCCATTTCGTAACGGACCCCGGACTCGGCGAAGACTTGCTGGTACGGTTAGTCTGCAGCAGATAAGGACATAACGAATCCCGACTGCTGGATTTTTTCAGCAAGTCTTCATACATTTGCATTGACAAAAAAACAAAACTTTATGGCAGTGAATTTCTTAAAGCGGTACATCTGGCTGATTGACCTCATCAACCGCAGGGGCTACATCTCTTTCAGGGAGATCAGCGAGGCCTGGAGCAGGAGTCCGCTCAACGACAGCGGGTCCGCATTGAGCGAAAGGACTTTCTTCAATCACAAGACCGCCATCGAGGAGATGCTCGGCATTGAAATAAAGAACGACAGGACCATGGGATACTATATCCGCGGTGAAGAGGTCGGGGACAATGCTACCCTGAACTGGATGCTGCACTCACTTTGCATGAACAACCTTTTTCAGGAGAATTCTGACATGAAAGACCGCATACTTGTGGAGAACGTGCCTTCCAGCGAGAAGTTCCTCTCAGACATCATCAGCGCGATGCGTTCCGGGAGAGTAATCCAGATTTCATACAAAAGTTTCTACCGTCCGGAAGCCACTTTCTTTTCCATCGAGCCGTATTGCGTAAAACTCTTCAAGCAAAGATGGTACGTTCTGGGAAAATCGGAACTCGGACTGAGGATATACGCATTGGACCGTATCGAGGACATGGAGGAACTCTACGAGCCGTTCACCTTACCGAAAAAGTTCGACCCTGAAGAGTATTTCAGGAACTTCTTCGGAGTAATCGTGGGGAACGATCAGCCGACGCAGGATGTGCTCATACGTGTCGTTAACGACCAGACAAAATATCTCGACACCCTGCCTCTCCACAGCTCCCAGCAAAAGATCGAGGAGAAATCGGACGACACCCACACCGTCTACAGGTACCGACTGGTCCCGACCTTCGACTTCAAGCAGGAACTGCTGAGACTCGGGCCCTCTGTAGAAGTGCTGGAGCCGGAAGATCTGCGCGACGAAATGATTGATGACATCAGGAGGATGGCAGAGAACTATAAGATTTAGACAGAGTTATAATTTCGAAAACAATGCGTAATAAGTATGCTATTGAAGATCTTCAACCAACATACTTATTGCGTCTTCTTTTTCCACAAATGGTTTGAAGACGTTATTCCATAAATCTTTCGCCAAACCCTCTGCATCCTGTATAGCCCTGAACAGGCATTCTTCCACAAGCTTACAAGAATCATTGCTGTCTTTTTGGAAAAACACCTTTGCCGGAATTGTCTTCATAAACGGATACCACGCATTTTCCCGGCTCTCATGAAAGCCATTGTCTGTCAAAAAACCTTTCAAATCGGCATTGGCATTAACCTTCCCAATAAATTTTTCAGGAATGATTTCAGGATGATTAATCCATATTCCCGCTCCTCGTTCATACCAAGACCAGTGTCTCCACTCTATACGAATACTCAGTGAATGATATTTCTGTAAAACAATGGATATATAATCATAATTAGCATCATACTCCCAATCGGCTCCGGATAACTTAGGGACAGTAATTTTCCGCATCTCTGTCAATAGACGGCTCTTCAGTTCGCGGACCATCATGTCCTTCATGTTGGAGAGTTCCACAAACGAGTTCCAGTCTTCTGCAGTTTTAAATAAACTCAAAACCTTTTCTATCTCATTCATTTTCTTATAACTGTTTACAATATTCAATATATTGGGCAATCAGATTTCTGAGCGGAGTATTCTCTGCCGGCAGTTTATCCATGCATTTTCTTAACCACTTAGGTATATCCTCGTGAAAATCCATCACTATCGGTTCCATTGGAAGCTTATCCGGTAAGTCTATCGGATAGTCAATAGGACGCGTTTTCGAATTGTCACTAATTTGTTTGGCTTTATCCGGCACCAAATAAACTATTTTGTACTCAGGGTGATCCAGATAATAAGATTTTTTGCAATCCTCTTCGCACTTGTGAATATTCTCATACCAGTACCGGTACAATTGGTTAGGTTGATCTCCTGCCCAATTGGATTTGTTCTCAATTATGACAGCGCCTAACGGATTCAGTCTTCTTAACAGAACATCCACACGACCTTCTTCAGCCGTTATTATCCATTCCTCATTACCTTCGTCCTGCTCAAAGCCAATATACTCCAAAAACGCGGACAAGAATAATTTGCCTTGTCCATGCATCGGATTATCCGAAAGGAAAAAATGCAGGATTCGGCTATGGATGGGTTCACTTATGCGGGAAAATTCATTCCAAAGGGAAAACACATTGACGTACTTGCCCATCTTCGTATTGGACATCCTCTCCGCCTTGATTTCTTTCATGATTGAACTGCACAGTTCAATCATCTTCTGATATTTTTCCAATTTTTCTTCCATAATTTACAAATTAATCAAATGCGGCTCAAGCAGCATGCCGTAATGCTCGTCCATCATGGCAGCATTGGAAAAGACGGTTCCGCCGCTTTCCTCCAGACCATTGGCCTTATGGATGTGGCCGAAAAGATGTATCCGGGGACGGACTGCCGTCACACGCGAGAGCAGCTCATTGGAGCCGTAATGGATGCTTCCGTCCTGGTCGAGGATTCCGTATGGCGGGGCATGGGTAATCAGCACATCCACGCCGTCAGGAATCATTTCATAGAACTCCTTCTGGCGTCCGGAACTACAGTCTTCCATAAACATGGGGACCCCATAGAATGTCACGCCTTCTATCTCCACCGAACTGTTGCACAGATAATGGCAATTGGAGTCAAGTCCGTCAATGACGGCACCATACAGGCATGCGTCGTGGTTCCCCGCCACGAAAATCTTATGGGCATAGGGAAGGGCGCTGAACCACCTCATAAAGTCCAGTGCCTCCGAGGATGATCCGTTCATGGCAATGTCTCCCGAGTGGACAATCACGTCCGCCTCTGGAAGCCGGCCAAGACTGCGATGCGACCCATGAGTATCCGAGAGATGAAGAATGTTCATGTCAATGCAGGTTTATCATGCAACAAAAGTACGCCCATACTCCGCCAAAAAGCAGCATCAGTCTGCATGCGAGCTCCCAAACGTCATCATCAAGTGCAAAATAGGTCAATATGGCGAACTAACTTTTTCTATATCGAGAATCCTATCGGACATTACTGACGTAATAAAATTTAAAGCCGCATCCTTCTCTTCCCTTGTTTTTGGCTCATACTTATGATCGTCTTTCAAAAGATCCATTTGGGACAATCCAAAACACGTTTTTTTATCTTCAGTCATACATATGATACCCCATCTTAACTTATTCATATTTCTTAACAAGTCATTAATAGAACTCGCATCCGAAGAAGAAATAGTCACAAGTCGAAAGTTCACGCCTTTTAAGAGAAAATTTGCTTCCCCTATATGCATGTCGCAATCATCGAAAATGCAAGGGAGAATTACTGTTCCCGTCCTTGAGAAATAGCCGATTTTTCCATCGCTGACGCTTCTTGCAACAAACTCTCCATGATCAAACCGTCCAGTAGTGATCTTCCCTTCTTTAATTAACATTTCTCCATATTTGGATACTATGGCGGTACTAGTATTTCCGACATTAACCATCAGCAAATCATGATTACATGCTGACCATGAGACATCTCGACAAGGCACATCATACATATGTGAAATAACAACACCCCTACAACTCATTTGGACGGATTCATCTGTCAGTTCGTCCAGTTTATGAAGGAACGCGATGGAATCTTCACTTGAATCCAACATATTCTCGATGTCATTTAGGACTGTCTTGAGTTTTGTCAATTTAACACAACTCAAGCCTTGCATTTTTTTAAGAAATTCCTCCTTTCTGAGGATTGATTTTTTTACATGCAACATAATATCACTAATTTTAAGTGTTTTAGACTTGTTTTAGAAGAAAGACATATCCTCCGCATACAACCTCGACTTCATATTCCGGAAAAACTTGATTAATCATGTTGACAAATTCACTGAACTGAAGGTCATTAGTTTCACCGCCATTACTCCATTTGTTCGAAAGATAGTATTTCTGGGCATAACAGTTTATGCAACTTTTCCAAGGCAAATCTATGCTATTTAGGCAACTTTTCCAAGTATTTCATCTTTTATTCAGGAGTAACGACTGAATCATACTCGATATTGTTCTCTTCCTTGACCTTAATCGCCATACATTCATCAGTGGAGAGGAACGTGCCCTGCACCCTTTCCACATCAGGCCCGCGAAGCAGAAGCATGTCGCCATTTCCGTCAAGCCGCTCCGCTCCTGTCCTATCCAAAACGACTATGGAATCGCGCTTGTCCAACATTCGGAATCCCATCCTCATAGGGAAATTCTCCTTTATCTCTTTGGTTATCACTTTCTCGGCAACGCGATTCGTCGAAATGACCATGTGAATCCCCACTGCATTTCCCGCTTTGGACAAGCCTACGATATTCTTGAACGCGGCAGTCTTCTTGGAGCCGTAATCAATAAGGTCCGCATACTCATCTACGAACACCACTATCTTCGGATACTTTCTCCGAGAATCTTCTGCCAATCCTGAAAGGCGCCCTTCCATTTCGACCACCAGCCTGTCCAGTTCAGCATTGGCCTCGGACTCTCCACCCGCATATCGGCTGCCGGCAATTCCCGCCCAGACCGCAGGTTCCGCCCGTTTAGGGTCAATGAATATGAACTTCACTTCTTCCTGTCCTTTAAGCAGCATGAGCGAAGCAATCATCGCATTCATTGCCACGGACTTTCCCTGTTTCGTGCATCCCGCCAACAGGATATTGGGAGCCGCGGCAAGGTCCAGCCACAGAGGCCTGCCGTTCTCGTCCCTGCCTATGGCCAGCGGCAACGTCATCTCTCCATTTTCCGCATTTCTGCAAAACAACATTTCATCCATATCATATAGTTATTTTCTTCGTATTCACGTATGAGATCTTCTCCGTTCCATCATGAAACAAAAATACACCCCGACACCGCCAAAAAGCGGCAGCCGCGTCAATCAGATTGCACAAGTACTATAAAATATAGAAACCACATGTAAGATTGACAAAGAAATTCAGTATATCTATATAGCAACAGAAAACTTGCGTACATTTACAATTTGAAAAAACACATAAGTTATGGAATATAGAACATTTGATTCAGCTATCGACGAGCGCAAAAAGAAGAACGCCGATGCTACCTGAATGAGACACCCTGAGATTTAAGCGCAGACTTCGCTCCTGCCTTTTACATCCATTTTTCGGGAGATGGGATCATTAAAAATGGGATAGAATCTATTTCAATGCTAATAACAATTACTCAAATAAGTCTAAAACATGAGCACAAAAACACAAGAATACATGGACATTCTGTTATCATTATGTTCAGCAGCCAAAAGCAGCCTTCATTTTTTGAATGGTGCAAGAACGAATAAAACAATAAACCATTCTCTGGTTGAAAAATTCCAGGAGAGCATAAAGGACATTCTGAACAATGGCAAGAATGGATACAAATGGGAGATAGAAGAGAAGGCCAAAGGGCGCTCTGAAAAAGACTCCATCGATATTCTTGGGCAGGCGAAGAATATGCAGAACTGGATAATTGAGATTGACGCAACACGTTCTGACCAGGTATCTCAGAAACTGCTTTCAAGAATGACCTTGTGGGGGCTCAAGAATCCTCTTAACTATGTCGCTATACTCTACCCCGACACCCGTAACGGCAAAAACGCATGCGAAAAATACCTGCGCTATGGGAATGATATTATCAAGGCTATAAACAAGAAATCAAGCGTAACCGGTATCTTTGTAAATCCTGCCAACAGTAGCATTGAAATTCTTTCATTTGAAGAGTCAAGCCATTTTGAGGTTAATGGCAAAGAGTGCAAGGGTATGAGCAATGCCGCAGCGGAGGCAATCAGAGAATATCTTCGCAAGAATCCTGTTCCCTTCGATACACTTAAAAAGCGCTGGGGAAAGTATGTTAATTGCGTGAAAGGCCCAAGCAGGTATAAGAATACCAAGTCGATAACTACAGATGGCATAAATGTTTACTCGTATACCCAGTTTAGGGAATATGGACTCTGCTCATACTGGCGTGACTTCGAGAATGTCTGTAAGAAAAATGGAATCAGCGTATCTAAACTGAAGGCATATTACACTACCAACGGAGAGACCTCGCGTATTGTGTATAAACTTGAATATTGCGAATAACACCTATGTATAATAAAGCCCCCGACTTTGCAAATCAGAGGCTTTAAACTTATTTTAGACGAAACACATATTCTCCGCCGACTACATCGACTTCATATTCCGGAAAAACTCGATTAATCATGTTGACAAATTCACTGAACTGAAGATCATTAGTTTCACCGCCATTACGCCATTGGTTCGAAAGATAGTACGTTTCACCATTTATCACGAAAGGCGTATCGAAAGCACGACTTGAATCACTAGGTAATGATGTCCAAAAAACGCCTCGCAGTTTGAATTCTGAACTGATTAAGGCCAGCCTATATGCAGCTGATAAGGAAGTGAGATATGGTCTCAATCTGCCAAGCAAACCTTCGCTATAAAGATAAAAGAACACGTCATGCACGAAATGCTTCAGATATTTGTCCGAGCAAATCAGTTTTTTTGAAGTCATTGTCATTAATTTATTTTATGTTTATGATAAGACCATCATAGCCTAAACATTGCTAATTTATAAATTATTCCCCAGCATCACAATGTTTTCAACAGATAACCTACATATTTCCCAAACAGACTTCCGATACTTTTTATCACATCAGGTATAACACCCATTTGCCCCTTACATAAGAAGCAAAAAGCACTTGCAAGAACAACCTCTGGACTTCTGTATTTTTGCATATCCCACAGTTTCGATGATATGTATACCATGGCAAAACGAAGCGATTTACCTTAATTTCTGCAACTTTTACAAATCATTCATTTTTAGGATAATCACGTAAGAATCTCAAGCCTTTGGAGTATATAATTATGGAATTGAAAATCCGGCTACGATATAGACCTTGAAGAATCGCTTAGCTGAAGATCTTCAGCCAGTAGAAATTTCATGGCTCCGTAACAATGACAGTTCAACACCAAAAACACATTAGCGCTAGTATCACATTTTGGCAGTACGCATCAATACCTTTGTACCAGTAAAATCATAGACCTATGGCCAAGAGCATAATTCAGCAGATAAAATTTTGCGCCAACAAACTGAAGAAC
>OHKP01001395.1_pt1 | contig 9985 bp, 8 predicted proteins | sample 1568861 | NCBI WGS metagenome assembly OHKP01 (sample SAMEA3879524, study PRJEB24766) | human gut metagenome | biome: human-associated habitat; feature: feces | place: USA | collected 1985/1987 | reverse complement strand
ACCTGCGTGCGCTGCAGCATCTGAAACTGGTGGTCTGCCGCGGCCATGTGATCAAAAAGCCGAACCCCAAGCGGAACAAAACGGTGGATGCCCTGCTGGACCCGTATCTGGCATAAATGCTATAATATCCTTAAATTCCGTCCGTGCCAGAGCGGGCGCTGAAAGGATGAAACGCTTACGAAACGTCCCAAGCTAACATTGCAGCTGCAATACAATTCGCCGGTGATCCTGACCTTTTTTCTGCTTTCCCTGGGGGCTTTGTTCCTGGGGCAGTGGACGGGCGGCTGGACCACAAAGCATCTGTTCTGCGTCTACCGCGGTTCTCTGAAAGACCCGCTGTTTTACATCCGGCTCTTCGGCCATGTGCTGGGCCATGCAAACTGGGAGCATTTTCTCAACAATATGCTGCTGCTGTTGGTGGTGGGCCCGCCCATGGAGGAGAAATACGGCAGCATCCCGCTGCTCAAGGGCATTTTGTTTACCGCGCTGGTCACCGGCGTGCTGCAATGCATCCTGTTCCCCCACACGGGGCTGCTGGGTGCGTCTGGCATCGTGTTCATGCTGATTATGCTGTCCTCGCTGGCGGGCTTCTCCGGCGGCATCCCGGTCACCATGCTGCTGGTGGCGGCACTGTACTTTGGCCAGCAGGTGTACGATATCATCTTTGTGCACGATAACGTGGCAAACTTTATGCACATCGTGGGCGGCTTGTGCGGCACCGCCTTCGGCTATTACTGTGCCCTCCACCGCCGTCCGGCGCGCAGCCGCAGATAAAAGAGAAAAATTATAGATGAAAACGGGATACCGGAGCGTCCACAGACGCTCCGGTGTCTCTATTTTTTAGTATTACTCAATCAGGCCGTTGAGCAGGGTCAGGCACTTGCGGCTGTGCAGCTTGCGGATGGCCTTGGCTTCGATCTGACGCACACGCTCACGGGTGACGCCGAAGTCGCGGCCGACCTCTTCCAGCGTGCGGGGACGGCCATCGTCCAGACCAAAGCGCAGGCGGATGACCTTTTCCTCGCGGGGGGTCAGGCTCTTGAGTGCCAGATTGATCTGCTGTGCCACCATGGCGCGGTCAGCTGCCTTGCCGGGTGCCTCGGCGTTTTCGTCCGCGACGAAATCGCCCAGAGAGGAATCCTCTTCCTCACCCACGGGGCTTTCCAGACTTGCAGGCTCCTGTGCCATGCGCTGGATCTCGCGCACGCGCTCCACACTCATGTCCATGGCCTTTGCCAGCTCTTCCGGGGTGGGCTCGTGACCATTCTGGTACACCAGCTGGTTGGTGGCCTGACGCATCCGGTTGATGGTCTCCACCATGTGCACCGGGATGCGGATGGTACGGGCCTGATCCGCGATAGCGCGGGTGATGGCCTGACGGATCCACCAGGTAGCATAGGTGGAGAAGCGGAAGCCGCGGTCGCAGTCAAACTTCTCGGCGGCCTTGATCAGGCCGATATTGCCCTCCTGAATGAGGTCAAGGAAAGCCAGATTATGGCCGACATGCTTCTTGGCGATGGACACCACCAGACGCAGGTTTGCCTCGCTCAGGCTGCGGCGGGCGTTCAGGCCGTCGCGGCGGGTCTTGAGCAGCTCCTGACGGCGCTCCTCGCTCAGGGGGCCGTTCTCCACGGCCTCCATGGCCTTTTCCTCGTCTGCCTTTTCCTCGGCATCCTCGGCAGACTTTTCGCCGTCCTCGTCCAGATCCTCGGTGTAGCTGCGGCTGTTCTCGTCCTCCTCAAAGGAGAAGCGGGCGCTGTTCTTCTTGATGTACTCCGGTGCGCCGTACTTCTGGCGGTCTGCCTGCAAAATGTGTGCAGCCTCGGCACCGGCATGGATGCGGCGGCTCAGCTCCACCTCCTGCTCGGCGCTCAGCAGCGGGATCTGACCGATCTGCTTGAGGTAGTTCTTCACCGGGTCGTCCAGCAGCTCATCCATGGCAGCCTTCAGGTCTGCCGGGTTCTCCTCGGCATCCTCTTCGTTTTCATCGGCAAGGCCCATGTCATCGTTGTTGTTCTCGGCGTTCTCCACCTCAGCAATGATGCTGTCCACGTCCAGACTCGGCTCGTTCTCTTCCTCCAAGACCTTAATGCCGCGCTCCTCCAGCAGGGTGTAGAGGGTGTCTACATCCATGCGGCATTGTGCCGCCAGCGCCTTGGCCTCCTGTGCAGAGAGGGTGCCCTCGCCCTTAGTCAACAGTTCCTTCAAAGTCATGCCCATTTTTTCTCTCCTTCCCACTCCGGGGAATTTCCTGTAATATTGCCCTGTGCATCAGATCACAAGGCCGCCGTTCACCCCAAACACCTGTCCGGTGATGTATCCGGCATCCTCGCCGGCCAAAAAGACCAGCAGCTTTGCAACTTCTTCCGGGGTGCCCAGCCGCCCCACAGGGGTCTCCTCGGCCAGCGCCGCCTTGTCCTCGGCGGTAAAAGCCGCCATCATGTCGGTCTCGATGACCCCGGGCGCTACGCAGTTCACCGTAATGCCGCTGGGGCCCTCTTCCTTGGCCAGTGCCTTGGTCAGGCCGATGAGCCCGGCCTTCGCGGCGGAATAGTGCACCTCGCAGCTGCCGCCGGTCTGACCCCACATACTGCTCACGGTCAGAATGCGGCCCTGCTTGCGGCGGATCATGCCGGGCAATGCCAGCTGGCACAAATGGAACGCGCCGCTCAGGTTCACGTCCAGCATCCGCTGCCACTCCTCCGGGGTGATGTCGGTAAACAGCTTCTGCTGCGCGATGCCGGCGTTGCACACCAGCACATCCACCCTGCCCATGGCCTGCTCCACCGCGTGGAACGCCAGCTCACAGCTGGCGCGGCTGGCTACATCGCACTGGATGGCGATGCACCCGGGCAGCTGCTGTTCCAGCGCAGCGGCAGCAGCTGCGTTCTGGTGGTAGAGCACCGCCACCTGATACCCAGCTGCCGCAAAGGCGCGGGCAGCGGCAGCACCGATGCCCCGGTCGCCGCCGGAGATCAGCACCCGGCGCGCCGCAGCGGGTGCGGCAGGGGCAGGCCGCTCTTTTACAGGCTGCGGCGCAGGCTCTGCGGGCAGCTCCACCGCAGGCGGCTCTGCGGGCTTTTCCAGCGTGATCACCCGGGTGGGTTCGTCCACCGCAGGCGCTGCCGTTTTTCCCAGCGTCATGATGCGGGTAGGCTCGTCCGCCACCGGCTCCACCGGCGCAGCCGGCTTTGCAGCCGGTGCGGCAAGGGGCTCCGGTGCGCTCTCTTCCTCCGGCACCTGAAAGGTCAGTTCAAACTCGTCCTCGTACAAGAGTGTATCCCTCCTGTTCGGTATTCTCGGCCGGGCGCAGTGCCCGAACCGGAAAAACCCTGTGCCCATCCCCAGACAGTGCAGCGTTCCGTTTATGTGTCCGGCAAAGGTCCGGTGCTTTGGCGTGCCTGCCTGCAGTTGCGATGGGTTTCGACAAGATTCCATTGAATAATATACCACAATCCAGCCCAAAAAGAAAGTGGGAACTGCAATTTTTTACGCAGTTCCCACTATTTTTCCTTATTTTCCCCTGTTTTCGGGCACCGGGGGCTTCCAGCGGGGTCTGCCCGCCCGCTTTTCCCGCAGGGAAACAAAAAATGCCTGCAAAAGCTGCTGCGCCTCGGCCTCCCGCAGCCCCTTTTCCACCACCGGATGGTGGTTGAAGGGCAGCGCGAACAGGTCGGTCACCGAGCCGCAGCACCCGGCCTTGGTGTCGGCAGCACCGTACACCACCCGGCGCAGACGGCTGTTGATGATGCCGCCCGCGCACATGGGGCAGGGCTCTAAGGTAACGAACAGCTCGCACTCCCACAGCCGCCAGCCGCCCAGCGCCTTGCAGGCGGCATCAATGGCCAGCAGCTCCGCGTGGTGCAAGGCGTTTTTCTCGGTCTCCCGGGTGTTGTGCGCCGTGGCGATCACCTCGCCGTGCCGCGCCACCACCGCGCCCACCGGCACCTCGCCCAAGGCGGCGGCTTTGGCGGCCTCCTCCAGCGCAAGACCCATCAGTTCAAAATCGGTCATGTATTCCATCCTCTCATCCCATCGCCAGCACCAGCAGATTGTTTGCACTGTGCAGCAGCATCCCCGGCCAGAGATGCCCGGTGCGGTCGGCCAGCCACCCCAGACCCAGCCCGCACACCAGCGCATAGACCATGGCAGCGATGCTGCCGTGCTGCAAGGCGAACAGCACCGCCTGCAAAAGAATAGCCTGTCCCCTGCCCAGCGGCTGCGCCCGGCGCTGCACCGCGCCCCGGAACACCCCTTCCTCCGCCAGCGGAGCCAGCAGGCAGACCCGGAAAAACCGCGCCGCGCCGCCGGGCGGCATGGGCAACAGCACCGCCAGCACCTTGCCCGCCAGCAGATACCCCACCGCCCAGCCAAAGGCCGAAAGCAGCGCGGCGGTGCGGGGGTTCAGCTTGTGCATGGTCGGTCTCCTCCTGCTGTGATTCGTTCCCGGTTATAGTACCATATCTGCCGCCGGGTGCGCAAGGTTTGGGCGTTCTGTCGCGGCAAATTTATGCAAATCATTGACACATCGCCCTAAATGGTGGTATAATGATTTCCAACCTTTTTGATGAAAGCGTCGTATATACTGTATTTTACCGGTAGACCGGAGGTATTATTATGATCCGTATCCTCACCGATTCCGCCTGCGACATCCTGCCCGCCGAGGCGCAGCAGCTGGGCGTGACCGTGATCCCCCTGAACGTGACGCTGGAGGACGGCACCGTCCTGCGGGACGGCATCGACATGACCCCCAGCGAATACTATACCCATCTGGCAGCCTGCCGCAAGCTGCCCACCACCAGCCAGCCCAGCCCGGAGCAGTTCGAGCGGCTGTATCTGGACGCTGCTGCCGCCGGGGACGAGGTGCTGGGCATCTTTTTGTCCGATGCGCTGTCCGGCACCGGTCAGTGCGCCAGACTTGCTGCCGACCTTGCCAACGTGGACAATGTAGTGTTCGTGAACACCGAAAACGTCTGTCTGGGACAGTCTTTGCTGGTGCGTCTGGCGGTGCAGCTGCGGGACGCCGGCAAGACGATCCACCAGATCGCTGCCGATCTGGAAAAGGCCAAGCAGCACCTGCATTTGGTAGCTGCCGTGGACGATCTGAAGTACCTGCGCAAGGGCGGCAGACTGTCCGCCGCCGCAGCTGTGGCGGGCGGTATGCTGGGCATCAAGCCCATCCTCGCCGTCATAGAGGGTAAGGTGGCGCTGGCCGGTAAGGCGCGCGGTCTGCCCGGCGTGTATGTGGCGCTGTTCAAAAAGATCGACGAGATGGGCGGCATCCACCCGGGCTACACCCCGCTGCTGGGCTACACCGTCAACCACCGGGAGCTGCAGCCGCTGCTGACCTACCTGCAGGACAACCTGCATCTGGACGCACCGCTGGTGCGCCAGATCGGCTGCGTCATCGGCACCCACACCGGCCCCGGCGCGTTCGGCATCGCGTTCTTTGATAAAGAGCTGACGCTGGAATAAAACCTATTCGCAAAAACAAGTCGGACAGCCCGCGGGCTGCCCGACTTTATTTTTACCCGTGAAAAAGTAGTCCCGAAACGCCCGCAGGCGTTTCGGAACTACAAATAAAATATTCTTTCCGCTGATTATGGCCAGAGCAAAGCGGAGGCCATTCCAAATCGTCCCGCCTTGCCCTTACAGCACTGCGTCCGAGATCAGCTTGCCCAGCAGCAGAACCAGCACCACCAGCATCATGGGGCGGATGAAGCGGGCGCCCTTTTTCAGGGCGAAATGGGAGCCAAGCAGGTTGCCCAGAATGTTGCTGATGGCGCAGGGGATGCCGATGTGGAACACCACCAGACCGTTCATCAGATAGGTGAACAGGCTGGCGTAGTTGCTGGCCAGATTGAGCACCTTGCCGTTGCCGTTGGCGGTGCGCAGGTCAAAGCCCATCAGAGTGGTAAAGGCAATGATGGCAAAGGTGCCGGTGCCCGGGCCCATAACGCCGTCGTACAGGCCGATGCCAAAGCCGATGGCCAGTGCCAGCAAAATCTTTTTCAGGTCCAGCGTGCCGTCGTCCCGGTTCTCGTCCGGCAGGTTGCGCTGCCACAGAATGATGACCGCCGCCACCGGCAGGATGATGAACATCATGGTGCGCAGCATCTCATCGCTGAGCAGCAGCACGATGTGCGCGCCCAGCGCACTGCCCGCAAAGCTGCCGATGGCTGCAAGAACACCCACCTTCACGTTCATGGCACCACTTTTGAAAAAGCTTGCCGTGGCAAAGGTAGTGCCGCAGGCGGCGCTGAACTTGTTGGTGGCATAGGTGTAGTGGGGCGGCAGCCCGGCAAACAGATAGGCCGGCAGGCTGATCAGCCCGCCGCCGCCGGCTGCCGAATCCACAAAGCCTGCAAAGCCGGTCATCAGCATGAGAAACGCCATCATCCACGGCGAGATCGTGATACCCATTGTTATAATTCCTCTTATCTTTCCAAGTCGTTTGTTCTTTTTCAGGAGACGCGCGCCTTAGACCATATAAAACCTCCCCTCGCAGGGCAATACACAGCCCGGGATACCCGCGCAGCGCAGGGGTATCCCGGGCACATTTTGCAATTTTAAGACGTTTTATTACAGATTGTTTTTAAAGAAGCGGTAGGCGTTGCGCCAGTAGATGGCTTCCACCTCGTCCTCGGTAAAGCCCTCGCGGCGCAGTGCCTCGGCCAGCAGCGGCATATCTGCCGCCGTTTCCAGCTCGTGCTGGCCGCCGATGCCGTCAAAGTCGCTGCCAAGGCTGATGACCTCAATGCCGCCCACCTGCTTGAAGTGTGCCGCGTGCTTTGCCAGCCGTTCCACCGTGCTGCGGCAAAGCTTGGGGTGTGCCGAGTCTGCGTCCACAAAGGAAGCGCAGTAATTCAGCCCTGCAATGCCGCCCTTTTCTGCCAATGCGCGGATCATCTCATCGGTCAGGTTGCGGTTGTGGGGCGACAGGGCACGGCAGTTGGAGTGGCTTGCCGCAAAGGGACGGGTGCTGTGGTTTGCGATGTCCCAGAAGCCCTTATCGGAAAGGTGGCTCACGTCTGCGGTGATGTGCAGCTTTTCCATCTCCTCCAAAAAGGCAAAGCCTTGCTCAGTCAGACCGGTCTCGGTGTTGGCCACCAGCGGCCCGCCGGGGTTTGCGTTGGGGGCTGCCAGCTCGTTGGGGTAGTTCCATGTCAGGGTCATCATGCGCACGCCCAGCTCCTGCAGCCGCCGCAGCACGCCCAGACTGCCCTTGCAGCAGCCGCCCTCTTCCACCGTCAGCATGGCGCTGAGTTTGCCCTCGGCGCGGTTGCGCTCAAGGTCGGCGGCGGTGTACACCGGGGCGATCTTTTCCGGGTAAGCTGCCATGAGCCGCTTGAAGATGTCGATCTCCTCCAGCACGCTTACCAGCGGGTCGGCCCCGGGAGCGGGGTCGGCCAGATCCACATAGGCCGCAAAGCATTGCAGCAGATAATCTCCCTGCTGCAATTTTTCAAGGTCGATATGCAGATCGTTGTGCAAAAAGCTTTTGGGTGCGCCCGCCTTTTCGGCGCGGCGCAGTTCGTACAGGGTATCGCAATGCAGATCCCAAACCTTCATGATGGATACACTCCTTTATGCTTCTTCTCCCAGCAGCTGCAGCAGCTGTTCGGGGTTCATAGACAAAATCGCGCCGTCTGCCCCGCCGGTAACGGTGTCGGCCAGCGACTGCTTGGCCTGCTGCAGCTCCACGATCTTTTCCTCAATGGTGTCCTGCGCGATCAGCCGGTACACCTGCACCGGGTTGCGCTGACCGATGCGGTAGGCGCGGTCGGTGGCCTGATTCTGCGCGGCAAGGTTCCACCACGGGTCGTAGTGGATGACGATATCAGCGGCGGTCAGGTTCAGACCCGTACCGCCCGCCCGCAGCGAAATCAGAAAGACGTCCGCCTCGCCCTGATTGAACCGGCGCACCTGCTCGGCACGCACCGGCTTCGGGGTAGAGCCTTGCAGGGTGAAGTGGCTCACCCCGGCCTCGTCCAGCCGCTTTGCCAGCAGTTCCAGCATGGAGGTGAACTGGCTGAACAGCAGAATGCGGTGCCCGCCCGCCACTGCCTCGGTGACAAGTTCCAGACAGGCTTCCAGCTTGGCGCTGCTGCCGGTCCAGTTGTCTGCCACAAGACGCGGGTCGCAGCAAATCTCCCGCAGCCGCATCAGCACGGCAAACACGGTCATCTTGTCCTCCGGCTTTGCCGCCCGCAGCTTTTCCCGGGCGTCCACCACCGCTGCCAGATACAGCTTGCGCTGCTCGGTCTCCAGCTCAACGCGGCGCACGTTCTCGGTCTTGGGCGGCAGCTCCCGCAGCACCTCGGACTTCATGCGCCGCAGGATGAAGGGGCCGGTGAACTGGTTCAGCCGCCGCACGGCGTTGGCATCCTCGTCCTGCACGATGGGCTTTTCGAACCGGGCGCAGAAGGTCTTGTAGGGGGGCAGATACCCGGGCATCAAAAAGGAGAAGATGCTCCACAATTCGCCCAAGCGGTTCTCCACCGGGGTGCCGGTCAGGGCAAAGCGCACCCGGCTGTTCACCCGGCACACCGCCTTGTATTTCTGGGTGGTGTGGTTTTTGATGGCCTGCGCTTCGTCCAGAATGCAGGCGTAAAAGCTTTGCCCGGCATACAGTTTTTCGTCCCGGCGCAGCAGATCGTAGCTGGTGATGACGATATCCGCCTGTGCCCACCCATCGACCAGCGCGGCGCGGTGGGCGGCATCGCCGTCCATGGCAACACTTTGCAGCTGCGGGGTGAACTTCTGGCATTCCTCCTGCCAGTTCAGCACCAGCGATGCCGGGCAGACGATAAGGCTGGGCAGCTGCTGCCCGCCCTCCTTCATGGCCAGCAGGTAGCTGAGCACCTGCACGGTCTTGCCCAGACCCATATCGTCCGCCAGAATGCCGCCCATGCCGTAGCCGTCCAGCGTGCGCAGCCAGCGGTAGCCGTCCCGCTGGTATTTGCGCAGAGTCTTTTGCAGCGAGAGCGGCGGGGTATATTCGCTGTCCCGCACGGCGTGGAAGCTGCGGCTGATGCGCCGGAAAGCATCGTCCCGGTCGAACCGCAGGCCGTTCTGCCCCGAAAGCGCCCAGTCCAGCGTGGGGGCGCGGTAGAGCGGCAGGGCGGCGTGGCCGTCCTTCAGCTTTGCACCGGAAAGCTCCAGCGTGTCGTTCAGCTCGTCCAGCCCTTCCAGACTGTCGTCCAGCCGCAGCAGACTGCCGTCCCGCAGGCGGTGGTAGCGCTTTTTCTGGTGCAGGGACTGCAAAAGCTCCCGCAGCTCCTCCACCGGGAAGGCGCCGGTGTCCACCTCCAAATCCAGCACACTGCCGTGCACCGAAACCCCTACCGAGATTTTGGGCGGGGCGGCCTGCAGGTTGCGGAAGGCATCGGTCTGGTACACCTCGCCCATGGCCAGCAGGGCGGGAATGCCCTCCTCCAGCAGCTGGAAAAGAGCTTCTTCCCCGGAAAGGCTGTAATACCCCGGCTTGCCGGTCTCGGGTTCCAGATAGGTTTCCAGCAGCCGCTTTGCCCGGTTCTCGGTGCGGGCATCCCGCAAAAGGTCGGGCGGCACCGGCTCGCCGGGGGCTACCCGGTCCTCTCCGTACAGAAAGACCGGGTACGCCGTGACGGTAAGCCCCCGGTCAGCATCCAGATAAAACTGCACCACCGGTTCCAGCGGGATCTGGTTCAGCAGCAGCCGGTCGGGGTCCTCGATGGTAAGCTTTCGGCCCAGTTCCGGCAGCACAAAGCTGCAGAAGGATACCGCGTCCTTGCTGGTGAAGAAAAGTCCGCTGCCGCAGAGCGCATTCAGCGCGGGCAGCAGCCGGGCCGCATCGGCCCGTTCCAGCTTCCAGATGGTGTCCTCGTTATAAAGATAGCTGTAGTCGAGGCCTTGCAGGGTGTGCAGGCTTGGTTCCACCACGATGTGCACGCCGCCCCGCTTCTTCTCGACCTTCAGGGTCAGCGGGGGCAGGCCCTTGCGC
>OHKP01001393.1_pt1 | contig 9995 bp, 10 predicted proteins | sample 1568861 | NCBI WGS metagenome assembly OHKP01 (sample SAMEA3879524, study PRJEB24766) | human gut metagenome | biome: human-associated habitat; feature: feces | place: USA | collected 1985/1987 | reverse complement strand
AATATAGTATAATATAATAAAATATTACGGAGAAAAGCGCGGAAACTTTTCTTCAAAAAGGAGATCGCTATGGTTTTACAGGATTTTTATGAGGGCAGAGCGTTTGACGCTTATACATATTTCGGTGCGCATGTTGAAGAGGACGGAGTTATGTTCCGAACCTACGCACCCAACGCACATTCCATTGAGGTCATCGGCGAATTCAACGAATGGAACGGTCAGTATATGAACAAGGAGGGCACGGGCGGCGTTTTCTCGCTTTTCGTCAGCAATGCCAAGGTCGGTCAGATGTACAAGTACCGTATCCGCGGTGCAGGCGGTGAAACGGTCGAGAAGTGCGACCCTTACGGCTTTGCAATGGAGCTTCGCCCGAACTGCGCTTCATATATAACCGACCTGAAAAGCTTCAGATTCACCGATGAAAAGTGGCTCGCTTCGAGAGGGGACACCTACAACAAGGCGGTGAACATTTACGAAATTCACTTCGGCTCTTGGAAAATGAAGCTTACAAAGGAAGAGGGCGACGGTGAGGATTTCGACAAGGATATCCCTGTTGAAGAACGCTGGTACAGCTACCGTGAGCTTGCGCCGCTGCTTATAAAATATCTCAAAGAGAATCATTACACCCATGTTGAAGTCATGCCGCTCGCCGAACACCCTGCCGATATTTCGTGGGGATATCAGGTAACCGGCTTCTTTGCGCCGACTTCAAGATACGGCAGCCCCGACGACCTCAAATACTTCATCAACGAATGTCACAAGGAAGGCATCGGCGTTATCACCGACTTTGTTCCCGTTCACATGGCTACGGACTGGTATGCTCTGTCGAAATATGACGGAACTGCGCTTTATGAGTACCCGAACACGGGCGCAGGCGCAAGCGAATGGGGAACCTACAACTTCAACTATTTCCGTGGGGAATCAAGGAGCTTTATGCAGTCGGCGGCGAACTACTGGCTTGAAGAATTCCACTTTGACGGAATCCGAATGGACGCTATCAGCAACATCATCTACTGGCAGGGCGATGCAAACCGAGGCGTAAACAACGGCGCTGTGCAGTTTATCCGCAGTATGAACAGCGGTCTGCATCATCTCCACCCGACAGCACTGCTTATGGCAGAGGATTCGACCAACTTCTTAAAGGTAACTGCGCCGTCCGAATATGAGGGACTTGGCTTCGACTACAAGTGGGACATGGGCTGGATGAACGACACGCTCGACTTCTTCCGCACACCGCCGTCCGAGCGCCCGAAGCATTACCACAAGATAACATTCTCAATGCAGTATTTCTACAACGAGCTTTATATCCTGCCATTCTCGCACGATGAAAATGTTCACGGCAAGGCTACTATCATTCAGAAGATGTGGGGAGATTACGAGGAAAAATTCCCGCAGGTAAGAGCGCTTTACGCTTATATGTACACCCACCCCGGAAAGAAGCTCAACTTTATGGGCGGAGAATTCGGTCAGTTCAGAGAGTGGTCGGAGGAGCGTCAGCAGGACTGGTTTATGAAGCGTTATCCTCTGCACGATTCGCTCGCGCGCTATATAGGCGACCTTTCCAAGCTTTATGCGGAAAATCCTGCACTTCACGAAGGCGAATACAACAGCAGCTGCTTCAAGTGGCTCGAAGCCGATGCCTGCGAGGACTGTGTTTATGTTTATGAGCGAATGGCGGCGAACAAAAAGGTTCTCGTTGTGCTGAATTTCTCGGACAGGAAGTACGAAAACTACACGATCGGCGTTGACGAAAAGGCATATTTCCACGAAATACTGTACAGCGACAGCGATATTTACAGCGGAAGCACGCGCACGGTGAAAAAGCCGTCCATAGTTTCCGAGGCGAAGCAGTACAAACAGCACAAGTTCTCATTCAAGGACGAATTTGCACCCTTTTCGGCAAAAATATACGAAGTTGAAGAGGATTAAAGCGGAAATTTTTTCAACGTAAAGGTGAGTTTACATTCAGTATTCCCACCGATGCGCAGATATGTGGAAAACTTGGGGTACGGTTTTACGCACTTTTACACACTTTCCACCCAGTTTTCCACCGTATATGAACAGTTTTCACCATTTTCCACCGAGTTTTCCACCGAATGTTGAGGAAAACTTTTAATACAACTTGTATATTGACCTTAACAAACGTCAAGAATAGCCTTGAAAGAACATTTTGAGGTGGAGAATTTATGATAAAGGGCGTAAACAGGCGAATTGTTGAGATAAGCGGAATGAAGAACGACTATTTTGAAAAAGCTGTGCTTTATATCCGACCCGAAAAAAGCACCGAACCTATCGGCAGGCTGGAGCTTGAGGCGCGAAGCACGGTGGCGATGCTTTCCCCGAATGAGGAAAAGCCGCCGAAAGGTCACGTCATAACCGACCTGACCTTGCGCCTGCTGGCGGTTTCGCTGGGACTGTTTGCCATTGCTTTGACGGTGTACCTAATTGTATAATTCTGAATTATTTTAATGCGTAATTCGTAATGCGTAATGCGTAATTTTTTTTTGTAGATTTACTAAAAAAGCCCAATTTTGTAGGACGGATTTCTGTCCCGAAGTGCATCAGCGATTTTTCGGTGTACAAATATTTCTGCAAACAAAATAACCCTGTTTTCAAAGGGTAAATCAAATTCTTTGAAAACAGGGTTGTTTAAGATAAAACGTCTTGCGCGCGTGACCCGTCCCATACAGAAAATTCACCGTGATTTTATAGGCTTTTAACGGGCGAGAATCCCCTACGGAAATCAGGCATTTCACGACAAATATACGAAACAAAAATAATTACGCATTACGCATTACGAATTACGCATTAAATAATTCCGAATTTATTTATGATATTTTCCCCCTGCATTTATCTGAAAAGCACGGTAAAGCTGTTCAAGGAGCATTATCCGCGCAAGCTGGTGAGGGAACGTCATTTCCGACATTGAGAGCCGCAGATCGGCGAGAGCCTTTACCTCGGGCGCAATGCCGAATGAACTGCCGATAACGATATTGACCGTGCTTTTGCCCTCATACGCCGATACACTTTGCAGTTTTTCCGCAAATTTCACCGACGGGAGCTGTTTGCCATCTATACACATTGCAATATTATAGCAGTTATTTCCCGACAGTAATTGTAAAATAGCCTTTCCCTCGTTGGAAAGTGCTGCATTTACCTCTTTTTCGGACGGGTTGTCGGGAAGTCTGCTTTCCGCAAGCTCGACTATGTTCAGCTTGCAGAACGCCGAGAGCCGCTTGCTGTATTCCGCCGAAGCTTCGCGCAGATAACCCTCTTTGAGCTTCCCTACCGTAATTATATTGACATTAAGCATCAGCTGTAGTCCCTCCTTATATTTGTCAGACTTCAGAATAACCCCATATTCGCGAACATAAAGTTATTCCCTCACAAAACGAGCGAAGCAAAGCGGAGCGCAGCGCGAATCTGCCGCGGGGCTTCCCCGCCCCACCTTAGAATGCAACAAATCCTCCGCTTGTTTCAACGGGCGCAACGCTCAGTATGTAATCGCTGTTGCGAACGAAGCCGTCAAGGTGACGGACTACCGTTTCAGCGGCGATCTCGGGCGTGTTGTTATCCTGCGAAAGATGTCCGAGGATAAGCTTTGTCGTGCCGCTTTCCACAAGCTTTCGTGCAAATTCGCCGCAGTCATCGTTGGAAAGATGCCCGTTTTTGGAGAAGATACGCGTTTTCAAATAGTAGTCATACCGACCGTTGCGAAGCATTTCGACATCGTAATTCGCCTCGATAAGCACAACATCAAGTCCGAGCAGACTTTCCTCAACGATAGGCGAAACATAGCCGAGGTCAGTGCAGACAGCACAGCGCTTTCCGTCCTCGAATTCGATCTTGTAGCCGCAGGATTCCTTTGTGTCGTGCGAAGTCGGGAAACAGGAAATTTTCATTCCGCATATCTCCTCGAAGTCTTTCATCTCGCAGCCCTCGCTGTTGATGAAGCCGCTGCCCATGAGAATATCCAGCGTGTAAGCCTGCGCATAAACGGGAACATGGAGCTTCTTCGTCAGCACCGAAAGTCCCTTTGTGTGGTCGGAGTGTTCGTGCGTGATGAACACCGCTTTTATCGCTTCGAGCGGCAGTTCGTTCACCTCAAAAGCTTTTTTCAGCCGAGAAAACGAAACGCCGTCATCTATAAGTATCCCCTGCTGTTTGTTCCCGATGTATGTAGAGTTGCCCTTGCTCGAAGAAAACAGCGGATAAATTCTTGCCAACTTTTATCCCTCCGAAAATTTTTGCCAAGTCTGCAGCGGAAAATATAAGCTTTTACGCAGTATGCCGCGATTTGGCATAAAAATCATATCAAATGACATTATACCACAAAATCCGCCGATTGTCACGCTTTATTTTTCCGAGCATAAAATAATATTGAGCGGACTGCGAATACAGCGGACCGACTACTTAATTTTACAGGAGAAATGCAATGAACATAGAAACAAGCCTTTTTTCCCTTTCGGAGGGAATGTGCGCCCGCGTCACACAGCTGCGCAATGACGGCAGTATGCGGCGGCGCTTGCAGGATCTCGGACTTATCGAGGGCACACACGTTGAATGTTTGCAGCGAAGTCCCTCGGGCGACCCAACGGCGTATCTGATAAGGGGCGCAGTCATTGCCCTGCGTGAAGAGGACAGCTCAAAGATAATGGTAAGGGCGGTTTAATTTAAATTCGGAATTAGGAATTCGGAATGCGGAATTATTTTGTTCCGTATATTTGTCGTGAAATGCCTGATTTCCGTAAGCGCGAATTCCCGTTCCGCGCCGCAAGATGTTTTGTTACAAATAAAAGAACCTGTTTTCAAATGATTGATTCATTGAAAACAGGTTCTTTTTTATGAAAAGCGATATTTATATTGAAAAATCGCTTTGCGATTCGGGACGATGACCCGTTCCTTACAGAAAATTCAATAGAAATTGGGTTTGCAATGGGCGGATATGGAATCCGTCCCTACGATTTTCGCTGCAAACTAACGGAACATAAATAATTCCGAATTCCGCATTCCTAATTTCGAATTTGTCAAAATATGCAGTATTTCGCTTTACCCGAGCATTTTGCACTGTACAGAGCCTGGCTGCTTTTCTGCATAAGAAGCTCCGTGTCCTGCTCCTCATTTTCGCCGATGCGCTGAACGGCGATACCAAGGCTCACGGTAAGTCCTTTCGCATAAACTTTGGACGAATATGCCGAAGCAAGCGTGTTCATTGCACGCTCGGCAGTTTCCTTTATTTCATCATCTGAAAGAGCCTCGGTGCTTACTACAGTGAACTCGTCACTGCCGGTACGCGCTATGATGTCGGTCGGATATATCTCGGAAAGCTTCTGCGCAGTCAGCCTTAACACGATATCTCCGATGTCGTTATCGTGACTGACGTTGTATTTGCCGAAATCGTCGATATCGATAACGGTCAGAGTGAGCTGATGCTCTTTTCTGAACTTTTCGAGCCGACAGAGCAGTCCGCCGCGGTTGAAAACTCCCGTCAGCAGGTCGGTATTCTCCTGCTTTGCCGCCTGCTCCTTGATGGTCTGCTCCGCAGTTATGTCACGCAGGACGAAGATCTCGCCTATAGCTTCGCCGAAGGAGTCACTTATGCTCCTTTGGTCCATAAGCAGTACCCTTTTTCCCTCGTCCGTGTGAACGATGACCCTTGTCATACCGTTATCAAGCTTTGTCATGCTCTCGGCGCAGTTCTGCCAGTAATCACGTGTCTTTCCGACAGCGTTTCCGCACTCGGGAAAATACTCGGCGAATTTTAGGTTCACGCTCACTGTTTTGTGATCCTTTCCTTCGATTATCACCGAAAAAGGCATATTTTTCAGCACGGAGCTGATCTCGATATTGATATTTCTGATGTCGGTAACATCGTGTGCGATCCCGCACGTTCCGAAGATAGTTCCGTCCTGATCGATAAGGGGACTTTTATAGGTACTGAACATTCTCATTCCCTTTTTGGTCTTGACCTTTTCGTCAAAGCGCACTGTCTGGCGAGCTTTCATAACTATCTCCTCGGACTCAAGGCAGACATAATCGCCCTTTTCGTATTCCTCTTCGGGCATATCCCATATATAATAATGACCCCGCTTGTAGATCATATCCTTTGTCTTGTCAACAGCATCGCAGAAACCGTTGTTCACGATAAGATGCCTGCCCTTGTCGTCCTTGAACCACACAAGGTCGGGTATGCTGTCTATCGCCGTTGTAAGGCAGGTTTCTGTTCTTCTCATATCAAAGCGAAGCTTCATATCTTTCTGCAGGCGCAGGAAATTCGCCTTTGCAAGCGCTTCGCAGGAAGTGTCCGTCCATACCGCATCAGCCTCAGCGATAACAGCTTCATAAGCCTGCATATTGTCCTCGGGAAGAACGACCACCTTATACGCTTCATGAAAGCGTGAAAGCTTCGCATTTACAGCGTCAAAAGCGTCAATGATAATAGCCGTGTCAGCGCTGTCATAAACGGATTCTATGCCTTTGGGGAATGAGATATCGAACGTGCAGTCCTCCGGGCTCTCCGCCGATTCGGCAACCTTTGCGATAAGGCTGTTCCCCGATAATATCATAATACCGCATTTGAATTCATACATTATCATTCACCTCGGTCATAATAAAGCGCATCGGCGCGCTTTTCAAACTCACTTTCGGGCAGAGGCTTGTCAAAGACATAACCCTGAACATAATCGCAGTTCATTTCTTTCAGATAGTCGAGCTGAACATCGTCCTCAACACCCTCGGCAATGACTTTCATTCCGAGATCACGTGTCATTCTCACCATATCACGGAGGATATAGAGCGTCTTTTCCTTTTCGGGATAATCCTCCGAAAGCGGAATGAACGAGCGGTCTATCTTTACGATATCGAGCGAGGTGCGCTGGAGCATTTTCATCGTTGAATACCCCGTTCCGAAATCATCTATTGAGGTCTTGAAGCCGTTTCTGCGGAACTCGTCCACAAATACGGACATCGTGCCGTAATCGCTGAATTCCTCGCTCTCCGTAAGCTCTATCTCGATAAATTCGTGTCCGACGCCGTATTTATCAACTATCTCTGTGACCTTTTTCACGAAATTCGGGTCGTCAAGATGCTTTCTTGAAAAGTTGCTCGAAATGCAGACAAGCTCTTTTCCGCTGTCCTGACGTTCCTTTAACATTCGGCAGACCTCTTCAAGCACATAGAAGTCAAGCTCGCAGACCTTGCCCTCTTTTTCAAGTATCGGGATAAATTTTATCGGATTGACGATCTCGCCGTGTCTGTTCCAGCGAACGAGCGCCTCCGCACCAATAAGCTTCTTTTCGCTTATCTCGACCTTAGGCTGATAGTAAACAACAAATTCACGGTTCGCTATCGCCTTGCCGAAGCCGTGGATTATCTCCTGCATCTGCATCTCTTTTTCAAGAAGCTCCCTGCAGAAATAAATGCTCAGGATATCCTTGCGTTCCTTTATACTCTGATATGCTACGGAAACTCTGTGCATTACTTCGCCCGGGTTTTTTATACCGTCAAGATGTGCCGCACCGACCCTTGCCGAAAAATTCAGCCTGCGTTTACTGCCGCTTGATGTTTCAATATTGACATCGGTATTTTCAAGAAGCTTTATAAAGCTGTCCGCATTCTCCCTGCGGATAAGCACGACAAAATTGTCACCGCCGAGACGGGCGAGCATCTCATCATCTTTCAGCTCTGCGATAAGGCGGTTCGCATACTGGAAAATGACCTCATTTCCCTCTGTATATGAGAAAATATTGTTGATGAATTTGAAGTTATGTATGTTGAAATACATTGCGTCATAATCGGCGATCCTGCCGCTCATCAGAAGCTTTGCGGCATACTCCAGATATCCCGAAAGGTTCGGTATGCCGATAGCCAGATCGACCATCATATCTGTTTTTATCGAGGTCACGAAATACTCCCTCGGGATAAAGCTTATAAGTTCGAACGCAAGCTTGTGGATATTTCCGTGCTTGTCGGTCAGATCCGCAGGGTAAACAGCCGTCTGACGGATATTTTCGCCTGCGGCTTCGTATTTCTCATAATGCCTGCCGTTCTCAACAGCCTTTGCTGCCGGACAGCCGAAGCATTTTGCACCCTTTCCGACAGCGGCGAAGCAGCTTCCGATCCCCATTACCTCGCCGTCCTCAACGGTGACCTCTATGCCTTTTACAGGATCAACGATCTTTACCAGATCAAACATAGACCCGAGCTGTTTGACTATCTCCCCGATATTTGTATGATCATACATTTTCCAATCCTCCGAAATAAGCTTTATAAAATCATTATAACACACTATTTCATAAAATTCAATAATTTGTTTAAATTTTCAGTCTTTTGCCGAAAAATCGTCCCACATACTTCCATTTTTGTTAAAAAATTTGTAGTTTCTGCACTAAAACTGAACACCAATAAAATACAGGAAAAAATCTGCGCCGAAATCACATATATCCAAGATTGTCGGCTTGATTTTTTTCAAATTTTAAATGGGAACCTCTAAAAACCTCCCTCACGGCAAATTTTCTACGACTTTGCGCATCTTCTGCGTTAGCAAAACTTGAAATACATTCGGAATATATTCCGTAGTATTATACTGCGTTTCGCTGCCTTGAAGCTGCGCAAAGTCCCAACGAAAATTTGCGAATAATACGAAGTATTATTTTGTTTCGGTTTTTAGAGAACCCCAAATGATGTTTAGTATAAATGATCATATTATCGTATGATATTTATTCCCATTACAACTCTGTCATTGCCGCCGAGGTCTTTCATCACCTTTATGTCGGTATAGCCGCTCTTTCGGAGGATATCCGAAACCGCTTCGCCCTGCTCATAGCCTATCTCGAACGCGAGCAGACCGCCCTCTTTGAGTATCTCTTTCCAAAGACCTGCGATAACACGGTAGAATTTCAGTCCGTCCGTGCCGCCGTAAAGCGCCGATTCGGGTTCGCACTTGACTTCGGGCGAAAGCTCACCCATTTCCTTTTCTGTGAGGTATGGAGGATTTGAAACGATGCAGTCAAGCTTGCGGAATTCGCCGATGTCCTCGGGATCGGTGAAATTTCTAAGCAGGTCGCCTTTCAGCACGTCGCCTTTCATCGTCTTTACGTCAACGCCGTTCCTGCGGATATTCTCCGTGAGATAAGGGAACGCCTCGGAAGAAAGCTCCACCGCCGTTACTTTCGACTGCGGAAGATTTTTCTGTATCGCAACGGCAATGCAGCCGCTTCCGCTGCAAAGATCGATTATCTCGGGGTCAAGCTTTCCAAGCTTCATAAAATGATCGAGCACCGCTTCAACGAGCGTTTCCGTGTCGGGACGGGGGATAAGCACTCCCTTTCCTACTTTGAACGGCAGACCGAAGAACTCCCATTCGCCGAGAAGATACTGGAGCGGCTCGCCTTTCAGCCGCTTTTCAAGCAGTTCAAGCGCCTTTGACATCTTAGCTTCATCGGCATCTTTAGTGCCGTTCATCGCAAGCTGCAAGCGATCAAGACCCATAATATCCTCGATGATGCATCTGCTCTCAAAAGTCGGGTCGTCTATACCTGCGTTTTTCAGGCTGAATCGGATATAGTCGTACAATTCTTCGTTGGTCATATTGGAGAAGTCCTTTCTGTGGTTATTGCAAAATGGGGTGGAAAGTTTATTGCTAAGGTCGGGGCAAAACGGGCGGATATGGAATCTGCATCTGACAAATTTGCGGCTTTGCGTTCATATCCCATAGCTGTACATATTATATCTGAAAGCCAATATACGCACTTCGTTTGTATATTGGCTTTCAGAGGACAGTTTATCGGGATATAAAGAATGGCGCAATTCACTATTATGGCTTTACGAAACCTAATTCTCATTTTTCGTTTTTCATTTTTGATGTGAATTGCGCCCTTTAGCTATTAATAATTACGCTATTGAGGCAATGCTTTTAGCTATAGTTCAGGGAATTTCGCTCTCTGCGGAGAGCGACCAAGGGCTTTGCCCTCTGGACACCTACCACCTTTGAAAAG
>OHKP01001387.1_pt1 | contig 10034 bp, 6 predicted proteins | sample 1568861 | NCBI WGS metagenome assembly OHKP01 (sample SAMEA3879524, study PRJEB24766) | human gut metagenome | biome: human-associated habitat; feature: feces | place: USA | collected 1985/1987 | reverse complement strand
CAGAAGTGCAAGAAAAGATGCCGAAAATGCTGCCGGGCGAATTTAGAAACACACGATAGATAAGAATTAGTATTATTCCACATTGCTGATGAAATCCCCTTTTTGGATAGGGAACAGCAATATGTCAATGAAAATGACAAAGGCAATACCGCACCAACTCATTTGTGCGGTATTGCCCTCGATTTACCGCCAGTAAACCTTCGGAATTTGCATTTGCATCTGACGAAAAACCCATTCGCCAGCCGACCACATCATTTCTGCGGTGTTACCCTAAGGCAAACTGCGATTGATACAAATTCGCATAGAACCCCTGCTTCTTCAGCAGCTCCTCATGCGTTCCCTGCTCAATAATATGCCCATCCTTCATCACCAGAATCACATCCGCTTCCTGAATCGTCGAAAGCCGATGCGCCACGATGAACGACGTGCGCCCATTCATCAGCCGCGCAAAGGCGGACTGAATCTTGATTTCCGTGCGCGTGTCGATGGAAGACGTTGCTTCGTCAAGAATCAGCATCGGAGGAAGTTCGCCGTTTTCGCCGCCCAGCATCACGCGGGCAATGCAGAGCAGCTGCTTCTGTCCCTGCGAGATGTTGCCGCCGTTTTCGGTGATAACCGTGTCGTAGCCATCGGGCAGGCGGCGGATGAAGCTGTGCGCGTGGGCGGCCTTCGCGGCGGCGATAACGTCCTCTTCCGACGCGTCGGGGCGGCCGTAGGCGATGTTGTCGCGAATCGTGCCGGCTTTCAGCCAAGTGTCCTGCAAGACCATGCCGAAGCTCTTGCGCAGGGAGTGGCGCGTCGCGTCGCGGATGTCCGTGCCGTCGACGAGAATTGCGCCGCTGTTTACGTCGTAGAAGCGCATCAGCAGGTTAATCATGGTCGTTTTGCCGCAGCCGGTCGGGCCGACGATGGCGATGCGCTGACCGGGCTTGACGTGCAGGTTGAAGTCCTCAATCAGCGGGCGATCAGGCACATAGCGGAAGCAGACGTCTTTGAGGGCAACCGTGCCCTTGGGGGAGAGCACGGCGGCGTTTTCCTTGTCCGGCACGCGGTCGTCCTCATCCAGCAGGGAGAAAACGCGCGCGGCGCAGGCGAGAGCGTTTTGCAGCTCGGTCACAACGCCGGAGATTTCGTTGAAGGGCTTGGCGTACTGGCTGGCGTAGCTGAGGAAAACGCTCAAATCACCCACGGAAATGCCGCCGCCGACCGCCGACAGCGCGCCGACGAGCGCGACTGCCGCATAGATGATGTTGTTGACCAGACGGGTGGAGGGGTTCGTGAGGCTGGAGAAGAACGTCGCGTTCAGGCTGACGCGCCCCAGTTCATCGTTGATGCAGTCAAAATCGCTCAGCGAGGCGGCTTCGTGCCCGAAGGACTGCACAACCTTCTGCCCTTCAATCAGCTCGTTGATGAGCGCCGTCTGCTGCCCGCGCACACGCGCCTGCTCGGTGAAGTAGTGGTGCGTCTTGCGGGCGATGAAGGACGCGACGAACATCGACAGCGGCGTCAGCACCACGACCAGCAGGGCAATCATCCAGTTCTTGATAAGCATGATGGTCAGCGTGCCGACAATCAGCACAACGCCGGTGAACAGCTGCGTGAAGCCCATGAGCAGACCATCGGAGAAGGTGTCCACATCGGCAATCATGCGGCTGACGAGGTCGCCGGAGGGATGCGCGTCCAGATAACTCAGCGGCAGGCGCTGGAGCTTGTGGAATGCCGCGTTGCGCAGGTCACGGCTGATGTTGTAGGCAATCTTGTTGTTGCTGGTGGCAAGAAACTGCTGGGCAACCGCGGACAGCGCCGCAACGACGGCAATCCACACCGCAAAGACCAGCACGCCGGACAGATTTACCTGACCCGCGCCGATCATCTGGTCAATCGCCTTGCCGGTCAGAATCGGAATGAGCAGCTGCGCCGCCGCGCTCACGCACGCGCAAAGCAGGCTGACAATCACCAGCACCCGATACGGCTTCACATATTGCAGGACGCGCAGGAGCGTGCCCTTCTGCTGCTTGAGCTTATTGGTCTTCACTGCACGTCACTTCCCTTCCGGAACTGGCTTTCGTGGATTTCGCGGTAGACCTCGCACGTCTGCATCAGCGCATCGTGCGTGCCGATGCCCACCACATGCCCGTCGTCCAGCACGATAATCTGGTCGGCGTGGCGCAGGGACGAGGTGCGCTGGGAGACGATGAAGAGCGTCGTTTCCGCGGGCAGGGTGCGCAGGGCCTTGCGGAGTGCGGCATCTGTGGCGTAGTCCAGCGCGGAGGCGCTGTCGTCCAGAATCAGAATGTCAGGATGTCCCACCAGCGCGCGGGCGATTGTCAGGCGCTGACGCTGACCGCCGGACAGGTTGCGTCCGCCCTGCTCCACCGGATCATCGAGCTTGCCCGGCTTCTGGCGGACAAAATCCTCCGACTGCGCAATGGACAGCGCGTGCCACAATTCTTCGTCCGTGGCATTCTCGTTGCCCCAGAGCAGATTCGAGCGAATCGTGCCCTTGAACAGCTGCGCCTTCTGCATGACGACCGCAACGTGGCGGTTCAGCTCCGCCTTGGAATAGGCGGTAATCGGCTGACCGAGCAGGGTGACCTGCCCCTTCGTTGTGTCATAAAAGCGCGGAATCAGGCTGACGAGCGTCGTTTTGCCGCTGCCCGTGCCGCCGATAACGCCGATGGTCTGCCCCTTTTTTGCCGTGAAGGTCACATCGGACAGGCTTTCCGCACCCGCGCCCTGATAGCGCAGGGACACATGGTCGAACGCCACCGCCACATCGGAAGCAGCATCCGCCGAAACGGGCTTCTCCGGGAACACCATCGTCGAGGGCGTATCCAGCACCTGCGACACGCGGCCCATGCTGGCAATTGCGCGGGTGAGCAGCACGACGAGGTTCGCCAGCTTCACCAGTTCCACCAGAATCTGACTCATGTAGTTCACCAGCGCCACCACGTCGCCGGAGAGCAGCGCGCCGCTGCCAATCTTGTTCGCGCCGAAGTACAGAATGCCGATGATGCCGAGGTTGACCACGACATACGTCAGCGGATTCATCAGCGCGGCAATGCGGCCGACTTTGAGCTGCATGGCGTTCAGGCTGCCATTCTGCTGGACGAAGTTTTCTTCCTCCGCGTCCTCGCGCCCGAATGCGCGCACGACGCGGACGCCGGAGAGGTTCTCGCGCGTTGCGCCCGTGACCGCGTCCAGCCGGGACTGAACGGTTTTGTACATGGGCGAGGTGATGCGCATGATGCCAAAGACAATCACCGCCAGCACGGGAATCGCCGCGAGGAAAATCAGCGCAATTTGTGTATCAATGGTGAAGGCGGCAATCATCGCGCCCGCGACGATGAACGGCGAACGCAGGAACAGGCGCAGGAACATGTTCAGGCCATTCTGCACCTGATTGACATCGCTGGTCATGCGCGTAATCAGCGTCGAAACGCCCAGCGTGTCCAGTTCGGAGAAGGAGAGCGACTGGATGTGCGCCATCAGCTCATGCCGCAGCCCGGTGGAAGTGCCGATGGCGGCGCGCGCCGCGAAATACTGCGCGGTGAAGGAGCAGAGCAGTCCGATGAGCGCCATCAGCACCAGCAGGCCGCAGCGCGTCCAGATGTACGTTGTATCGCCGTTCGCAATGCCGACCTTGATGATGTCCGCCACCACCATCGGCACAAGCAGGTCGAATGTGGCTTCCAGCATCTTGAACAGGGGCGCGAGAATGCTCTCCTTGCGGAAGCGCCGGAGGTAGGGGTACAAGTGCTTCATACGATTCCTCCTGATGCTGTTTCGGATTTTCGATGAAGCATCCGGGAACAGCATGATGGGTATTCGCTCCATTATACCGCATTTTTCGTCATTTGGATAGTCAGCAGAAGCGATTCTTGCAATTTTCCCTTGACGAAGATGATTTTCCCCTTTACAATAGGAATGCTGCCCTGAACAAAGCAGAAGGAGAAGCCCGCTATGAATGCGCATTCCACCGTGCGGAAGCAGTTCTTCCGCTACGTCTCTCAAAACATCCTCGGCATGATTGGCGTCTCCGCCTATATCCTCGCCGACACCTTCTTTATCGCACAGGCGCAGGGGGCGGACGGCATTGCCGCTCTGAACCTTGTCCTGCCCGTTTATTCGCTGATTTTTGCCTTGGGCGCGATGCTGGCGACCGGCGCGGCGACCCGCTTCGCCTTGGAGCGTCACGAAGGAAAACATGCCGACAGCTACCTTGCGGAAGCCCTCGCATGGGCGGGAATTTTGTCTGTGCCGTTCATCCTGCTGGGCATTTTCAGCGCGGAGGGCATCGTGCGGCTGCTTGGCGGCGAACCGGACATCGTGACGGTCGGCGCGCCGTATACACGCATTTTCCTGCTCTTCACGCCCTTCTTCATGTGCAACTACATCCTGCGCTCCTTCGTCCTCAACGACGGCGATCCGTCGCTTGCCATGACCGCGACGATGGCATCCAGCCTGTTCAATATCGTTATGGACTGGGTGCTGATGTTCCCACTGAAAATGGGCATGGCGGGCGCGGCGCTCGCAACGGCGGCATCCCCCATCGTCGGCATGGGGATTAACGCCCTGCACTTCCGCAAAAAGACGAATACGCTGTGCTTCCGCTGGCATAAGCCGACGTTCAAACTGCTGGCGCACGTCAGCGCGGTGGGCGTATCCGGGTTCATCGGGGAAATCGCGGGCGGCATGACGACGATGGTGCTGAATTTCCTGATTCTGGGGCTTTCGGGCAGCATCGGCGTTGCGGCGTATGGCGTGGTGGCGAATGTCGCCATCGTCGCAACGGCGATTTTCTCCGGCATCTCGCAGGGCTCGCAGCCGCTGCTCAGCGACGCGTACAGCCGCGGTGAAACGGGACAAGTGCGGCAGGTGCTGATGATGAGCATCCTGACGGCGCTGACGCTTTCGGTGCTGATGATTGTCTGCTTCGAGGTGTTCGCCGAGCCGCTGGTGGCGGTGTTCAACAGCGAGCATGACCCGGTGATGGCGGATTTGGCATGTCAGGGAATGCGGCTGTACTTCCTCGGCTACTTGTTTGCGGGGTTCAATATCGCCGGAACGGGCTATCTGAGCGCGGTCGGCGCGGCGAAATGGGCGATGATTACGTCCATCCTGCGCGGTGTGGCGGCGATTGTGCTCTGTGCGCTGGTGATGGCGGCACTCTTCGGCATGACGGGTGTGTGGCTGGCGTTCTGCGCGGCGGAAGCGATCACGGCGGGGGTCATGGCGGTCGCGATGAAGAAAACGGCGATTGTGTGAGCCTGCAAAGGAAAACCGGGCATATCTGAAGCGGAAAACAGACGCAGATGACGCATTTTCACCCCACCCTCCTCTCCATCCGCCTCGCGCTGAGCGTCAATCGCTCCTGCAATTGACACAAAAACTCCCGATTCGTGGGCTTGCCGCGTTCGGGGTCTACCGACTGGCCGAAGAAGCGCGCAATCGCATCGTAGTCGCCGCGATTCCATGTCGATTCGATAGCGAGCCGCAGCCGACGCTCGACGGCGCACGGGGTCAGCTGCGCGCGGCGCGCCATCAGCGGGTATAGGCCGTGCGTCACGTCTGTCAGCAGTGACGGATGCACGACCGTCAGCGCCGCCATTTCCGGCAGGAACGCCCACGCCCGGAGCGTCCGCGGCATCCCCAGCGCCGTCAGCAGCTGACGTGCCAGTTCGGTGCATTCCGGCAGGTGTGCCGCCGCCAGCGCGGGCAGACGAAGCACGGAGAACCACGCCGGCAGCTGCGAAATTTCCGGCAGCTCGCCGTCCAGACCACCCAGCAGGAACGGCGGCGCAAGCGGCGGATGGCGAAGCAGTGATTGCGTCAGGCAGTCCGCCGCCGGGCAGGGGAGGAGCAGCACCGCATCCACCGACTCCTGCGACAGGCGGAAAAGCGCTTCCTCGGCGGTCAGGGCGGTTTGGCAGCGGGTTTCCTCGCCCAAATCCTCAATTTCCGCCCGAAGCTGGGCAAGCGTCAGCGGATTATCCGCCAGAAGCAGAAAACGGCGCGGCTGCATGAAAAGAACCTCCATTGACGAAAATGTCGGTGGAGGTTTTCTGCATTTCGGGCGGGGATTCCTGCCGGAAAAATAGGAGCCTTTGTCGATATGCTGATTTCCTGCATTTTCCTGATTATTGGTCAGCCGAAGTTCCCTGCATCTGCGACAGCATCCAGTCCACATACAGCCCGTACCCCTGCGTCGGGTCGCTGACGAAAACGTGCGTTACCGCGCCGATCAGCTTGCCGTCTTGGATGATGGGGCTGCCGCTCATGCCCTGCACGATGCCGCCGGTCGCGTCCAGCAGGCGCGTATCGGTCACGCGCAGCACCATGCTTTTGGCGGCGGGAGCGTTCTGCTGGCTGACGTGGGTGACTTCGACAGTATATTCCTGTACGCCGCCAGTGCCGATGGTGCTGAGGATGGTCGCCGCGCCCGTGTGGACGGACGAGCGCGTGCCGATGGGCAAGCCGTCGGGATAGAGCGGGTTTGTCGCGGCGGTGGTGAGTGTGCCGCTGATGCCGAGGGTCGTGTTCTGCGCAATGTCGCCCAAGACGGCGGCGTTTTGCAGGAACGAACCTTTCAGTTCGCCCGGAACGCCGCGCTGCCCCTTCTGTACCGCGACGATGCTCGCCTTCAGCACGCGCCCTTCCCGGACGGTCAAGATGCTGCCCGTGTCGCCGTCGGTAATCGCGTGACCGAGCGCGGCATACTGCCCGGAATCCGGGTCGTAGAAGGAGAGTGTGCCAATGCCCGCGGTGCTGTCGCGCACCCATGCGCCGAGGCGGACAACCCCGGTGGCGTCATCCTGCACGGGGGTGAGGGTTGCGTGCTGGGCAATTTCGCTGACGTCGGCAACGCGCTCGATGGCGTGTCCGCCGATGCGCAGGAGGACGTCGCCGGGTTGCAGTCCGCAGTCCCGCGCGGGGCAGACACCCTTCTTTACGTCCGACAAGCCGACAATCAGTACGCCGTCCGTCCGCATGGCAACGCCGAGCGCCTGCCCGCCGGGAATCAGCCGCTTCTCCGGGCTGACTTCCACCTCCACGCGGCGAAGCGGGATGCCGAGGATGCTCAGCAGCAGTTCCGACGTGCCGCTTTTCTGCCCGGTTACGCTGACGTACTGGCTGAGCGTCTCGTCCTGCGACGCACTGACCTCTAAGCCCTCGCCCGACGCGCGCAGCATCCCCGTCAGCAGCGAAATCGGCTCATCCTGCGTCAGCCGCAGGGACGCGGGAAGCGCCCGAAGCGCCTGCTGCGTGGGCGAAAAATACCCCAGCGTCAGCAGAAGCGTCAGGACAAGCCCAACCGCGCGGCGCAGGGGTGAAGGATGTTTCTTCATGCCGATGCCCTCCCATTCGCAAGCAGGATGCGCCGGGAGGACAAATTTTATAATGGAATAATTTTCAAAAGAGGGAGAACGAGGGGGGCGTCCCTCCCTTTCGCGCGATTGAGCGCATCATACGCCCTATCGCCAGCGCTTCTGCATGGGCGGCATCCTGCGGCGCATCGTCTCAAATCGCAATTCGTACAGCTGGGCGCATCCTTTTCTCCCCACTGTACACAAAATCGCGCCAAATGGAAAGCGCTCTCTTGTAATTGTGCGCAATGTGGTGTACAATCGAAACAGAATACCATGGTGAAGGGGTTGAACGTTCATGCTTGCACGAACGCTGGGATACGGCCTGAGCGGCGTCAGCGGATTCGCAGTGAAGGTGGAGGTCTACGCGGCGACGGGGATGCCGGCGCTGGAGATTATCGGACTGCCGGACGCGTCGGTCAAGGAAAGCCGCGACCGCGTGAGCGCCGCCATCGTCAACAGCGGATTTACCATGCCCATTTCGCGCCTGACGGTGAATCTTGCGCCCGCCGACCAGCGAAAGGAAGGCCCCGCGTTCGATTTGCCGATTGCTATCAGCATCCTGATGGCGTCGGGGCAATTGGAAGGCATGGACTTGACGCAGACACTGATGCTGGGCGAATTGTCGCTGGATGGTTCGCTGCACCCCGTGCGCGGCGCGCTGCCGATGGTCATCAGCGCGAGCGAGCAGGGGATTGTGGACATTATTCTGCCGGAAGGGAACGCCGAGGAAGTGGCGTGCATTCAAGGGCTGCGGGTCTATCCGGCGAGCAGCCTGCGGCAGGTGGTGAATCACCTGAAGGGGCGCGAACCCATCCCCGTGCAGCAGCAGCGGCAGTACAGTGACGTGGTATCGGCGGTCAAGTGTGCGGTGGATATGGCACAGGTGCAGGGGCAGGTTGGCGCGCGCCGGGCGCTGGAAGTGGCGGCCAGCGGTGGACATAACCTGCTGATGGTCGGCACGCCCGGTTCGGGCAAGACGATGCTGGCGCGCTGTCTGCCGGGCATTCTGCCGCCGCTGACCTTCTCCGAATCGCTGGAGACGACGCGCATTCACTCCATCGCCGGCCGCCTTGCGCCGGGTACGGGGCTGATGGCGGAGCGCCCGTTCTGCGCGCCGCACCACAGCGCATCCGTCGCGAGCATGATTGGCGGCGGGTCGAACGCAAAGCCGGGTGAAGTATCGCTGGCGCACAACGGCGTGCTGTTCTTGGATGAACTGCCGGAGTTCAGCCGCAACACCCTGGAAGCGCTGCGCCAGCCGCTGGAGGACGGCGTCGTCAGCGTGACGCGCATCCACAATCAGGCGCAGTACCAGTCCAGCTTCATGATGGTTGCCAGCATGAACCCGTGCCCTTGCGGATTTTATGGCAGCAAGACGAAGAAATGCCGCTGCTCCGCGAAGGATATCCGCCGCTACCTCGACCGCATCTCCGGCCCGCTGCTTGACCGCATTGACATTCAGGTGGAGGTAGACGCTGTGCCCGTGAAGGAAATCAGCGAGGGCGGCGCGGCGGAATCCTCGGCGGAAGTTGGCGCGCGCGTGCGGAAGGTGCGTGAATTGCAGCAAGCCCGCTATGCGCAGGACGGCATCCACTGCAATGCGCAGCTTGACGCGGGCTTAAGCAAAAAATACTGCCCAATGACCCCGGAAGCAACGGCGCTTCTGCACATGGCAGTGGAGCGCATGGGCATGAGTATGCGCGCATACGGCCGCGTGGTGAAGGTCGCTCGGACGATTGCCGACATGGACGGCGCGGACACCATCGGCACGACCCACGTTGCGGAGGCAATCCAGTACCGCGAACTCGACGGGAAGTACTGGAAGGGCTGAAGTATTCTATTTTCCTTGCGCAACAGGGAAATGACCGCAGGGAACGCGCCGAAGGTGCTTACGGGGCAATTTCATTTATTGTCCCCTTGTAGGATGGAAGGACGGAAGGAATAACCGGGAGAAGGAGAACCATGACAGCACAAATCAAAATGACGCGCAAAGAAGCGGAAGTCCAAATGGCGTGCTTCCGGCAGACGTTCTCCAGTGTGCGCCTGCTGAACGAAAAGGCCGTTCTGCACGCACCGCAGGCGCATTCCAAGCGCACCGAACTTGAATGCCGCGTGCTGCACGAAAAGCGACAGCTCACTACACTCGACGTTACCCCGCAGCGGGCAGAGCAAATATTCGCCCGCTATGTCGAGGTGGACGGCGAACCCTGCGTGCTGGAGCTCGTACAGGACTTGCAGCAGGATACCCCCGAAGCCGTGGTGCAGCGCCGACAAATGCTCACCCAGACCGGCAGCATGGGCGAAAAGCTCTACCGCGACGCGCTGACGGGGCTGTATAATCGCCGCTATTATGAGGACGCCCTGAAGAAGCGCGGCATGGAAGCAGGCGTTGCTGTCCTGGACATGGACGGCTTCAAGGCGTGCAACGAAACGTATGGGCATCAGGCGGGCGATAAGATGCTGGAAGCCGCCGTTGGCGTGATGCGCCACTGTGTTCGCCGCTCGGACACCATCATCCGTTATGGCGGGGATGAGTTTCTGCTGCTCCTGCCGCACATCGAGGAGGCCACCTTTCAGCAGAAATTGCAGGATATCTGCTGCCAAATCAGCGAAACCCGGCTGCCGGGGCTGGAGGACATCCGCCTGTCCGTCAGCATCGGCGGG
>OHKP01001384.1_pt1 | contig 10047 bp, 7 predicted proteins | sample 1568861 | NCBI WGS metagenome assembly OHKP01 (sample SAMEA3879524, study PRJEB24766) | human gut metagenome | biome: human-associated habitat; feature: feces | place: USA | collected 1985/1987 | reverse complement strand
GCACCACTGCTTGCACCTGAGAAACGTCCATCTGTAATAAGTGCAACTGATGAACCAAGTCCCATACCAGCAATAGCTGATGTTGGGTTAAGCATTTCTCTCATACCAGGGCCACCCTTAGGACCTTCATATCTGATAACAACAACATCACCAGGTACAATCTTTCCACCCTTGATAGCTGCAATAGCATCTTCTTCACAGTCAAATACTCTTGCTGGACCTTCGTGTACAAGCATTTCATCAACAACTGCTGAACGCTTAACAACTGAACCATCTGGTGCAAGGTTACCAGAAAGAACTGCAAGACCTCCTGTCTTACTATATGGCTTATCAACTGGTCTTATGACTTCTTCATCTTTATTATAAGCCGTAGCAATGCACTCACCGATTGTCTTTCCTGATACTGTCATACAATCTGTATTAAGAAGTCCAATATCAGCAAGCTCCTTCATAACTGCATATACACCACCGGCTTCATTAAGATCTTCCATATATGTAGGACCTGCTGGTGCAAGGTGGCAGAGGTTAGGTGTCTTTTCGCTTATTGGATTAGCGAACTTAATATCAAAATCAAAACCAATCTCGTGTGCAATAGCTGGAAGATGTAACATACTATTTGTTGAACAGCCAAGTGCCATATCAACAGTAAGTGCATTCATAATAGAATCCTTTGTGATAATATCTCTTGCTGTAATACCCTTATTAACCATATCCATAACAGCCATACCAGCGTGCTTAGCAAGCTTAATTCTCTCTGAATATACGGCTGGGATTGTTCCATTCCCACGAAGTCCCATACCAAGAGCTTCTGTAAGACAGTTCATAGAGTTAGCTGTATACATACCTGAGCAAGAACCACAAGTAGGACATACCTTTTCCTCAAATTCAAGAACATCTTCTTCTGTCATTGTTCCAGCGGCATATGAACCAACTGCCTCAAACATAGATGAAAGACTTCTCTTCTTACCCTTTACGTGACCTGCAAGCATAGGACCACCTGATACAAATACTGTAGGAAGGTTAAGTCTTGCTGCTGCCATAAGAAGTCCCGGAACGTTCTTATCACAGTTAGGTACCATAACAAGTCCGTCAAACTGATGTGCAATAGCCATACATTCTGTTGAGTCAGCTATTAAATCTCTTGTTACTAAAGAGTACTTCATACCAACGTGTCCCATAGCAATACCATCACACACTGCGATAGCTGGGAATACTACTGGAACACCACCAGCTTCTGCTACTCCTAACTTAACTGCATTAACAATCTTATCAATATTCATATGACCTGGTACTATTTCATTATATGAACTTACAATACCAATCATAGGTTTCTTCATCTCTTCTGCTGTGAAGCCAAGTGCATTAAAAAGGCTTCGTGCAGGTGCCTGCTGCATACCACTTCTGGCGTTATCACTTATCATAGCTTATCTCCTTAATATGTATTATTTAAAATGTATTAAACTCTCTCTGCGATTAAGTCGCCCATCTTGTCAGTTCCTACAAGTGTGCATCCTTCTGACATAATATCAGTTGTTCTGTAGCCTTCCTTTAAAACGGCTGCGACTGCTGCTTCAATAGCATCTGCTTCCTTGTCAAGATCAAGTGAGTATCTTAACATCATGGCTGCACTGAGAATTGTAGCAATTGGATTAGCAACATTCTTTCCTGCAATATCAGGTGCTGAACCATGGCTTGGCTCATAAAGGCCTAACTTAGTCTTATTAAGGCTTGCACTTGATAACATTCCGATTGAACCTGTTATCATACTTGCCTCATCTGATAATATGTCTCCAAACATGTTCTCAGTAAGAATAACATCGAACTGTCCAGGATTCATAACAAGCTGCATAGCACAGTTATCTACAAGCATGTCTGAAACTTCAACTTCCGGATAATCCTTTGCAACCTCATGTACAATCTTTCTCCAGAGTCTTGAAGAATCAAGAACATTTGCCTTATCAACGCTTGTTACTTTCTTTCTTCTCTTCATTGCAATCTCAAATCCCTTAATTGCAATTCTTCTGATTTCTTCTTCATTGTATGTAAGTGTATCAACGGCTGTCTCCAATCCGTCAATTTCCTTAGTATATCTATTACCAAAGTAAAGGCCGCCTGTAAGTTCTCTCATAATGACCATATCAAATCCGTCACCGATTATATCTTCCTTAAGAGGGCATGCACCCTTAAGCTCATTGAACAGATATGCAGGACGTATATTGGCAAAAAGTCCGAGTTCCTTACGAATCTTAAGAAGTCCCGCTTCAGGTCTGAGATTAGGAGCCACATCGTACCATCTTGAATTGCCTACATTACCGCCAACAGCTCCAAGAAGAACCGAATCACTTGACTTGGCAACGGCAAGAGCCTCATCTGAAAGTGGCACGCCGTATGCATCAATGGAACATCCTCCCATTAATATCTCTGTATAATTAAACTCATGTCCGTATCTGCTTCCCACACAGTCAAGGACCTTCCTTGCCTCAGCAACTATCTCAGGTCCGATTCCGTCTCCGGGAATCAATGCAATGCTAAATCCCATAGTGCATACTCTCCTTTGGTTTTATTTATAACTAAAATATGACAAAATTATGCCTATTATTAAATAATATCGCATAGGGGCTTCATTTTCAATATATTTTTTCATTGTAATAGGTTAATTATGGAGTTAAAATAGAAAAAAATAAAGTATTTACATCCGCAGACCCTTGGCAGCCTGCAGAATGGAGATTAGTATGGAAAAAAGACTTAAAGATTACACAGCATATCTCGAAGCACTGATTGCTTCTGATGATACCTCCGCAATGAGCATCATTTACAGTGACATTACGGTGCAGATAGGCTTCTTTCAGCATGAGCGCATAGTCCACCTGATAGTAACAGTTACATTTGCGATACTTGCACTTATGTCTCTGTGGTTCTTCACTATGACACAGATGACTGCCGTACTGATTCTGTTTATATTATTCATGATGCTTCTGGTACCGTACATAAGACATTATTACATACTTGAGAATGGCACGCAGCACCTGTATATGTTATATGACAGCATCACACAAAAGCTTCGCAATTAATATAAGAGGCACTCATACCGATATCTGCGGTCTGTAAGACCGGCCAGGCATCAGTATTGAGAGTGCCTCTTTTATTAATTATCTTTATTTATGTTACTACATTGCAATAATTAATTGCACATGAATTGAATTATACGTTAATTGTAGCAGTCATGCCAAGTGCATCGGCGTTGGAATCAAGCACAGGCTGTACAACCTCGGCAAGATACTCATCGACCTGCTCTTTTGCGCGTCCTGTATACTTTGAAGGATCAAGCTTTGCCTGAAGTTCTTCAAGTGTAACACCGAACATCGGATCCGCTGCAATAAGTTCAAGAAGGTTATTATCAAGACCCTCCTGCTTAACTCTTGCTCCGGCCTTCATTGAAAGCTCTCTGATTCTCTCATGGAGTTCCTGACGGTCTCCGCCGGCTTTAACCGCATCCATCATGATATTCTCGGTAGCCATGAATGGAAGCTCAGCCATAAGATGCTTATTAATTACCTTGTCATATACAACAAGTCCGTCTACTACATTCATATAAAGGTCAAGGATTCCGTCTACAGCAAGGAATGCTTCCGGAACAGAGATTCTCTTATTAGCCGAATCATCGAGTGTTCTCTCAAACCACTGTGTTGCTGACGTGATTGCAGGATTCATTACATCTGCCATTACATAATTGGCAAGTGATGCGATTCTCTCACTCCTCATTGGATTTCTCTTATAAGCCATTGCAGATGAACCAATCTGTGACTTTTCAAATGGCTCCTCAATCTCCTTCAGGTGCTGAAGAAGTCTGATATCATTAGAGAACTTATGCGCACTTGCGGCAACGCCTGCGAGAACATTAAGCACTCTTGTATCTACTTTTCTGGAATATGTCTGACCAGATACAGGGAAACACTCCCTGAAACCCATCTTCTCAGCTATAAGGCTGTCCAGCTTGCGAATCTTGGCATGGTCACCCTCAAACAGTTCAAGGAAACTTGCCTGTGTACCTGTTGTACCCTTTGATCCGAGAAGCTTCATTGTCGAGATAACATGATCCAGATCTTCAAGATCAAGCATAAGCTCATTAATCCAGAGTGTTGCTCTCTTACCTACTGTTGTAGGCTGTGCCGGCTGAAAATGTGTAAATGCAAGCGTTGGAAGTGCTCTGTACTTTTCTGCGAACTTTGAAAGCTCAGCAATAACATTGATAAGCTTCTTCCTTACAAGCTGAAGTCCTTCAGTCATAATAATTATGTCTGTGTTATCACCAACATAACATGAAGTTGCGCCAAGGTGGATAATTCCCTTAGCCTTAGGACACTGGAGTCCATAAGCATATACATGTGACATAACGTCATGACGTACTTCTGCCTCGCGCTTCTTAGCGTCCTCATAGTTGATATCATCCTGATGAGCCTTAAGTTCAGCTATCTGCTCGTCTGTTATGTTAAGTCCAAGCTCCTTCTCTGATTCAGCAAGTGCTATCCAGAGTCTTCTCCATGTTCTGAACTTCTTGTCAGGTGAGAAAATGTACTGCATCTCTTTACTTGCATAACGCTCAGCAAGTGGTGTCTGGTATCTGTCGTTCATATTATGATTAATCCTTTCTTAATACATTTGTCAAACAGAAAAATTATAAAACATTTGCATCACAAAATCAATATGCTATTATATTCTTATAGCTTTTCCTATAGCTTATATTACTTATACTTTTGAGAGGAACACAACATGACATCATCACATAATTCCCCATGCAATCGTGCACACTCCCCTGCACAAAACCGAGGCAGAAAGCAGGCAAAGCCGGCTGAAGCATGTCCGCATGCAGCACGCTGCGGAGGCTGCGCCTATCAGGGAATTGCATATAAAGAGCAGCTTGATAAAAAGCAGGAATACGAGCAGAAACTTCTCTCCTCATACGGCAGTGTGTCACGTATAATCGGCATGGACAAGCCATATCATTACCGTAACAAGGTTCATGCGGCATTCGGCCGTGACAGATACAACAATATAATATGCGGAAGTTATGAGGAATCAAGCCACAGGATTGTAGACAATACTGCCTGCCTTATTGAAGATACACGTGCCAAAGCAATAATAGAAGTAATACGCCGGCTGGCAGGCGATTTTGGCCTTAAGATATATGATGAACGTAACGGTACGGGACTTCTGCGTCATGTTCTCATAAGAACAGGGCACAAAAGCGGTCAGATTCTTGTTATTCTTGTAATGGCATCGACATTTTTCCCATCCAAGAAGAATTTTATACGTGAACTCATCAGGGAATGTCCTGAGATAACATCTGTTGTCATAAATATTAATAATAGGCGTACGAGCATGATTCTCGGCGACAGACAGTATACGGAATACGGAAGCGGGTATATAGAAGATACGCTCTGCGGAATAACCTACCGCATATCGCCTAAGTCATTTTATCAGGTAAATGCCGTACAGACAGAGCTTCTCTATACAAAAGCCATTGAGCTTGCGCGTCTTACAGGCAGCGAGACCGTCATTGATGCTTACAGTGGAATCGGAACTATAGGCATGACCGTTGCCGGACACGTCCGGAAGGTTATCAGCGTTGAGACCAATACCGATGCAGTAAAAGATGCACGCCGTAATGCCAAAGCCAATAATATCAGCAATATCGATATCTACGCCGATGACGCCGGGCGCTTTATGAGACGGATGGCAGATAATAACGAGACCTGCGATGTTATATTTATGGATCCGCCACGTGCCGGAAGCGATAAGGTATTTCTTAACTCTATACTGAAGCTTATGCCTTCAAAAGTCATCTACATCTCATGCTGTCCCGAAACACTTGCACGGGACCTTGCAGTGCTTGCGCGCCGTGCATACCGTGTAGCGGCTATCCAGCCTGTTGATATGTTCCCATGGACATCGGGAATTGAGACAATTGTATGCCTTGAGCGCCGCTAAACTAATATCTAAGTTAACATCTGATATGCCAATTCTCAGCAGATACGCCAACAAAAATGTCACACACGCAATGAATCTCTACTAAGTCATCGCATGTGTGACATTCTGTCATACACGTACGGCTGCTGTATCCGGCCGTCAGATCTCATCAAATATATAATTAAGTACGGGTGCCATTCCGACAAACTCTGCACCATATGAATAGCTTCCGTCCTCCTTACGGATACTTCTTATAATCTTAATAACACAGTATAATGTATCATCCTTATTACCAAGATGTAGTGCCGCATTAAAATAATATCCAACCGGGAGTACACTATCTGATACAAAGCCTATCCCACCCTTTGATACGTTGTTCACAGAAATAGGCGAATTCATATCAGAAATTCTGACATTATCCTGCTTAAACAATGTAGATACTCTAAGGCTGAGGCTTACAGGAAACCTCTTAGTCTTTCTCTTCTCTGTCATACAACAGTCCCCCTAAATAATTCTAAGATATATGATACTCTCTTTTACCTTTTTATTCAATGAGTACTTTTACCTATATATAACTACCGTATCATTCTCGTGAATAACTGTATGCCCACTCGGTATTATGCTCTGATCCTGCCTCTTTATCATTGCAATAAGCACATTTTCCGGCAGATTAAGTTCGCTTATGCTCTTATTATTCCATTCATGTCTGCGGTCAATATGTATCTCTTCAAGCCGTATGTCATTCCCCCCATGATATGCCGGAACACTCAGTATCACACTGTCATCAGCTAATATTCTGGTACTCCCTTTGGGAATAACCGTATCTGTTCCCCGCTTAATCATAAGTGCAAGTGACCCTGTTGGCATTGTTACATCACTTATAAGCCTGTTCTCCCAGTTATGCCCCTTTGGAATATACATTCTCATCAGAGTCATAGCTTCCTCTTCCTGATAATCATTGAATGTCTTGAGAACATCAGCATCCTCATCAATCATATTGAATTTCTTTGATACAAGCGGAAGCAGCGTTCCCTGTATTGCAACCGACAGCAGTGCTACCATAAAAACTATATGAAATATATCATGTCCAAGAAGCATGCCTGATGACATAACATCTATTGCAAACACTATTGATGAAGCTCCGCGTAATCCTGCCCATGACACCAGCCCAATCTGTCCAAACGATGCACCAAACGGAGCCAGAAGTGCCATAATAGTCACAGGTCTTGCAATAAATGTAAGGAATAATGCTATGAATACAGATGTCAGAATAATCTCAGGCATCATATGCGGCGTTGCGAGAAGACCAAGCAGAAAGAATATTGTAATCTGTGCAAGATTCGTAAGTCCGTCAAAAAAATGAACCAGATTATTCTTGTTGGCAATTCTTGAATTGCCGAGTATTATACCGGTAAGATAAACACTGAGATAGCCATTGCCATTAAACATGCTTGGCAGCGCATATGATACAAGCACAACTGCAATAACGAATATCGTATCCATTCCCTCTGTAAGAATGTCTGTCTTACGCATAATAAACTGCGCTGCAATAGCAACGATAACACCCACCGCAACTCCAATTACAATCTGGCAAAGCACAAGTCCCGCAACAGAGCCCTCCATTCCATTCATCATGCTTATTCCAATAACTGTGAGCATATATGATATAGGGTCATTACTACCGCTTTCAATCTCAAGCATCGATGCCGTTCCATCCTTTAATGAAAGCTTCTTTGACCTGAGTATCGAAAATACTGATGCAGCATCAGTCGAACTCAGTACCGCACCGACAATAAATCCTTCCACCTTTCCGAAGCCAAGCGCATATACGCAGAACACAGCCGTAAGAAGTGCTGTAAGGACAACTCCCACAGTAGAGAGAATGACTGATTTTACTGCAACCGGCTTTGCTGCCGACCATTTTGTTCCAAATCCGCCATAAAACATTATAAACGCAAGAGCTATCGAACAGGTCCTGCCCGTAAGCTCATAATTATCAAATTCAAAACCAAAAAAGCCATCCACGCCAAAAGCTATACCAAGCAGCATGAACAGCAAAAGAACCGGCATACCAAACTTATTAGAAAAGCGGTTTGCCACTATACATAATAAAATTATTAAAGCTATTATAAGTAAAATAGACTGCAATAATTATCCTCCCATTCCTGTATGATTACGCCTATCTGATTATAGCTGTAAGCCAGTTGCTAATCATGTTAAGGCTTATACTGTAACCAATAATCACCGGCAGTTTGCCAAGTAATATTATTGTTATGAATTTCTTATATGACATCTCCGTAAGTCCTGCCAGAAAGCAAAGCAGATCATCCGGAGCAAACGGAAGAAATATACATATTGCAAAAAATATCTCGAACTTCTTTCCCTGGGAAAGTCTTTCTTCATACCTGTCATACTTTTTCTTATCGACGAATCTGAGCACAAGATGCCTGCCGTACCTTTTGGCAAGTGCAAATGCAGCGATTGAACCAAGACATATTCCTATATAATTAAGAATAAGTCCTTCAACAGGTCCGAACATCACAACGCCTGCCGTTGTTGTTACTCCGCCGGGTATGAATGGTATCACAACTATCTGCATTATCTGGTAGATAATAAAGACAAACCTGCCGATATAAGCCTCCATCTTATCAAGAGATGTAAAAACTCCTGCACGCCAGGCACGGAATACGATAAGAATAAGCAGGGCTACCAGAACCCATCCTACAACTCTTAGAATTTTACTTACCCATATGCGCTCACGGTCTCTGTTTTTCATAGCTGATTCCTCTATTACTGATTCTGCTTCTCAACCTGTGTGATAGCTGACTTCTGCATAGGAATTCTGCAGTTCTTATTATTACCAAACTCAACAATTACTGTATCATCTGTAATATCAATGATTGAGCCATAAAAGCCGCTTGTTGTAAGGACATAATCGCCAATCTCAAGAGATGCGATAAGCTCGTCCATCTTCTTCTGCTGCTTCTTCTGTGGACGAATTGCCATAAAATACATCAAAGCACCCAGGAATACAACATATACAAGAATCATACCAACTGTACTTCCTGCACCTGCATTAAGTGTAATCATAATTGTTACCTCTTTCCGTCATCTGACTTTTAATTGAATATTTTCTTCAAGAAATATAACAAAAAACCAATAAATGTGCAAGGCTTTAGCCCTATTTTATTGTTTTTTTAGTTACCGTTTAAATTATCGTAAGTTTTGAGAAGTTCAATTCTCTCTTTCTTAAATTCCGAATATCTTCCCTCATCTATTGCACCACGGATATCCTCCATAAGGTGATTGTAAAAATAAAGATTATGAAGAACGCACAGACGCATTCCAAGCATCTCCTTAGCCTTAAGCAGATGTCTTATATATGACCTGCTGTAATTGCGGCATGCCGGACACCGGCATCCTTCCTCTATCGGCTCAGCGTCACACTCATACTTTGCATTGAAAAGATTAATCTTTCCAAACTTTGTATACACATGTCCGTGTCTTCCGTTACGTGACGGATATACACAGTCAAAGAAATCAACACCTCTCTCAACAGCTTCAAGGATATTGGCCGGTGTACCGACACCCATAAGATATGTCGGCTTATTCTGTGGAAGATATGGCACTACGTGTTCAATTATATCATACATCTCCTCATGCGTCTCACCTACAGCAAGTCCTCCGATTGCATATCCTGCAAGGTCAAGATCTGCTATTCTCCTGGCATGCTCTATTCTTATATCCGCATATGTTGCCCCCTGGTTAATTCCGAAGAGAATCTGCTCTTTGTTAATGGTATCAGGAAGTGAATTAAGCCTGTCCATCTCCTTGACACAGCGTTTGAGCCATCTTGTTGTCCTGTCAACAGAATCCTGCATATACTGCCTTGACGACTTGCTCGGTGCACACTCATCAAAAGCCATGGCAATAGTCGAACCAAGATTGGACTGTATCTGCATGCTTTCTTCCGGACCCATGAATATCTTCCGTCCGTCAATATGGGAGTTGAATGTAACTCCCTCTTCCTTTATCTTACGGAGACCTGCAAGTGAAAACACCTGAAATCCGCCGGAATCT
>OHKP01001370.1_pt1 | contig 10166 bp, 5 predicted proteins | sample 1568861 | NCBI WGS metagenome assembly OHKP01 (sample SAMEA3879524, study PRJEB24766) | human gut metagenome | biome: human-associated habitat; feature: feces | place: USA | collected 1985/1987 | reverse complement strand
TGGCAAGGTTTCTTTCACTGCAGATCAGATTCGTGATAATGCGAAAGAATTTATCGCTACTATCATTAAATTGAAACCAAGTTCAGCTAAGGGTACTTATATTAAGAGTATTTATCTTTCAAGTACTATGAGTAAGGGTATCAAGATTGATCCCAAAACTGTAGAAGAAAACTAACAATAAGGAGGAATCATGAGAAAGGAAGATAAAGGCGTTATTATTGGTCAGTTGGCTGAAACCGTTAAGCAATACGGACATTTCTATTTGGTTGACACAACTGCTATGGATGCAGCTAAGACAAGTGAACTGAGAAGAAAATGTTTCAAAGCAGGTATTAAGCTGGTTGTTGTGAAGAATTCTTTGCTTCACAAAGCTCTGATGAGCATGGAAGGTGTTGATTTCTCTCCGTTGTTCGATTCTTTAAAAGGTACAACTTCAGTAATGTTTAGCGAAGTAGCTAACGCTCCTGCAAAGTTGTTGAAAGAATACAAAGAGGAAATTCCTGCATTGAAAGCAGCTTATGCTGAAGAAGGTTTCTATGTAGGTGCTAATCAACTGGATGCTCTTTGCAACATTAAGAGTAAGAATGAAGTTATTGCTGATATTATTGCATTGCTGCAATCACCGGCGAAAAATGTTATTTCTGCTCTTCAATCAGGTGGTAACACCATTCATGGAGTTCTTAAGACTCTGGGCGAACGTGCCGAATAATCAATTTTATAATCAATTAGTAACAAACAATTAAAATCATACAAAAATGGCAGATTTGAAAGCTTTTGCAGAACAATTAGTTAACTTGACAGTAAAAGAAGTTAATGAACTTGCAACTATCCTTAAAGAAGAATACGGTATTGAACCTGCTGCTGCAGCTGTAGCTGTTGCTGCTGGTCCTGCTGCTGGTGCAGCTGCTGCTGAAGAAAAAACATCTTTTGATGTAGTTTTGAAGAGCGCTGGTGCTGCAAAATTGCAGGTTGTTAAAGCCGTTAAAGAAGCATGTGGTCTTGGCTTGAAAGAAGCTAAAGACATGGTAGACGGTGCTCCTAGCACAGTAAAAGAAGGCTTGGCTAAAGACGAAGCTGAATCACTGAAGAAAACTTTGGAAGAAGCTGGAGCTGAAGTTGAGCTTAAATAATATTAGCCTGAGTATCAGGTAATACGGTTAGGAATCCTCTGGTAGAGGATTCTTAACCTTTTTGTGTCTATATTATTATTAAGTTCTACAAAATATTAACAAATGTCTTCAAATACTGAAAATCAAAGAGTTAATTTTGCTTCCATCAAGAATCCGATGAAGTATCCGGATTTCTTGGAAGTGCAATTGAAGTCATTCCAAGACTTTTTACAGTTGGATACCCCGCCCGAAAAGCGTAAGAATGACGGGCTGTATAAGGTATTCGCTGAAAACTTCCCTATTGCTGACACTCGTAATAACTTTGTCCTTGAATTCTTGGACTATTACATTGATCCGCCTCACTATTCAATAGACGAGTGTTTGGAGCGCGGGCTCACATACAGCGTGCCTTTGAAAGCAAAACTGAAGTTGTATTGTACTGATCCTGATCATGAAGATTTCGATACGGTTATTCAGGATGTTTATCTGGGTCCTATTCCGTATATGACTCCGAAAGGAACTTTTGTTATTAATGGTGCTGAGCGTGTAGTTGTTTCTCAGTTGCACCGTTCTCCGGGCGTGTTCTTTGGTCAGAGCGTGCATGCTAACGGTACTAAATTGTACTCTGCCCGTATTATTCCATTCAAAGGTTCATGGATCGAATTCGCTACAGATATTAACAATGTAATGTATGCGTATATCGACCGTAAAAAGAAATTGCCTGTTACTACTCTGTTAAGAGCTGTAGGTTTTGAAAATGATAAAGATATCCTCGAAATCTTCAATTTGGCTGAAGACGTTAAGGTTAATAAGACTAACTTGAAGAAAGTCGTAGGAAGAAAACTCGCTGCTCGTGTTTTAAAAACATGGACAGAAGATTTCGTAGATGAAGACACAGGTGAAGTTGTTTCTATTGAACGTAATGAGGTTATTATCGACCGTGAAACTGTGATTGAAGAGGATCATATCGATGAAATTATAGACTCAGGCGTTCAGAATATCCTTGTTCACAAGGAAGAAGCGAATTCATCCGACTACTCTATTATATTTAATACCCTTCAGAAAGACCCGAGCAACTCTGAAAAAGAGGCTGTACTTTACATTTACCGTCAGTTGCGTAATGCAGATCCGGCTGATGATGCCAGTGCTCGTGAGGTTATCAATAACCTGTTCTTCTCTGAAAAAAGATATGACCTTGGCGAGGTAGGACGTTACAGAATCAACAAAAAGTTGGGACTGACTACGGACATGGATGTGAAGGTATTGACAAAACAAGATATTATTGAAATCATTAAGTATCTGATTGAGCTGATTAACTCTAAAGCGGATGTTGATGATATTGACCACTTGAGTAACCGTCGTGTACGTACTGTAGGAGAACAGTTGTCCAATCAATTTGCGATTGGTCTGGCACGTATGTCTCGTACCATCCGTGAGCGTATGAATGTGCGTGACAATGAAGTGTTTACTCCGATTGATTTGATTAATGCGAAGACTATTTCTTCTGTTATCAATTCATTCTTTGGAACAAATGCTTTGTCGCAGTTCATGGATCAAACTAATCCATTGGCTGAAATCACTCACAAGCGTCGTTTGTCAGCGTTAGGACCTGGTGGTCTGTCACGTGAACGTGCTGGTTTTGAGGTTCGTGACGTACACTATACTCATTATGGTCGTTTGTGTCCGATTGAAACTCCTGAAGGTCCGAATATCGGTTTGATTTCTTCTTTGTGTGTGTATGCTAAGATTAATGAACTTGGCTTTATTTCAACTCCTTATCGTAAAGTAGCTGATGGTAAGGTGGATATATCTGATGAAGGTATTGAATATCTGACAGCCGAAGAGGAAGAGGATAAGATAATCGCTCAGGGTAATGCTCCATTGGATGATGAAGGCAAATTTGTTCGTGAGAAAGTAAAAGCTCGTCGTGATGCTGATTATCCTGTTGTTACTCCTGACCAGGTAGAGTTGATGGATGTTTCTCCACAGCAGATTGCTTCTATCGCTGCTTCTTTGATTCCGTTCTTGGAACATGACGATGCTAACCGTGCATTGATGGGATCAAACATGATGCGCCAGGCAGTTCCTTTGTTGCGTACAGAGGCTCCTATTGTAGGTACAGGTATTGAAAAACAGTTGGTTGAAGACTCTCGTACTCAGATTGCAGCAGAGGGTGATGGTGTTGTAGAATATGTCGATGCAACAACTATTCGTATCTTGTATGACAGAAATGAAGATGAGGAATTTGTAAGCTTTGAACCTGCTTTGAAGGAATACAGAATTCCTAAATTCCGTAAGACTAATCAGAGCATGACCATTGACCTCCGTCCTACTTGTGATAAAGGACAGCGTGTGAAGAAGGGTGATATCCTGACTGAAGGATATTCAACTCAGGGTGGTGAGCTTGCATTGGGTAAAAACCTGTTGGTGGCTTATATGCCTTGGAAAGGTTATAACTACGAGGATGCTATTGTATTGAATGTACACGTTGATGAATATATTTTGGAGGTCCGCGAAACGAAACGCGGTATGGAAGAATTAACTTCTGATATTCCTAACGTGAGTGAAGAAGCTACTAAAGATTTGGATGAAAACGGTATTGTACGTGTAGGTGCACGTATCGAACCGGGTGATATCCTGATTGGTAAGATTACTCCGAAAGGTGAATCAGATCCTTCTCCGGAAGAAAAATTGCTTCGTGCTATTTTCGGTGATAAGGCAGGTGATGTGAAGGATGCTTCATTGAAAGCTTCTCCGTCATTACGTGGTGTCGTTATTGACAAGAAGTTGTTCTCACGTGTTATCAAGAGCAGAAGTGAGAAGAATGCCGATAAGGCTATTCTGCCTAAACTGAATGATGAATTCGAAGAAAAGGCAGCAAAACTGAAAGATATCTTGATTGAGAAACTATTGGTTTTGACTAATGGTAAGGTTTCCCAAGGAGTGAAAGATTATTTGGGAACGGAAGTTATTGCCAAGGGGGCGAAGTTCACCAAACGCGATTTGGAATCATTGGATTATACTATTATCCAGTTGAGCAAGTGGACAGCTGATGCTCATAAGAATGACATGATTCGTGACTTGGTGATGAATTATTTGAAGAAATATAAAGAATTGGATGCTGAATTAAAGCGTAAGAAGTTTGCTATCACTATCGGTGATGAACTTCCTGCGGGCATTATTCAGATGGCTAAGGTTTATATTGCCAAGAAGCGTAAGATTGGTGTAGGTGATAAGATGGCGGGACGTCACGGTAACAAGGGTATTGTTTCTCGTGTGGTTCGTCAGGAAGATATGCCGTTCTTAGCAGATGGTACTCCAGTAGATATCGTATTGAATCCGTTGGGTGTGCCTTCTCGTATGAATATTGGTCAGATTTTCGAAGCCGTATTAGGTCGTGCCGGAAAAGAGTTGGGTGTGAAATTTGCTACTCCTATTTTTGACGGTGCTTCTATGGATGATTTAAATGAATGGACAGATAAAGCTGGATTGCCTCGTTATTGTAAGACTTATCTTTGTGATGGTGGTACAGGCGAACGCTTTGACCAACCTGCAACAGTGGGTGTAACTTATATGTTGAAACTAGGGCATATGGTTGAAGATAAGATGCATGCCCGTTCTATCGGTCCGTACTCCCTTATTACTCAGCAGCCGCTTGGTGGTAAGGCACAGTTCGGTGGTCAGCGTTTCGGAGAAATGGAAGTTTGGGCGCTTGAAGCATTCGGCGCAGCACATATCTTACAGGAAATCCTGACCATTAAGTCTGATGACGTTGTAGGACGTTCCAAGGCTTATGAAGCAATCGTGAAGGGTGAACCGATGCCTGCTCCGGGTATCCCCGAGTCACTGAACGTATTGCTGCACGAGTTGAGAGGTTTGGGCTTGAGCATCAACTTAGAATAATGGATAATTGATAATTGAGAGTGGATAATGCAAGTTACCATTCTCAATTATCGGTTTTCAGTTTTTCAATTTCAATTTTCCATTGTCAATTATCAATTAAATAAATTTATGGCTTTTAGAAAAGATAACAAGATAAAGAGTAATTTCTCGAAAATCTCTATCGGTTTGGCTTCTCCCGAAGAAATCCTTGAGAATTCGAGTGGTGAAGTTTTAAAGCCTGAAACCATCAACTATCGTACGTATAAGCCCGAACGCGACGGATTGTTCTGCGAGCGCATCTTTGGTCCTATCAAGGATTACGAGTGCCATTGCGGTAAGTACAAGCGTATCCGTTACAAAGGCATCGTCTGCGACCGTTGTGGTGTGGAAGTGACAGAAAAGAAAGTACGTCGTGAGCGTATGGGACACATCCAGTTGGTTGTGCCGGTGGCTCACATCTGGTATTTCCGTTCGCTTCCCAATAAGATCGGTTATTTGCTGGGCCTGCCCACCAAGAAACTCGATGCCATTATCTATTACGAGCGTTATGTAGTTATCCAGCCGGGTATATTGGAAGGCGAGGTAGCACAGTTCGACCTGCTCGAAGAAGGAGAATACCTGGATCTGTTGGAAAAGTTGCCAAGCGACAACCAGTACCTCGAAGATTCAGACCCCAATAAGTTCGTTGCCAAGATGGGGGCGGAGGCCATTTATGACCTGCTGTCGCGCATCGACCTCGACTCATTGTCTTACGAACTGCGTAATCGTGCAGGCAGCGATGCTTCACAGCAGCGCAAGACGGAGGCATTGAAGCGTCTTCAGGTTGTTGAGTCTTTCCGCGCGTCACGCGGACGCAACAAGCCCGAATGGATGATTGTGCGCATTGTGCCGGTTATCCCGCCTGAGCTTCGTCCGTTGGTTCCGTTGGACGGCGGCCGTTTCGCCACTTCCGACCTGAACGACCTCTACCGTCGCGTCATCATCCGTAACAACCGCTTGAAGAGACTGATTGAGATCAAGGCTCCCGAAGTGATTTTGCGTAACGAAAAACGTATGTTGCAGGAGGCTGTCGATTCCTTGTTCGATAACTCACGTAAATCAAGTGCAGTGAAGACTGACGCTAATCGTCCATTGAAATCACTGTCCGATAGCTTGAAGGGTAAGCAAGGACGTTTCCGTCAGAATTTGCTGGGTAAGCGTGTTGACTACTCTGCTCGTTCGGTTATTGTTGTTGGTCCTGAATTGAAGATGGGTGAATGTGGTATCCCTAAACTGATGGCTGCAGAGCTTTACAAGCCGTTTATCATCCGTAAGTTGATTGAACGTGGTATTGTGAAGACTGTAAAATCTGCAAAGAAGATTGTAGACCGCAAGGAGCCTGTGATCTGGGATATCTTGGAACATGTCATGAAAGGTCATCCTGTATTGCTGAACCGTGCGCCGACTCTGCACCGTTTGGGTATTCAGGCTTTCCAACCGCATATGATTGAAGGTAAAGCTATTCAATTGCACCCGTTGGCTTGTACAGCGTTCAATGCCGACTTCGATGGTGACCAGATGGCGGTTCACTTGCCTTTGAGTAATGATGCGATTCTGGAAGCACAGATGTTGATGCTTCAAGCTCATAACATTCTGAATCCTGCTAATGGTGCTCCTATTACTGTGCCTGCACAGGATATGGTACTTGGTTTGTATTATATTACCAAGCTGAGAAAAGGGGCTAAAGGTGAAGGCTTGACTTTCTACGGTCCGGAAGAGGCTTTGATTGCTTATAATGAAGGTAAAGTGGATATTCATGCTATCGTCAACGTAGTGGTGAAGGACTTGGACAAAGATGGCAAAATCGTAGATGTGATGATGAAAGAAACCTCCGTAGGGCGTGTGATTGTAAATGAAATCGTTCCAGCGGAAGTGGGGTACTTGAATACCATTATTTCCAAAAAGTCTTTGCGAGATATCATTAGTGATGTTATCAAAGCTGTCGGTGTTGCACGTGCTTGTGAATTCTTGGATGGTATTAAGAACTTAGGTTACTATATGGCGTTCAAGGGTGGTCTGTCATTCAACTTGGGTGATATTATTATCCCGAAAGAAAAAGAAGAACTGGTAAAACGTGGTAATGAGGAAGTGGAACAGATTATGATGAACTATAATATGGGTTTCATTACTGACAATGAACGTTATAACCAGGTTATCGATACATGGACTCACGTGAACAGTGACCTGTCTGATATACTTTACAAGACGATTAAGAATGATGACCAAGGCTTCAATTCAGTATTTATGATGCTTGATTCCGGGGCCCGTGGTTCTAAAGAGCAGATTCGTCAGTTGTCTGGTATGCGTGGTTTGATGGCAAAACCGCAGAAAGCCGGTGCTGAAGGCGCACAGATTATTGAAAACCCTATTCTTTCAAACTTTAAAGAAGGTTTGTCTGTGTTAGAGTATTTTATTTCTACCCACGGTGCTCGTAAAGGTTTGGCGGATACAGCGTTGAAGACTGCTGATGCGGGATACTTGACCCGCCGTCTGGTAGACGTGTCGCATGATGTGATTATCAATGAAGAAGACTGTGGAACACTTCGTGGTTTGGTTTGTACGGCTTTGAAGAATAACGATGAAGTTATTGCTACTTTGTACGAACGTATTCTAGGACGTGTTTCTGTACATGATATCGTCCATCCTACTACTGGTAAACTGATTGTAGCCGGTGGAGAGGAGATTACAGAGGATATTGCGCAGGAAATCGAGGATTCTCCGATTGAAAGCGTTGAAATCCGTTCGGTATTAACTTGTGAATCTAAGAAAGGGGTATGTGCTAAGTGTTATGGACGTAACTTGGCATCCAGTCGTATGGTTCAGAAAGGTGAAGCAGTCGGCGTAATCGCTGCCCAATCTATTGGTGAGCCGGGTACACAGTTGACATTGCGTACATTCCATGCCGGTGGTATCGCAGGTAATATGGCTGCTAATGCAAGCATTGTGGCCAAGAATAATGCACGTTTGGAATTCGAAGAATTGCGTACGGTAGATACGGTTGATGAAATGGGTGAGGCTGTGAAAGTGGTAGTCGGTCGTTTGGCTGAAGTCCGCTTTATCGATGTGAATACAGGGATTATCCTGTCAACTCATAATGTGCCTTATGGTTCAAAATTATATGCTGCGGACGGTGATATTGTTGAGAAGGGAAAACTGATTGCTAAGTGGGATCCGTTCAACGCTGTTATTATTACAGAGGCTACTGGTAAGATTGAATTCGAGAGTGTGGTTGAAAACGTAACTTATAAGGTAGAGTCTGATGAAGCTACCGGTTTGCGTGAAATTATCATTATCGAGTCTAAGGATAAGACAAAAGTACCTTCTGCCCATATTGTAACCGAGGATGGTAATTTGATCCGTACTTATAACTTACCCGTGGGGGGGCATGTTGTGGTTGAAAACGGTCAGGCAGTGAAAGCTGGTGACATTATTGTGAAGATTCCTCGTGCTGTAGGCAAGGCTGGTGATATCACTGGTGGTCTTCCTCGTGTTACAGAACTGTTTGAGGCTCGTAACCCATCTAATCCTGCTGTCGTTTCTGAAATAGACGGTGAAATTACTATGGGTAAGATTAAGCGTGGTAACCGTGAAATTATTGTCACATCTAAGACAGGTGAAGTGAAAAAGTATTTGGTGAATCTGTCTAAACAAATATTGGTTCAGGAGAATGACTACGTTCGTGCCGGAACTCCGTTATCTGACGGTGCGATTACTCCTGCTGACATTTTGGCCATTAAAGGTCCCACGGCTGTACAGGAATATATCGTAAATGAAGTGCAAGACGTTTACCGTTTGCAGGGTGTGAAGATTAACGACAAACACTTTGAGATTATTGTTCGTCAAATGATGCGTAAGGTAGAAATCGATGAGCCGGGCGATACTCGCTTCTTGGAACAGCAGGTAGTGGATAAGCAAGAGTTCATGGAAGAAAACGATCGTATTTGGGGCAAGAAAGTAGTTGTTGACTCTGGTGATTCTCAGAATTTACAGCCGGGTCAGATTGTTACTGCCCGTAAGTTGCGTGATGAGAACAGTATGTTGAAACGTCGTGATTTGAAGCCTGTTGAGGTACGTGATGCTATTCCTGCTACATCTACTCAGATTCTGCAAGGTATTACCCGTGCCGCTTTGGGAACTTCAAGTTTCATGTCTGCTGCATCATTCCAGGAAACAACGAAAGTTTTGAATGAGGCTGCCATCAATGGTAAGGTTGATAGATTGGAGGGTATGAAGGAGAATGTGATTTGTGGTCACTTGATTCCTGCCGGTACCGGTCAGCGTGAATTCGAAAAGATTATTGTTGGTTCGAAGGAAGAATATGATCGCATTCTTGCTAATCGTAAGAATGTACTCGATTATAGTGAGGTAGAGTAATTTTTAATACATACACTGTAAAAGAGGCTGATTTCTGTTTAAGAAATCAGCCTCTTTAGGTTTATAGTAAATGCTATAGGAAAATTATATAGAATAATCAGTATGTTGTATTATTACAAATAAATGTCTATATTTGTACTCCAACCAAAGAATAGAAGTTGGGGACCTTGAAATTCAGAATATTTTTTTAATGCTAAAGTATAAAATCATGGAAAACGAAAAAAATAACAATCAGTTGCAGATAGAGTTGAAAGAAGAAGTAGCTCAAGGAACGTATGCAAATCTTGCCATTATTACCCATTCCAGTTCGGAATTTATTGTTGATTTTGTGCGTGTAATGCCGGGATTACCTAAAGCTGGAGTGCAGTCACGTATTGTACTGACTCCTGAACATGCAAAACGTTTGATGTATGCATTACAGGAGAATGTTGCAAAATACGAACGTAATTTTGGACCTATTCGAATGCCGGAAGAAATGAATGGGGGAAATAATGGACCGGATGGAAAAACATTCATTCCTCCTATAAGCGGATTTAAAGGGGAAGCATAAGGGCTTTTGTAGCAAAAATAACATAGTAGTCTGTTTTTCAAAAACTTTTTTGAGAAACAGACTATTTTTATTAGTAGAAAGTATTGTTTATTAAAATGTTATTCGTAACTTTGCAGCCCAAAATGTATAGTTTTGGACTTAGTACAGCAAATTAATAAACAATATATAATAATTAAAAATCAAACAAAATGCCTACTATTCAACAATTAGTA
>OHKP01001368.1_pt1 | contig 10171 bp, 9 predicted proteins | sample 1568861 | NCBI WGS metagenome assembly OHKP01 (sample SAMEA3879524, study PRJEB24766) | human gut metagenome | biome: human-associated habitat; feature: feces | place: USA | collected 1985/1987 | reverse complement strand
ATTATTCAAATTGCAAACTTGCATATTACTTTTTAATAAGATATAATTATTTTATTAATAAGTAAGGTTAAGGTGCGTGTTTATGGATATATTTGAGTCTCTGAATTCTGTGCTTGTAGACTTGTTCAATGATATCTTGAACATTGAAGAAAGGGCTCTTATCACAGAAGAATTTAAGGATATTTCTGTTACAGATATGCATATTATTGAAGCTATAGGAATTGAAGAACCTCGTACTATGTCCACAATTTCCAAGTCCCTGGGTGTAACTATGGGAACTCTGACGGTCGGTATCAACGGACTTGTAAAGAAAGGATATGTTACAAGAAAGCGCGGTGAGAAAGACCGCCGTATAGTCTATGCTTCTCTTACAGACAAAGGAATTGCCGCATACAGACATCATGAGAATTTTCACAAGGATATGATTGGACATATCACGAAGGATTTAACAAAAGAAGAAGCCGAGGTTCTTATGAAAACATTTATACGGCTGGAAGATTTCTTCCATCAGATTACATATTGAAACAGCCACCCTTGGGTTTCCCCGCGGGTGGCTGTTCCATCTTTATATGAAAGTGTTTGAAAGAAAAAAGCTTATTTATTAGCTGTAATGCCTGCTGTCTTATAGACAAATGTTACACTTCCAGCTTTGTCATCTGACTTGCCTAAGAATGAATTGTATTCCTGACCTGCCTTAACTACTGCCTTGATTGTGTCAACGGCTGTCTGTGCGTCTGAGTCTACAAGCTTTGTGATAGGCTCAATTGCTTCGCTGTTAAACTGTGCCATTCCATCCTTTAATGTAATTGCACCTTCGTTTAACTGTGTAACTCCATCTGCAAGTGTTCCTGAACTATCCTTTAATGTAGCTGTTCCATCTGCAAGCTGTGATACTCCACTCTTTAATGTAGCATTATTAGCTGTAAGCTGTGAAAGTCCGCTCTGAAGGACTGCTGTTCCTTCCTGATGAAGTTTTCCTGCATTAAGATTTAATGCATATAAGCTTGAGCAGAGAGTTCCTTCCTTGTAAGTTGAGAATGAACCAACTGATGTGCTGAGTGTGTTAAGCCCTGTACTTAATGTACCAAGTCCTGCCTTAAGCTGCTTAGAACCAGCACTTAACTGTCCTGCACCTGTGCTTAACTGGTCAATTCCTGCTTTAAGCTGTGTTGCACCAGAATTAGCTGACTTAATACCAGCATTAAGGTCGCTCATACCATCAAAATATCCGGCATCTTCAAGAGATGATAATGTTGTATTGCAATTGTTATATGCCTGATAAGCCTGTGAAAGTCCACTTGTCATTGTAACAATCTGCTCATCTGCCTTAGAACTTACTGCCGCTTCATCAAGCTGTCCTCCAGCTGCTGCACTTACAGTAGCAGCAACTACCTGCTTGACAGATGCATAGTTCTTTAATATATAACCTGTTGCTAAAGCGTACTGTGTCTTACTTGTTACATCAGGTGTCTGTGATATACCAGACTGTGCCAAAGCTGCTGCGATTACTGCCTGCTGCTGTGGTGTTGCTGAATTAGGATTAATTCCCTGACTCATGCATGTTACTGTAAATGCTACTTTATAGAAGCTTCCATAAGCTGTGCTATAGCTTTCTGTTGCCTGTGTCATTCCATCTTTAAGACTGCTCTTTAACTGGGAAGTTCCTGCTGATAACTTGTCAGAACCATCCTCAAGCTTTGTAAGACCGCCTGATAATGTATCTGCCCCAGTAACAAGCGCTCCAGCACCAGATAAAGCACTGTCAATTCCTGCATCAAGTGTTGTAGCGCCTGCTGCCAGCTGACTTGCACCATCTGCTGCAGAAGCAACACTGCTGTCAAAATTGTTATCCTTAAGAGTATTGTAAAGAGTTCCGATTCCGTCAGCATATGCCTTCATGTTGTCATTAAGTGAAACTGAACCCTCATATGCACTTGTAGCGCCATCTGCGTATGCATATATACCATCCCTAAGAGAAGAAGCACCTGTATTTAACTGGTCAACACCATCAGTAAGTGCTGGAATTGCATCACTTAACTGCTGCGTTCCATCCTGTAAAGAAACAGTTCCGTCTGCAAGCTGTGTTGCTGCATCATCTAATGAAGCAACAGTTTTCTTTAAATCATCTAAAGTAATGTCATCAGCATTCATATCTGAAAGAAGATTAGATGTTGCTACAGACATTGTCATATCAAGTGAGAAATTCTTAACATCTGCTGTTAATTCAAAATACTCAGGAATATCAAGGTCAAGTGACTTGTCATTAAACTTAAGATTCATAGTATCCTTAAGTCCTGGCATTGTCATACCGACTGCCACAATATTGTCTCCAACCTTAGTAAGTTTACCATTAGTAACCTCAACATTTGAGAATACATCTGTTGGAAGCATCATGCCTGTAATCATTGTAAATGGTACGGCAACTGTCTGCTTTTTACCATTAATTGTTACAGTTTTCTTCTGATTATTAGTGTAATCAAAGCGAATAGTAACCTTTCCGCTCTTTCCAGCCAGGTCTTCCGGCTTAATTTCCTTTCCGTCAAGCTTGTAAGTAACCTTCATTGTTACTGGCGCATTTTCACTTGACTCAGTCTTATTAAGAGTCTCATTGCCGTTAGCGTCTGTAATCTTTTCGTTGACAGTGATGTGATTCTTGTTACCGGAAGCATCATTGAATACATAAACTGTTTCCTGTCTTGTGTTAGTTGCAAGTGTGCTCTTGTTAGACACTGCAAGTTCATTAGTTATTGCCTGTGTAATCGTAGCCTCTGTACTGCCTGCTGCCATCTCTGTTACATAAGCTGTATCTGTTCCTGTTGTTGCAGCTGTATTAGCACCGCAGCCAACAAGGCTTGCTGCTGTAAGAACTACACACATTAAAACTGAACTATATCTGAATAAATTCTTCTTTACCATAATAAATCCTCCTAATTTAATTCTGACTGTTCTTCTTAGGCTTAAAACCTAAACTTGTATGAATAATCACCTTATCAAGCAATACGAAAAGTGATGGAAGAACAAATATAACAACAAACATACTGATGATTGCACCTCGTGCCATAAGTGTACAAAGTGAAGCAATCATATCAACACTGGCTATCATACCTACACCAAATGTTGCTGCGAAGAAACCAAGTGCGCTGACAATAATAGATGGAATAGATGTTCCAAGTGCTATTGATATAGCCTCTTTCTTAGAGTTACCAGCAGCTCTTTCTCTCTTATATCTTGTAGTCATAAGAATTGCATAATCGACTGTCGCACCAAGCTGAATAGTTCCGATTACTACTGAAGATATAAATGGTATCGTTGTTCCTGTATAATATGGAATACCCATATTAACAAATATAGCAAATTCAATAGCAGCAACCAGAATTACCGGAAGAGATATTGACTTTAATACGAAGAAAATAATAAAGAATATCGCAACAATTGAAACTGCACTAACTGTCTTGAAATCCTTATCAGTAATAGTGATAAGATCCTTAGTACAAGGGGCTTCTCCAATTACCATAGATTTAGCATCATACTTCTTTGCAATTGCATCAACCTTATTAATCTGGTCATTGATTTCATCAGAAGCAATTGTATAATTAGTTGATACCATCATAATCTGGTATTCATCACCCTTAAGCTCTGAAACAAGCGAATCAGGAAGCATTTCCGTAGGGATTTCTCCACCAAGTGCTGAATCAATGCTTAATGCAAATGAAATTCCATCCAGATCATTTACCTCATTCATCATTGCATTAGAATCCTCTGCTGAAAGATTACTGTCTGCAAGAATCATATATATAGAATTAGTTCCGTCAAAGTTGTCGGCAAGCATCTTGTTAGCCTGCGAACAGTTAAGCTTCTCTGGAAGTGTATCAGATAAATCATAGTAAACCTTAGTATTGTTATATCCGTAGATTGCCGGGCCAAGAAGCAGAACGAATATTATAAGGAATATCCATGAATGATTAACTATCCATCTTGCCGGCTTATCAAAATTCGGCATAATCTCTCTATGCATTGTCTTCTCAAGAGCCTTGTCAAATGTAAGAATAAAGGAAGGAAGTATTGTAACACAACCAATAACACCCAATACAACACCCTTTGCCATAACAACACCAAGGTCAAGACCAAGTGTAAAGCTCATAAAGCAGAGTGCGATGAATCCTGCAACAGTTGTTATGGAAGAACCAACAACTGATGTAAGTGTATTCCCAATAGCAACCGCCATAGCTTCTTGATGATCATCAGGAGTTTCTTCCTTAGCTTCCTTGTAACTGTGCCATAAGAATATAGAATAATCCAGAGTTACACCAAGCTGAAGTACCGCTGCCAGTGCTTTCGTTATGTATGAAACCTCACCTAAGAAATAATTAGAACCAAGGTTATACACAATTGCCATACCTATACTTAACATAAAGAATACTGGTACAAGGAATGAATCCATAAATATAGCAAGTACGATACATACAAGAACAACCGCTACAAGTACATAAAAAGGAGTCTCCTTTTCTGCCATTGTCTTAGTATCTGTAACTACAGCAGACATACCGGCAATATAACACTGATTATCCGTAACATCTCTTACTTCCTGAATAGCCTTCATTGTATCGTCACTTGATGTTGTATCATCAAAGAATATTGCAAACAACGTAGCTCCTGAATCCTCATTTTCAAAATAAGAACGGAACTTATCAGGAAGAATTTCTGAAGGAACATCATCTCCTACTATTCCACTATAAGAGATAACTGACGCTACATGGTCAACCCCCTCAACCTTCTTTACCAACTTAGAAACATTTGACTTATTCATTCCGTCAACGACGACCATTGCATAAGCGCCCTTTCCGAAATCATCAAGCAAAATGTCCTGTCCCTGCATAGTGTCGATATCACTTGGCAGATAATACAGGATATCGTAATTAACTCTGGTATTAAAGTAACCAAGAACTGATGGAATCAACAGCAGGAAGCTAAGAACCAGAATTGGAATTCTTAACTTAACAACAACTTTTCCAAACTTTTTCATATAAATAACCACGCCTTTCTGTAAGATGCAAATGCCAACAACCCTTAGTCATATAAGTATTCATGTCTTTAACAAATATGACCGATAGTCATTTTCAATTTCAGTTGACATTATAGCACCTCAAAACACATAGTCAATAGAAAATTGACCAAAAGTCATTTTTTAATATTTATTTTATAATTGAGTTGGTGTATAATGTTGACATAAGATGTGGTGTTGTAATTATTTTCAGGCACGCTTGCGCTACTTGTCGCTCGCAGCGGACACTAAACTCGTTGCAGTTCCTGCAACTTGTTAAGTGCCGGCGGCTCCAAAGTACCTGCAAATAATTACAACACCACATCATATACGCATTTTAACTAATAAAATAGTATTATATAAAGGTGAGTGATTGATATGGGAAAGCTTGAAGCTAACAAACAACAGAAACTTACTTCTCTGCTGAATACTGCATTTAATCTCTTTACTACCCAGGGGGTTTCGAAGACTTCTATTGCGGAAATTTCTCAGAAAGCAGGTATTGCTAAAGGTACATTTTATCTGTATTTTAAGGATAAGTATGATATAAGAAACCGTCTTATATCACATGAATCAAGTAAATTATTTAAGAATGCCGTCTCTGATTTAGAGGAATTTTCTAAAGAAAAGAACGAACAGTTAGGTTTCGAAGAAAAAATAATATTTATAATTAATCATATTGTAGATGAGCTGAATTCTAATCAGACTCTTCTCACATTTATATCAAAAAACCTTAGCTGGGGAATCTTCAAGGAAGCTCTCACAACTAAGGTTGCATCTGATGATATTAACTTTAAAGATGTATATTATGAAATGATTAACGCTGAGGATATCTCACTTGAAGAGCCTGAAATAATGCTCTTCCTTATTGTTGAGCTTGTAAGTTCAACTTGCTACAGCGCAATTCTATATAAAGAACCTGCTGACATAGATACTATCAAGCCTTATCTTTTCAAGACAGTACGTGCAATCATCAAAGAGCACACTATCCGGTAGCTGCTTACGCTTTCCCTTCAAGCTCCTGATATATATCCCTTTTTGACACACCCCTGTCCTTTGCCGCAGCTTTCATGGCTTCTTTCTTATCCATGCCCTGCGATATATACATCTGCACATGTTCTGCCACACTCATGTTTTCCCACTGCTTTCTTGCTTCGGCCTTTAACTGCTCACGGCTTTTACCGGCAATCACAAGCACATATTCGCCTCTTGGCTCATTATTTTCATAATATTCACATGCAGATTCAAGCGTGAATTCCATAGAATTCTCATATCTCTTGGTAAGTTCCTTACATATAGTAATCTGTCTGTCACCGCCAAGCGTATCTTGTAGTTCCGCAAGTGTCTTAGTAAGTCTGTGCGGTGCTTCATATATAATCATTGTCCTTGTTTCACATGCTAACTCTGCAAGAACTTCTTTTCTCTCATTCTTATCCGCTGGTAAAAATGCTTCAAATGCAAATCTTCTTGTCTCGCGTCCTGACATTGTAAGCGCTGTTATGCATGCTGCCGGTCCCGGAAGTGAAGTAACCCTGATACCTGCTGCCCTGCATTGCTTTACAAGCTCCTCACCTGGATCCGATATTCCCGGAGTTCCCGCATCGGTAATTACAGCCACATCCATTCCACCTAAGATTTTATCAACAAGAACCTTTGCCTTATCATACTTATTAAATTCATGATAGCTTGTCATAGGTGTCTTTATTTCAAAATGATTAAGCAGCTTAATACTATTTCTTGTATCCTCTGCTGCAATCAGATCTGCTTCTGAAAGCACACGCAGAACCCTGTAAGTAATATCCTCAAGATTACCAATAGGCGTTGCACACAGATACAGCATACCCGGTCCGTCTTTCTTTACATTTTTTTCATTATCCATAATAAACCTCTATCTATTCATACATTTTTAGAAGCGCATCAGTGTAAGTACCGTCCGTCTTGTATACAATAAGCGGTTCTTCAACAATAAGCTGGGAATTACCTCCCTTAACCGCTTCTATAAGCACCATATTGGCAGCCTTATTCACATAAGGATACACCAGCCTCATTCTCTTCGGCTCAAGATGATACTTTCTCATAGTGTCAAATATATCAACAAGTCTGTTCGGTCTGTGAACCATATACATTTTCCCTTTGGATTTAAGACAACGGCTTGCTTCCCTTATAACATCATCAAGACTACACAGAAGCTCATGCCTTGCAATTGCCTTGGCACTGTCCGGATTAACAATACCGTGATTTTCATTCATATATGGCGGATTGCTCGTCACAACATTAAAAGAAGCTTCCCCAAATATAGTGGAAGCTTCCTTAATATCACCCTTAACAACACTGATTCTGTCCTCAAGATGATTAAGCTCCACATTTCTTCTGGCAAGCTGTGCGCTTCCCTCCTGAATCTCAAGAGCACTATATGTGCTACCTGGATTCTTAGACTGCATAAGCACCGGAATAATACCATTACCGGTACCCATATCCAGCACCCTGTCTTTCTTCCCTGCCGTGGCATAAGTAGACAACAGCACTGCGTCCATTCCAAAACAAAAAATATCTGTATTCTGTATAAGCTTTAGTCCATCTCTCATCAAATCATCAATTCGTTCATTAATCATCACTAATATGGGCTTTTCCTTCTTTTCTTTCTAATTCTTCAAGTGCCTTAAGTTCCTTATCATCATCAATGCGGACCTTATCAAATCTTCTTTTTCTCTTAAAACGAAGCTCCTCAACCGGATATTCCTTAAGTTCCTTTTCGTCATTATCATGAGTTATTAATACCTTAACTCTCTGCCTTAAAACATTGACACTTGAAACCTCACCAACCAGTTTATCTGGTGTAGTAACAGAATCTCCCACATTAGGCAGATGACTATTTAATTCCTCATATGTATCCTGCTCATTCTTTAAACAACACATAAGTCGTCCACACACACCTGAAATCTTAGTTGGATTAAGTGACAGATTCTGCTCCTTAGCCATCTTAATAGATACCGGATTGAATTCTGGTAAAAATGTGGCACAACATAAAGGTCTTCCGCAGGAACCAATTCCACCAAGAATCTTAGTCTCATCCCTTACTCCAATCTGTCTTAATTCAATTCTTGTCTTAAATACTGCAGCAAGATCCTTAACAAGCTCTCTAAAATCAATTCTTCCATCAGCAGTAAAATAGAACAGCACCTTATTATTGTCAAATGTATACTCAGCCTTAATAAGCTTCATGTCAAGATTATGCTTTGCAATCTTCTCAAGACATATCTTAAATGCTTCTTTTTCCTTTTCTCTATTTTTTAATTCTCTTTCATCATCTTCTGGTGTTGCAACCCTTATAATTGCCTTTAGAGGCTGGATAACCGCTGTATCTTCTACTTCTCTTTCACCTAGAACAACCTGTCCATATTCAACTCCTCTGGCAGTCTCAACAATAATATGCTGTCCTGTTTCGACTGAATATTTCCCAGGTGCAAAAAAATATATCTTTCCAACCTGTCTGAATCTAACTCCAACAACTTTAGTCATCTATACTCTCCATTCTATGAATTTTCCTTAATTGCCATAATAAGCAATTCAATAACAAGATCAAAATTAACATTTGCCTGAAGTCTCACCTTAACCCTGTCAATAGAATTAATAATATCCTGTAAACCTTCATATGACATAGTCTGTGCCTGACTCTTTATCAATGTCATCTGGTCATTAAATATGAGCAGATTAGTATCATTTGTACTCTTAAACATAAGTACATCCCTGTACCACATAAGCATAAGGTCAAGGTAATCATCAATAGTCAGCTTATAATTGGTAACTCTTTTCACCGATGTCATAATATCAGCCGAATCCATATCCTTAGCATTCTTAATAACATCCATTACATCACGTCTTAACTCTGCAAACTCAGTAGATTCAACCATAGTCATTGCCCTGCCGATTCGTCCAGCTGCAAATCTTGCTGCAAATTTACACTCGTAATCACCGATATTATCATAGTGGTCTTTAAGATATTTAATAACTACATCATCCTTAAGTGGCTTAAGATCAAGCACAACGCATCTTGACAGAATAGTCTGTAAGAAAACATCCGGATTATTAGCAAGAAGAATAACAATTCCATAAGCTGGTGGCTCTTCAATTGTCTTAAGCATTGCATTCTGTGCTGCAACAGTAAGCTTGTCTGCTTCATCAATAATGTATATCTTGTAAGGACTGCTGTAAGGCTTAATCTGCATATCAGATACAAACTGGTCCCTTATATCATCTACGCCTATACTACCAGGTTTCTCATGTCCAACCCAGATAATATCCGGCTGGTTCCTGCCTGCCGCCTGCACACAGGAATGGCACACCCCGCAAGGCTCAACACCGCCCGCCTCACACTGCAGTGTCTGTGCAAATGTGCTGGCAATAAGCTTCTTTCCTGAACCAAGTCCTCCGCTGATTACATAAGCATGAGATACCTTTCCCATAGATATTGCACTCTGCAAATGTTCTTTAATAGTCTCATATCCATATATATCTGAAAAATTACCCATACTTATTCCTCTTTTCATTACTTATCTGTAATATTATAACACATATTGCTCCTATGTTGAAATATCTAATAACAATCCCCTTATATCATCAATAGCTCCAACTATTGCAAGATGATCCTTTTCATCTTTTACCAGTTCTCTGGCAAGATTATCAAGATTCTCATCTACCATCTTAACAATTCCATACACCCTGTGTCTTCCTCTCCTGTCAAGAAAGTTCTCTCTTGAAAACTTGTGTGAACGGTTTACAACTTCATTTAGGAATCCCTTAACAAGCTCTCTGTACTTCTTCATATCTCTTATATCCATATGCTTTGCAATCTTTTCACCCTGCTCGGTAATTTCCTGCATCATATTTCCCAGTTTTTCCTGAAGGTCTTTCTCCTCAATATTGCTAATCAGTGTAAATTTAAAAGAATCATCATGTGGCTTTTCTGCCTGCTTTGTCTCAACCTGCTGTGTCTTTGCTACATCATTTACCTTGATATCCATATTATATCACATCCTTATTCATAAACCAACTCTTTTAACGCCTGCCTGATTTCATCAACACAGTCATCAAATTCTCCATTATTAGCAAATCGTCTTGTTATACCGGATT
>OHKP01001364.1_pt1 | contig 10196 bp, 7 predicted proteins | sample 1568861 | NCBI WGS metagenome assembly OHKP01 (sample SAMEA3879524, study PRJEB24766) | human gut metagenome | biome: human-associated habitat; feature: feces | place: USA | collected 1985/1987 | reverse complement strand
GGCCTCTTGAACCCCATTCAAGCGCGCTACCAAAACTGCGCTACACCCGGATATCTGTTTGCGTTTGCCGCTCACAGCTTGATTAGTATACCCGACTTTGTCCGTTTTGTCAAGCGCTTTTTCCAAATTTCTGGTGTAGTTTTTACATTTTACTGTCCCGGCTTTTGCCCGCCAAAAGGATGCGCGAAAGAGCGTTATTTTCAAAAATCGCGATACACATCTTCCTCATCGTCCTCATGGATGGGGGTGGTGTCGTCCGGCGGTGCGCCAAACTCCACCGTGGCAAAGGCCAGCGCGAATACGCTGTCTGCCCCGGCGTGAAGCAGTGCCTGCGCGCAGGCGGCAGCTGTTGTGCCGGTGGTGATGACGTCATCCACCAACAGGATGCGCTTGCCCTCCAGCTGCTGCGGCTGTGCCGCCCGGAAAGCACCTGCCACGTTGGCTATGCGCTGTTCCAGCGGCAGACCGGCCTGATGCCGTTTGGCGCGGGTGCGCTCCAGTGCCTGCGGTGCCAACGGCACCTCCATAGCCTTGGCCAGCGGCAGCGCCATCAGTTCCGGCACATTGTAGCCGCGCCTTTTACCGGAGGCCGGCACCGGTACGATCAGGTCGTACCCGATGGCCGCCCACGGCACCGGCTGCGGGAGCAGCTCGCCGTACTGCACGGTCAGTTCACCGCCAAAGGCCAGCTGTACCAGACGGTTGCCCATCTCCACAGCCCGCCACGGCTTGCCCTGATACTTTGCGTTCAGGATGCCGCGCCGCACACAGCCGCTGTAACGGTAGGGCGCAGCCGCACCGGCCAGATTGCTGATATAGTGCTGCGCCGGGTCCAGCCGGATGCCCGGCTTGCGACGCAGCGTTTCCAGCTGCACTGCACAGTCCGGGCAATCTCGTACATCCCCCAGCACCCGGCCGCAGAAAGGGCACTCGCGCGGGTAGAGCAGCTGCCGTACCGCCCGCAGCGCCCTGCGCCGGGGGTCATAGTAGTCCATCAGTCCTTTTTGACCGCCACGATCACTCGCACGCGCTTGCCTGCCGCGCAGCCAAAGTTATCGTACCAGCCGGTCAGGTAGTAGCCCTCAGAGTTCACCTCAGAGAGCTTGGTGGCGTAATACTGCCCCTTGTACCACAGGTACACCTGCATATCGTCAGCCGTCTCGTAGCGGGTGCCGTTGCTCATCACTGAGGCTGCACCCACCTTGTCGATCTTCATGGGCATCAGCTGGATCATGGCCTTTACCGTGCCGTTCACGTTTTGCCGCACTGCCAGACCGCCCGCCAGCACCGGATACTTGATGGAGGTGGAAAAGCTGGCCTGACTGCCGTTGACGTAGCAGATGTAGGTAGCGCCGCCGCCCACAAAGTTGAGGATGGTGCTCATGGGCTGGCCGGTAATGTTGGCCAGCTGCTTGAGGCCGATACTCAGCAGTGAGCCGGAACTGCTGGTGATGCGGTTCCAGACCGTGCTCAGCAACGAGCCGTCAATGACGCCCCACAGGATCTCGCTGGTGGTGGGCACCAGCACACTGCGCAGATCGTCCACCACGGTGGTGGTGTTGGTGGTGCCGCCGGTAGAGCCGGAACCGGAAGAGCCGTCCCCGGTGGAACCGCTGCCGGAGCCGGAAGAACTGTTCCCGGAAGAGCTATCCCCCGAGCCGGAGGAGCCGCTGCCGGTCAGGGTGCCCAGAATGGAACTGGCGTTGAAGGCCAGATTCTTCACATCGTCCAGCACGCCGTATTTCCACAGATCACCGGTGACATCGTTCAGGATCAGGCGGTCGATTTGTCCCTGCTCATTCAGCGTATAGTAACGCACGGCCAGTGCGTTCAGCTTTGTCCCCGCTATTCGGCTGGGACGAACCGTCCCAGCCAACCCCTCCGATGTCGTATCCAGAATTTGTACGTCATCGGCCAGAGCATAGTCCCCCAGCACGGTGGCGGTGTCGTTGATGGTGCCGCTGACCGATTTGGACTCGATGGCGGTCACCTGCTCCCCTTCGGGGGTCACGCTGATCTCCACCAGCCAGCCGATGGGGTAGTTCAGGCTTTTGTCGATATTTACGGTGCGGGTGATGCCGTCGGTGCACATCACCGAGATCTTTTGCAGCACGTCTGCGCCGTTATCCTCCACAAGGCTGCGGGTGGCAGTCTGCACCACGCCGTAGAACACGCTGTCGGCTTCCTCACCGGTGATCACATCGGCTACCTCGTTGTCCATGCCCAGCAGCAGGGTGACCACTTCGCCCACGCCGCCGCCGTTCAGGGAGGAGATCTTGGACGCCACGGCAGAGCTGCCCAGCGTGTAATTGCTGCCCGCCACGGTCAGCGCGGTAGGCGCGCTGGCGCTGGGCGATACTGCCGTGATGCGGCCTGCGGCGCGGCGGGTGTAGATCCACACCGTCTGCAGGCTCTCGCTGTAATAGTACACGTCGTACTTGTTCAGCTCTGCCGAAGCAGAGGCCTTATCGTTGCGGTAGACGCTCACCGGCGTAAAGGGCAGCTGGGTGCCCTCCGCGGCCACAAAGGGGCCCTTGCGGCTCTTGAGCAGCACCGAGGAGGTATCCACCTGACCGTTGGACACCGTAAAGCCCAGCGAACTGCCGTAAGCGCTGCCGCTGGCGGTGTTGGCGCGCAGGGCGTTGTACAGCAGCAGGGTGCTCTGCTCGTAGGTCATGGCCTGTCCCTGCGTGCAGGTCAACTGATCCCGCAGACCGATCTGCTGCGCCTTGTTCAGCTGTGCCTGCGGGAAGGAGCCGGTCAGATCGGTGGTCTTATAGCTCAGCAGCTTCAGCACCGCCGCACAGGCTTCCTCCAGCGTAACGGTGTTGTCCGGGCGGAAGGAGCCGTCGGTGTAACCGTTCATCCAGCCCTGCTGCACCGCAATGCGGATGTAGGGTGCCCACTGGGAGCTGCCGGGCACATCCCGGTACAAAGTGCCCACCGTGCCCTGTGCGCCTACGCTCTCCCGGTAAGTGGAAAAGGACACCAGCATTTTGGCAAAGGCACCGCGGGTAATGTTAGCGCTCAGTTCCTGACCGGTGGGCACAGCGCCCAGAGTAATAGCCGTCTGCAGGGCCGTGTTGTTGATGCTGGCCGCCGAGACCGGCAGCACCAGCACCGACACCGCAATGCTGACCGCCAGCAGAAATGCGAGAATCCGTTTTTTCATTGGTCGTACCTCTTGTTCTTTGTTTATCACGCCGCCGCGATCAATCGTAGCGCAATGCTTCAATGGGGTTCAGCCGGGCTGCGCGCCGCGCCGGCAGGTAGCCGAACAGCACGCCGATGCCCACCGAGATGCCAAAGGCCACCACAATGGAGTTGAAGGAGGGGCTTACCGTAACGGTGGTATCGGTCATGAACATGGGCAGCACCTTGTTTGCCGCCATGGACACCGCATAGCCCAGTGCAATGCCTAAAACGCCGCCCAGCGCGGAGGTGGTGGCTGCTTCCACCACAAACTGCGCCAGAATGGTGCGCTCCTTTGCTCCCAGCGCCTTGCGGATGCCGATCTCGCGGGTGCGCTCGGTCACAGACACCAGCATGATGTTCATAATGCCGATGCCGCCCACCAGCAGCGAGATGCTGGCAATACCGGTAAGTATCACGATGACCATGTTGATCATCTTGTTCATTTCCTCCAGCCACTCGCTGGCGCTGTACACATAGTAGCCGTTTTCGGTCTTGAGGATCGACATCAATTCCTCTTCCATGGTGGCCTTGGCCTCGTTGGCAAGGCTTTCGTCGGCCATCATGGCGGTGTAGCAGTCCACCATGCTTTGGCTGGAAAGCCGCATCACGGTGGTGTAGGGCAGGTAAACGCAGTCGTCATCGCTGCCCTGCTGCATAGTGGGGTCGCTGACTTTGGCAGACAGCACACCTACGACGCGGAACTTGTTGGCACCGATCTTGAGCGTCTGCCCCACACCGTTGCCGCCAAAGGCTACGCGGTTGAGGTAATCGCCGATGACGCAGACCTGCTTGTTGTCCTGCATATCCATATATTGCAGGCCGCGCCCCTGAACGATCTGGTAATTCTTCATTTCGGTAAAGTTTTCGTCCACACCGCTCATGTTGGACCAGCGGTAGCTGGTGGTACCGATCTTCAGCGTACCGCTGGCTTTACCGCTGAAGTTGACCTGCGGCGACACCGCCTTGATCAGGTCGGAATGCCGCTGGCAGATGTCATACATCTCCTCCACCGACACGGAGCGGGAGCCGTAGCCCCACACCTGAATGCTGAGGGTGTTGGTGCCCAGTGCGGAAAAGCTGTCCCGCATACTTTTGGTCATGCCGTTGCCCAGACCCACGATGACGATAACCGCCATCACGCCGATGATGATGCCCAGCATGGTCAGAAAGGTGCGCAGCTTGTTGCTCCACACGTTCTGGATAGCCTGCCGGAAGGTTTCAAAGATCATGCCTGTTCCTCCTTTTCCGGCGTTTCGGGCAGCAGGGTGGGCTGCACCATGGCCTCCGGTGCGTGGGAGTCGCCGTCATACACCACCTGACCGTCCTCCAGCCGGATGATGCGGTCGGCCTGCACGGCAATGGAATTGTCGTGGGTGATCAGCACTACGGTGTGTCCCTGCTTGTGCAGCTGCTGCAAAAGCCCCAGCACCTCGCGGCCGGTATGGGAGTCCAGCGCGCCGGTGGGCTCGTCCGCCAGAATGACCGGCGGGTTGCGCACCAGTGCCCGCGCAATGGACACGCGCTGCTGCTGGCCGCCGGAAAGCTGGTTGGGGCGGTTTTTCAGCTTGTCGCCAAGTCCCACCTGCTCCAGCACCTCCCGGGCGCGGATGTGGCGCTCGGTGCGGGAGATGCCCGCATACACCAGCGGTACCTCCACGTTTTCCATCAGGTTCAGCCTGGGCAGCAGATTGTATTGCTGGAAGATAAAGCCCAGCATTTCGTTGCGGACAGCGGCCAGCTCGTTGCGGTTCATCTTGCCCACATCCCGGCCGTTGAGCCGGTAGGTGCCGTGGGTGGGCACATCCAGACAGCCGATGATGTTCATACAAGTGGATTTGCCCGAACCGGACTGACCCACGATGGCCACGAACTCGCCTTTTTCGATTTTCATGGTGATGTGGTCGGCAGCCTTTACCGTGGTATCGCCCATCTGGTAGTACTTGCACACCGCATCAAACTCGATCAGAGCGCTCATTCATCCCTCCTGCGTCAATCCACCACGACTGCGCCGGCCTCGGCGGGGTCGATGCCCTCTGCGGGCTCTTCAGCGTCCGCTGCGGGGGCTTCACCGTTTTCCGTCTCCTCCGGCAGCGTCTCCTCCCCGCCCTCGGCAAGGTCTGCATTGTTTCCGGCGCCGCCGATCACTTCGCCGCCCATATCATCATAGCCGCCGTCGTCATAGTAGCTGTCGCTGCTCACGGAGCTGGGGTCGTAGGCGATGGTATCACTCTCGGACAGGCCGCTGGTCACCTGCGTATAGTTGTCGTCGCTGACACCGGTCTTGACCTTGACATACACATAGCCCTCCGGTGCGCTCATGGAATCATCGGCGTTCACGGCGCTGGGAGAATCCTGCCGCACCAGCACATAACCGCCCCGCACGATGGCGGCATTGGGCACGGTGAGCGCATTTTTCGCCTGCGCCACCACGATCTCGGCGTTGGCATTCATGCCCGGGCGCAGACCATCGGTCTCGTCAATGCGCACGGTCACCGGGTAGGTGGTGGTACCGCCGCTGGTATCACCCTTCATGGACACACGGGTGACCAAGCCCTCGTAGGTCTTATCCTTCACGGCATCTGCGGTCACCTGTACGGACTGCCCCACCTTCAGGCTGCTGACCTGCAGCTCGTCCACGTTGATGGTCATTTCCAGATAACTCAGGTCGTAGATGGTGCACAGGTCGCTGCCGGTGCTCAGGGCATCGCCCACCTTGGCATTTTTCTCGATGATGGTGCCGCTGATGGGCGAGGTGATGGTGTAGTTATCCATGGCGTCCTGCATATTTTGCATGGACAGTTCCGCGCCGCGCAGGGTCTCGGAGGCAGACTGGATGGACTCTGTCAGTTCCTCACCGCTGAGGGTCAGGATGATATCGTCCTTGTTCACGCTGCCGCCCTCCCGCACATTGATGGCGGTGACGGTACCGGAAGCCAGCGCAGTCAGGGTACGCTCGGCCTGATACTGGAAGTTGGCTGCTGCAATGGAGCTCACCCCGTTGATAGTAGCCGTTGCAGCCTGTGCCGTGGTCAGACCACCCGCATTGGACACCGAGAGGGTCACAGTGCGGGTGAGCAGGTTGCCCGTGCTCAGGGCATCGGTGCCGGTCACAGCGGTAATAGTGCCGGGCAGCACCTCAAAAGTACCGTCCAGCGTCACCTGGGCGGTCTGCCCCGCCGAGAAGTTAGCAGCATCCGCAGCCGGGAACTCCAGCACCAGATTCATCTTGGAGCCGTCCCGCACCACGGCCACCTCCTGACCGCTCTTTACCTCATCGCCCTTGTTCACCTTCAGGCTGCTGACGACGCCCGCCACCTCGGCACGCACATACTGATGGTCGGCGGTCTTGTCGTAGCTGCGCTGCGCCTGCTGCAGGGTGATGGCTGCCTGCTCCACCTTGGTGGTTGCATCGGAGGAATCCACCGTGTAGAGCACAGTGCCCTCCTCCACGATATCGCCCTCCTCAAAGCCGCCGGTCAGCACCTTGCCGGGCACCAGCGATTTGACGCTGTAAGTATTGGCAGGCTTCAGCGTGCCAGTGCCGCTGAGCGTGTTGGAGACATCCCGGGTCTCCGGCACTGCTTCTGTATAGGAAGTATCCACGTTGGCGGGCTTTGCGCCCTTGGGCTTCAGCAGCCACCAGCCGCCTGCCAGCACCACGATGGCCACCGGCACCAGCCACTTCCAGTTCTTTTGGGCAAAGGCTGTTGCACCGCCTTTTTTGGGTGCAGCCGCTGCGTCCTGCTGCGGGTCGGCGGGCTGTTTAGACTTGTTCCAGATCATTCTTGCCGTTCCTCCTAGGTTCTTTTATGACAAGGTGCTTTTTGCAAAAGCACCCGTCAGAAGCTCTTATTTGTAGTGTATCGCATTTTGCCCAGATAAACAAGCGTCCATTTTTCGTTTCACGGCATTTCCACAAAGTTTCAGACTTTTTTTACAAAGAACGGCCTTCTTTGTGCGCCGCTGAGCAGCTGCATATCCTTTATAATACGATTCAATCCGCCTCTTCCCTGCTCATCTTCCTGTGAAAAAAGAGATTCTCTGCAACTATCGGCTCACGCCAAAAAGCTCCCCCTTCGGGGGAGCAGGCATCGCACAGCGATGCCTGAGAGGGTTCTTTTGCCGTTTTTTCCTCAAAAAGAAAATCAGCCGGACCCGAAGGCCCGGCTGATTTATTCTTTTTTACTCTGCGTCTGCGGTGGGCTCTACCACCACATACACCCCTGCGGGCACACAGGCGGCCCATGCGCCGTCCTTGTCCAGCCAGCCGAATTGCTCACAGACATGGTCCGGGCACTGACTGTCCAAAAACGCGATAGCACCATCCTTCACCTGCAGATGCACGATGTAGTCCCCTACCTCGTACAGGTAATCATGATCCTGCGCAAGGGGCAAAGTCTCGGTAACGCCGTCACCGAAATCCACAACGGCCTGTAAGCCGCTGCCCTTGGCGGGGTGCTGCGCCCGCACCGCAAGAAAAACACCTGCGGCCAGTGCCAGCACCACCAGTGCAAAGATCACATTTTTCTTCCACGCGCTGCCCTTGGGGGCGGCGGTGTCAGAGATTTTTTGCTTTATGCTCATGCAGCGTACTTGCTGGCAGCTGCACCGGCAATGCGGCCAAAGACGGTAAAGTCGGCCACAGCGTTGCCGCCCAGACGGTTTGCACCGTGCACACCGCCGGTCACCTCACCTGCTGCAAACAGGCCGGGGATCACAGAGCCGTCAGCCTTCAGCACCTCGGTGTTGGTGTTGATCTTCAGGCCGCCCATGGTGTGGTGCACACCTGCGGTGACCTTGATAGCATAGTAGGGAGCGGTATCCAGAGCCTTTGCAAAGCTGGTACGGCCAAAGTCGGGGTCGTTCTTGGCGGCAACGTAGCCGTTCCAGGTCTTCATGGTCTCGGCAAAAGTAGCCTCGTCCACGCCCATGGCCTTTGCCAGTTCCTCGTAGGTCTGGCCGGTCACGGTGTAGCCCTTCTTGATGTAGCCCTGAATGACGCTGGAAGCATCGACCATAGCCTGATCCACCACCAGCCAGCTGTAGCTGCCGGTCTGAGCGATCTCGGCGGCAGAGACCACGTCACGGGTGCCCACTTCATCGATGAAGCGCTTGCCCTCGGCGTTGATCAGCACAGCGCCGTCGCCGCGCAGACCCTCGGTGATCAGAGCAGCGGTGTTAGCCTCCACAGTGGGGTGGATCTGGATCTGATCCATGTCCACAGTGTCAGCGCCCACAGCGGTAGCCATCTCAATGCCCTGACCCTGTGCGCCTGCGGCGTTGGTGGTCATAAAGCCCTTCAGCTCGGGCTTGTACTCGGTGACCATGTCCAGATTTGCGCCGAAGCCGCCGGTGGTCAGCACCACAGCCTTGGCATTCACGGTGATGGTCTCGCCGGTGGAACCGGTAGCCTTCACGCCCACAACAGCGCCGTTTGCATCGGTCAGCAGCTCGGTAGCGGTGGTGTTCAGCAGGGTCTGCACGCCGGCCTTGTCGCAGTTCTCCTGCAGCAGGGGGATCATGTAAGAGCCCACAGAAAGGGTCTTGCCCTCAGCATCCACGGGGCGATGGATACGCTTGACGGATGCGCCGCCGAAGCTGGAAACGCTGTGCAGGGTGATGCCGTGCTCGTCCAGCCAGTCGATAGCGTCAGCGCTGTTGGAGCACAGAGTCTCCACCAGTGCGGGGTCGTTGATGCCCTTGCCGCCGATCATGGTGTCCAGCTCCATCAGCTCCACAGAGTCGAAGTAGCCCTTGGGGTCTGCCTGATAAGCTGCCCACTGCTCAGAGACGGTCTTTGCCAGAGCGGTGATGGTAGCGTTGTCGGCGTACTTTTCAGCAGCGGTCTTCAGGGTCTTTTCCACGCCTGCGGACTCGCCGAACTCGTTCTCATCCTGATACACGGTCTTGCCGGCGTTCATGCCGCCGGTAGCGCGCACGGAGTTGCCGCCCACCATGGGCTGGCTCTCCAGAATGACCACGTTCTTGCCCTCGGCAGCAGCCGTGATGGCAGCAGTCATACCTGCACCGCCTGCACCCACGATGGCAATGTCTGCGTCAATGGTGGAGTCCTCGGCCTTGTTCTCCTCAGCCTTGACCTCGGTCTTGTAGTCGTCAGCGTTCAGGCCGGCTGCGACCAGAGCGGCAGCAGCAGCTTCCTTGATGGCGTCGGAGGTGATGGTTGCAGTGGCCACGCCGTCCACGGCAATGCTGCCGCTCTCGGCAATCGCGCCGGGCAGCTGCTCCAGAGCCATGGTGCCGATACCGGGGGTCTCGTCCTTGCCCTCGGCAGTACAGCCGGTGATCTTGCCGTCGGTCAAAGTCAGGGTGACGGTAACATCGCCGCCCATACCCTTGGCTGTACCGGTGAACTCGCCGGACACGCCTGCGGTGGAGGAGGCAGACTTGCTGCCGCAGCCGTAGCCCAGCAGGCTGACGCTTACAACAGCCGCCATGGCCAGCGCAGCCACGCTCTTGCGGATCTGATTCTTTTTCATTGTTTCATCCTTCTTGTTTTGGGTTGCTTGTGTTCGGATATCTATCAGCAAAAAAAGGGGAGCTGCTCATTCGGAAAGCAGCTCCCCCTCGCTGAAACTTAGGAAAGACTTAGGCGTTGGCCTGAGCTGCAGCAACAGCGCAGGCAACGGTAGCGCCGACCATGGGATTGTTGCCCATGCCGATCAGACCCATCATCTCAACGTGCGCAGGCACAGAAGAGGAGCCTGCGAACTGAGCATCACCGTGCACGCGGCCCAGAGAGTCGGTCAGGCCGTAGCTTGCGGGGCCTGCAGCCACGTTATCGGGGTGCAGGGTACGGCCGGTGCCGCCGCCGGAAGCGACGGAGAAGTACTTCTTGCCGTTCTCGATAGCCCACTTCTTGTAGGTGCCGGCAACCAGATGCTGGAAGCGGACGGGGTTGGTGGAGTTACCGGTGATGGAGCACTGCACGTCCTCCTTCTTCATGATGGCAACGCCTTCCATAACGTCGTTAGCGCCGTAGC
>OHKP01001346.1_pt1 | contig 10296 bp, 10 predicted proteins | sample 1568861 | NCBI WGS metagenome assembly OHKP01 (sample SAMEA3879524, study PRJEB24766) | human gut metagenome | biome: human-associated habitat; feature: feces | place: USA | collected 1985/1987 | reverse complement strand
GTCGTAAGGAGTAGCTTCATCCAGCTCCTGTTGCCCTTCGCCACCAACATCACTTCTGGAAGAAGCGTGAATAACGTTCGCGCCCGCATCAATGACGCTTTGATCGCGCGCCGTAAGTCCCACCCCAAACATTAAGTGCCATGATCGGAATAGAGATAATGATAGCTCAAATAGCCGCTGCAGCATACTTTGGCTATAAGCAATGCAAATTATCTGAACGACGTCACTGGAGTCCTTTTGACCTGTTTCTTGACTTTCGCTCCTCGGTATCCACTGAAGCCTCTGCAAAAGAGCAGGAAGCCCCGTCTTCCAAGGCGGAGCAGTTGGAGGAACCACAGGCGAAGCCATCTGATGCCGTTTTGGAAGAACGTATCGTCCAGGCCGTCGTCGACAAACTCAAGCAGTACAAAGATCCACAGATCATCATCAACATCTTCGGTGGCAATCATATTGTGGCCCCCAATGCCCGTGAAGCCTACCAGCAATTCCTTTCCTCCTCCCAACCCAAAAAGGATTGACATCAGACTGATGGCTAGCAAAGCATTAATGAACGATTAAAGCTGGATTAACGGTGATTAATGTGTCCCCTTGACAGCTTCTCCGCCAGCCCTACCCCTTACTTCGTAAGGATTTGATCTATTAGAAGCATACCACGATATTTATGTCCCAGCCATAATGAAGCCTGAAAACAAGTCCACACAAGCGATTAGTGCGCAAGTGCATGATTGGGCAGCCGAAAACAGGCTGCTTCGCAAGGAACTTCGTGCCCGTGATAAGCGAGTAGAGGAGCTGGAGGCTTTGGCTTCAAGCCTGAACAAACAGCTGTGTGAAAAGATAGACCAGATAAATGACATGATGCAAAAGCTCATGGCTTTTATGACAGGAGACGGAAGTGTGAATATTTCGGAATCCCTTCGCTATTCAATCGTCGCTGAAGTCAGCGCAGAATTTGAGGCACGTGAGCAAAAGCTGAAGGTAGCATACGCCCATGAGCGCGAGAAACTTGATTCCGACTTCAATGCCCGTTTAGCAGCCACGCAAAACGAGCTAAATCAGCTGAAAGGAATAAATGCAGAAGATGATACGACAACCATTTCAGAAAACAAAACTAAATAAATTTAGACGTTTAAAACAAAAAAACATGATTAACGTAGGAATTATCGGATGTGGCTTCGTCGGTGGAGCCCTGAAGGATTGGTTGGAGCACAACAATCCAGAGTGTAAACTGTTTATCAGTGACCCCGCAAAGGGATATCATGATGATCTGAGCCACGTGGACATCGCGTTCTTGCAGATCCATGTGCCCACGGAAGATGATGGAACACAGGATTTGACGCTCATGAAAGAGCTGATATCAAATTTGCCAGACGTCCCCGTCTTTGTCAGAACCACTATTCTTCCTGGAACCAGCGATATGCTCTCTCGTGAGACAAAGCATCAGGTGTGCTATATGCCAGAGTTTCTCACTGAACGTACGTTTATCGAGGACTTCAAGAGGCAGACTATGGTGTTCACTGGTGCACATGAATTGCTCACAAAGATCTTTGTTGGCAAGAAGTTTACCGTCATGACTCCTTTGGAGGCTGAGCTGACCAAATATATGCACAATGTGTTTGGAGCTTACAAGGTGACTTATTTCAATGCCTGTCGTGAATATTGCGAGCAGATGGGTGGCGATTGGCGCAAGGTGCATACGGGAATGCTCCTCTCGGGCTACATCAATGATACCCACACCTATGTGCCCGGTCCTGACGGTAAGTTTGGTTATGGTGGCAAATGCTTCCCCAAGGATGTCAATGCCTTTGCGAAGATGACGGAAGGCACACCTCTTGGCACCCTTTTGGAGCATCTCCATGAACTGAATGTCCACTTCCGTGGCGTGGAAGAGCACATCTAACATTATTTGGAAGCCGTTGTGCAGGTAGAGCGAATGCTTGTGGTTCGATACCACCAACGGCTGCAACGATCATAATTAGATATTGAAAAGCGCTCGATTAGAGTAATACCTCTGATTCTTAGCTTTTCATAAACAGACAAGTCCGTCTACAATATGTAATCGATAAGTTAACACTCAATCTGTTTTAGATCAATATGCCCCTTTGTATAGAACTATTGATTTTACTTTAATTCGTCCCATTTCACGGGACACTAATGATGGATAATAATATTCAAAAAAATAAGCAAATAGCCAGAAATACCTTATTCTTATATTTCCGAATGCTGTTCATTATGTGTATATCATTATACACAAGTCGCGTTATTTTGGAAGCTTTAGGTGTGTCAGATTATGGTATATATAATGTCGTTGGTGGTTTTGTGGCGATGTTTGCCCTTATCAGTTCTTCTTTAACGAGTGCCTGTACACGGTTTTTGAATTATGAGATGGGCAAGGGTAGCGCCTCTCGGTTGAGAACGGTATTTTCCACGTCTTTGACTGTACATATTATACTTGCTTGCATAATTGCATTATTGTGTGAGAGTTTTGGAGTATGGTATGTCAACAACAAGATGGTTATACCTGAGGCGCGACTGATAGCTGCTAATTGGGTATTCCAAATATCAGTTTTGAATTTTTGTATTAATTTGGTTACAGTCCCGTTTAATGCTGCTATAATCGCTCACGAAAAGATGTCCACTTTTGCCTGTGTTAGTATCTTTGAAGGGATCTCCCGCTTAGTTATTTGCTTTTTGGTAATGTGGATATCTTTTGATCATTTGATAACATATGCATTGCTTTATATGTTGGTGCAAGTATCGGTAATGGCAATGTATCAGGTTTATTGTAATCGACATTTTGACGAGTGCCATTATCGGTTTTCTATTGACAAAAAACTTACAAAGCAGATGTTTTCTTATTCTGGATGGCATGTCTTTGGTAATTCGGCATCTATTCTGAATAGACAAGGAGTAGACTTGGTTCTGAATCTTTTCTGTGGAACAATCTTGAATGCAGCCAAAGGTATTTCCAATCAAGTTATGAATGCTGTGGCTTCGTTTGCAAACAACTTTATGATAGCATTAAATCCTCAGATTACCAAGTCGTACGCTAAGGGTGATTATGATTACATGCTAAGCCTTTTATATAGAGGTTCACGTTTCTCTTATTATTTGCTGTTTTTCCTTTCTTTACCCATTATATTAAATACAGACTATATCATGCATATATGGCTAAAAAATGTTCCTGAATATGCAGTTCAATTAGCACAATTGTCTTTGGTCGCTTCAATGATAGCTTCATTGTCCAACCCATTGGTGACAGCGCAAAATGCCACTGGAAATGTGAGAAATTATCAAATAGTAGTCGGCGGTCTTCAACTGTTTAACTTGCCTTTGTGCTATATTGTCTTATATATGGGTTTTTCGCCTCTATCTGTGATGGTGGTAGCTATTGTCGTGGAAATTCTGAGTCTTATTGCTCGTTTGATAATGATACCGATATATATTAATAGTTTTTCGTCAGTTGACTATCTGAAGGAGGTTATCTTGAAGATACTTATAGTGACAATTGTGGCATCTGTTGTTCCTTTGTTTTTAAGTATAATTCTCCCAGAAGGTTTTCTCTCATTCGTAGCGATTTCTATAGTATGTTGTGTGTCATCTTTTGTTTCAATACTGATGATAGGATGCACGAGGGCAGAAAAACAAATAATATATAACCAAATGGACAAAGGTCTTAAAATGATTAAAGTTAGAAAATAGCAAATGTCAGTTTCAATAATAATCAATGCGGATGATCTGGGTAAGAACCACATTGTCAACGAGGCCATAAGAGAGGCTTTGTCGTTAGGTGTAATAACCTCTTCTACCATTATGGCAAACTCCTCTTCGTGGGAAGAAGTACATGCTATTGTGGACGAAAATCCTCAAGCGTCTTTTGGAGTTCACTTAAATTTGACAGAAGGAAAGGCCTTGACGGCCAGTAGCGTGTTCCATCAGATGAATATTGTGGATAATGATAATTGTTTTACTAAGAGAATTCGTAATTTAAAGAGCTTTTCGCCAGAGCTTTTGAAGGCGGTTTATGACGAATGGGACGCACAAATCAATAAGGTGAATATCGTAGAAGAAATAGCTGTTACTCATTTTGACGGACATCACCATATCCATAGGGAGTATCCTTTTAGAAATGTGTTGATGAGCTTGTGTGAAAAATACAACGTTCATCAGGTTCGCAATCGCTATACTTCTCCTTTAAAAGGTTTTAAAAAGTTGGCAATTGACGGTTTGGGGAGGCTCTCTTTAGTTCCAGGATTGTTGTCCTTGTCACATTCGCTGAGTGGTTTTGGAGGAGTTTTCTCATCAGTTTATTCAATGATGGAAAGCGAAAGATGGAGGAGAATAATTAGAAGAAAAGCAAGTGTTACTGATTATTTCAATGCATATGAGAGTGAATGTGAACAATTGTCAAGGGGTAGGCGCCCACTTGGCGATTGCACTATTGAGTTGATGTGCCATCCCGGTCATCCAGATTATCTTAAAGAATACGAGATGATAAAGCTGCATGTAGTTGAAAAATTTTTGTCCAATAGCAAACTGATTAGTTATAAAGAGCTGATATGAAGATAGGAATACTTACATTTCATCGTCCTGCAAATTTCGGAGCTAATCTTCAAGCGTATAGTACTATGTGCTACTTATCCTCATTGGGACATGAGGTAAGGGTAATAGACTATGTTCGTCAAGCAGACTTTGAATACAAACACAAGGTGGATATAAAGCAGTACGAGGCCCATAAGCTTTTTGTTGAGGCTCGCCTGTCGTTGACCGAGCAAGCTACATCAGGTGAAGATTTATGCCGTATTGTAAAACAAGAGGCTTTCGATGCAATTCTGATAGGTGCTGATGCTGTATGGCGTTCTCCCAAAGACAATAACATCTACTTTGCCGAATGGCTATTTGAGAATGAAGATATAAACCATGTTGCCGTAGCATCCATTTCGCCCGCACACATGGGCAACGGGTATTGTACTATTCCTGAAGATAGAAGACGAGCTATTCACGATTGTTTGTCAAGATTTAGATATATTACAGTGCGCGATGCCTGGACAAAAAAGGTGATAAATCGAGATATATTTGGAGGAGACGTTTTTGTGAACAATCTGAATCCAGACCCGGTATTCACATTGTTCCGCTTTGTAGGCAATGAGCAGTGGTTTGACAAAGGTCAAACTCCTAAGGGATATTATCTTATGTCATTACCAAAGAATTGGGTTGACACAGGAAAGTTTGCCGACAAGAAAAAGAAATGGTTTGCGTTATTTAAAGCGTATGTGAATGGAGCGGGATATAAGTTGGTGGAACTGCCCATACCGGAAGGTAAAAGTGGAATGAAGTTTGATTACACCATTGATTATCCAATCGATCCCCTACAGTGGTTTCTTTGGATTAAGAACGCAAAAGCATTTTGTGGCTTGCGTTTTCATGCTATTGTTAGTTCCATCTCCAATGGTACACCTTTCTACAGTATAGACTCTTACGGTGATAATAGCAGGACTTCTAAGATACTTGACTTTCTTGGATTGCACAACTTGGCTCGTAAAAGGGATGTAAAGAGCAAAATCTATAATTTATTGCAAGGAACTACATTGGAGAGAAATCGATGTGGTGCAATGATAGAGTGCGAGTCTCCAAAGAAAGTCTTCAGAATATTAGAATCAACAACCACTATGGAGGTTATAAAAATCAGGGATGGCAATTTAGCCGTCTTTGATCAAAACTTGTCAGAAATGCTTAAAGCCGTTTCAAAATGAGCAAACATAGAATAATAGATTTGACAGAAACTTGTACGGGGTGTTTTGCTTGTGCAAATAGTTGTCCAAAAGACGCCGTCAGTCTGCCCGAAAATTACGAAGGATTCTATTTCCCTGTCATAGATAATGATAAATGTATTGATTGTGGACTGTGCGACAAGGTCTGTCCTCAGGTGACTGCACAACCAATGCAGAATGCTTGCAAGGCATATTATGGTTGGGCTACTGATGATGCGATTCGCAAAACAAGTTCTTCGGGTGGTCTTTTTCATCTGCTTGCACAGTATGTCTTGGCGCAGAATGGAATCGTTTATGGAGCAGCATTTAATTATGAGGGGCTAGTTCGGTTGGAATGCCATTCTACGGATGAGGTAACTCTCGAAGAACTACAACGTTCTAAGTATGTACAAAATCATATAGGGTATGCATTTCGCAAAATAAAGAAAGACTTGCAAGCTAATAAAAAGGTATTGTTTTGTGGCACACCTTGTCAGTCGGCAGGTTTGAAATCTTATTTGCGAAAAGATTATGATGGTTTATTATTGGTAGATTTTATATGCCACGGAGTGCCCTCAATGGATTTGCTGCGCAAGCATTTGGACTACTTGGGGATAAAACATGTAAAGGAAATAGTTTTTAGACCTAAGAACTGGGGATGGGTGGATGATTTTGAAATTCGCTTTTCAAAAATCGAGTCGGCAAAGCCGACGGATGTTAAGCTTCGCCGAATTCCGTGGAGGTTAGACGAATATTTTGATATTTTTCAAAAATATCAAAATATTCGTCTAAGTTGTAGGAATTGCTCCTATTGTAACGGAAAAAGAGCTTCGGATGTCACGTTGGCGGATTTTTGGAGGGTAAAGGATTATAATCCAACATTGTGGGATAAGCGCGGAGTCTCTTTGATACTTTCTAATAGCGAGAAAGGTGAAAGAGTTATATCGGAGCTTATGGAGCACGGTGATAACATTATTGGAGAGATTCCATTGAAGTATGCTTCGTATGTCTATGAGCGAGTTCGTACAGATTCAAGTTCTCCTTATCAAGATGAAAAGCGCGATTTGTTTCTGCGTGACGTCTACGCCATTGGATATAAGCAAGCTCTTGAAAAGAATGGGTTAAAAGTTCGACGTAAAGCAATAATTGAATATAAATTGAAGCAATTTATAAAATCAATTCTGAGGAAATGAGTATAATACAAAACTTGATACAAGCAAGACGCTTCTTGTTCCAGCCCTTTAATGCTGTCTATCTGATAGCTTGGGGATCAATACTATTGGGATATTGGCGTGGCATAAACAACCACCTTCCTATGTTGGGAACACTGACGGACGAGTTGGAGTGGTGTATTGTGTTGGCTCCGATTTTGTTAAGTTTACCCAGACTGTGGAAACGTATTAAAACGTCTGACCATTTATTCGTGTTTGCATGCTTTATATTTTATTTGCTGAATATACAGTTATTTCCGCAAAACGCAGATGTTTTGGTCAATCGTTTGTTCAGTTTTAGTTTGCTCACACTTCCTTATTATTATATTGGGGTAACGCTTGATATAAAGAGGTTTTATAATTTCTTTTATTATATATCAGTTGTTGCGGTCTTTATGTGTGCGTTTTATGAATTGTTGTATGCCCAGAGTGCATCTTATACAGGAGATGTGGATACTTCGGAGTATAACATGGAGTTAGCGTATAGTATATTGCCTCATGTGCTGATGGTTTCGTGGAGGGCTTTAAAGAGTTTTGTGATATTGAATATTGCGCCGATGCTTTTGGGACTGATGCTACTTCTGTCTTTTGGAACACGAGGTCCTGTAATATGTGCCATAGTCTTTATTGCAATCTATCTTTTATTTATTCGTCCTTCTAAGTACCAAAAAACGATGAGAATAATAACAGTTGCTTGTGCTGTTTATGCCATGTCGTTTCTGGATCAGTTTATGACGTTTATGCAATTGATGACCTTTCAATTGGGTATGAGTACTCGAATTTTTGACAAATATTTTGAGGGAGAGCTGGAAGATTCCTCAGGTAGAGATTATATTCGGGAAACATTGTTAAGAGAATTGTCAATTGACAACTCTTTGTTTGGACATGGTGTTCTAGGTTCCTATCCATATGTAAACACTTATCCTCACAATATTGTTTTGGAATTCCTCTTCTCTTTTGGATGGGTTTGGGGAATCGCCATTCTTTTTTGTATAGTATATATTATTGCTAAAATGTTGATAAATACTCATCAATGTGAAATCAATGTGACATTTGGAATGATATTGGTGATAGCCAGCATTTTAAAACTATGTTTTTCTTCCACATTTGTGGATGACGCTTTGTTTTTTATGCTTTTAGGTTATTGTGTTAATTCGTCAAGAAAAATATCTATATGATAAAAGGTGCTTTGCGTTTGCTGTATCGTCTTTGTATGTTGAGTAAATATAGAAGAAAAAAAGTATTCGTTGATCCAACTGCATTGTTTAATCGAAATACTTTTTTTGAAGGATGCAATAAAGTAAAACAGAAAGCTTCGGTATGCGATTCATGTGTCGGAAAGTATACATATATCGGAGCATTTTCGGATTTGAGCTCGTGTCGTATTGGTGCGTTTTCGAGTATATCGCATGATGTTTATGTAGAGTCTTACACGCATCCAACAAAGGGATTCATTTCCACTTCTCCTGTTTTTTTTAGTACATTAAAACAGGCAGTAGAGACATTTGTGGAAGATAATCTGTTTAATGAATATTTGTTGATAGAAGGATACAAATGTATTATAGGTAATGATGTTTGGATAGGTTCCAAGGTATTGATTAAAGGAGGGGTAAAAATCGGAGACGGTGCTATCATTGCAATGGGTAGTATTGTTACAAAGGATGTCCCTCCGTATGCCATTGTAGCAGGTGTTCCTGCCAAAATTATACGATATAGGTATAGCGATGCCAAAATACAGCATTTGATGGAGTTTAAATGGTGGAATAAAGACGTAGAATGGATTAAATCTCATGCTCGTTTTTTTGCTGATGAATCAAGGTTCTTCAATTTAATAGATAAAGGAGATGAATAAAATAGTACATGTTATGATAGCCTGTTTCTACAAAAACGGATTTGGCTATCAAGAAAATATCCTTCCAGAAAAACACAAGGAATTGGGTTTTGATGTAAATATTGTCACATATAATAAAGGTGGTGATGCTTCGTATAAAGGGGGAACGCCTCCTATTACATATTTAAATCCAGATGGGATTCCCGTCCATGTATTAAAGGACAACACTTCTTTTTTCAAAAAAGTGCCATTGGTTAACATGTTTGTAAATGTAACATCAGGCCTTTACAATAAAATTGAAGAGCTACAGCCTGATATAATATTCGTACATGGAATATGTTCGTCGGATAATATGGAAATTGTTAGGTATAAGAAAAATCATCCTAATGTAAAGTTATATGCTGACAATCATAGTGACTATTACAATGCACCTGTCAAGACGATTCGCCAAAAGATATACAGACGTTTATGTGGAAGAAGAGTTGGCAAAAAAATAGGAAAGCTTGCTGAAAAAGTTTGGGGAGTTACGCCTTGGCGAGTGGTTTATCAAGAAAAGGTTTATGGTATACCAAAAGAAAAATCAGCACTTCTCGTAATGGGGGGAGATGAGAAAAAGATTCATTGGGACGAAAGGTGTAAGATCAGAATGCACGTTCGACACAAAATGCAAATCCCGCAAAACGCTTTTGTCTTTATTACTGGAGGAAAAATAGATCGGGCCAAGAATATCCATTTGTTGGTCGAGGCGTTTGAAGAAATTAATAATTCTGCATTGTTTTTGATAATCTTTGGTAGGTACGAAGAAGACATGAAATATTTTTCTTCAACTATCAAAAACAAGAATATAAAAAATATCGGTTGGATTAGTGCTGATGAGGCATATGACTATTATCTTGCATCCGATTTTGCTGTCTTCCCAGGAACTCATTCGGTACTTTGGGAGCAAGCGTGTGCGTCAGGAATACCTGCGCTGTTTAAAGATTGGGATGGCGGTTTTAATCATGTTGATGTAGGGGGTAATTGTATCTTGTTGAAAAATGTTACCAAAGAGACTTTGAAAAGGACAATGCTGAAAGTGATAGAACAAAGTGATGTTTATGCTTCGCTGAAAGAAAACGCAATTAGTAAAGCTAGAAAAGAATTCTCATATATAGAAATAGCAAAACGTTCAATAGGATTATGATGGCAGTGTTAAGACGGGTTAGAAGAGTGTATGTATGTATCCGCACGTGGTTTCATTGTGTAAGAAATGGTTGGAGTTTTGATAAGTCTTGGAGTATTGGAGGGGGGATTGTGGTCAAAAAAATGCCCAAATATGTTGCTTTAATGCATCATACAACTCTAGGAAAGATAAAAATAGGCAAAAACTTTCATTGCGCCAATACACCTCAATACAATTCTATAGGAACTATACAACCATGTGTTTTCAACTATTCTAAGCCAAACTCAATAATCAATAGTTCGTTAAAATTTGAGTATATGGCTACGCAGCCTTAGGCTGCCAGCC
>OHKP01001343.1_pt1 | contig 10309 bp, 10 predicted proteins | sample 1568861 | NCBI WGS metagenome assembly OHKP01 (sample SAMEA3879524, study PRJEB24766) | human gut metagenome | biome: human-associated habitat; feature: feces | place: USA | collected 1985/1987 | reverse complement strand
TCATAAGCTATCTGTGCTGATTTCAGAATATTTTCCTTAACAGCACCCTCAACCGTAATATCTTCAACATTGAATTCTATATTATTATTAAGTACATCTCCAAGCACATATGACGGAATTCTTGCAAATGCTTCCATATAATTTGCAGTTTCATTAAATATTGAAATATTTTCATCATTTACAACTGTTCCTGTCTCATTGAAGATATTTGTCACGTATTTAGCTTCAATATTCTTAAGTTCTTCTACTAATTCCGAAAGTTCTGTTATCTCAACATTAATTCCATTTTTAATCATTTCCTTTCTTATTTGGTTTGTTAGGATTGTAAGTAACAATTCCATATTTTGTTTCTATATCTTCCTTATTTATAATTGATTTTGTTTTTATTTCAGTAGGTGTTATAGGTAATATTCTTATAATTTTTTCATCTTTTTTAGGGATAAATTCTCCAATAATATTACCAGTTTCTTCATCAATATTTTCATAAATTTCATAGATTTTTGTTTCATAATACTCATTTAATCTATCTAAATATTCTTGTACTTGTTCATTAGAAATATTAGGACTACCAATAATAAATTCTTCATTACCGTTTATTTCAACTGGTACTAATATATCTAATATTCCTTTATCTAAAAACTTCATTAAGTTATTTATATAACTCTTTCTAAAATTAATTTTTTCTATATGAAGTTCATTATTTGAATCCTTTATTAGAATAACAGACTCAATAAATTTAGATATAAATTCTTGTTTTTCATCTTTGGTTTTGCTTTCCCAATTTGTTTTTACAACATCATTTAAAGTGTCTAAACTTATCATAGTTTCTCGTTCAATATCTCTATCTGCCATTAACTGCTGTGGTGTAAAAGTTATATTATCTAGATTTAATAGTTCTGATTTCTTTTGTTCTAAAATTTCTAATTTTTCTTCAATAAGTTTATAATCTTCTGAAAAATCTTCCATCTCAACAAAACCACTTATATATGCTTTTTTGATACGTTCTTTTTGTTTTATTAACCCATTAATCTCTTTATCTATATCATCAGTTTTTGTTGGTTTGTGGTCTGCTAGAATAGGTAAAAAATACTTTTTAACTGCCATATCATACTCAACTAAATCATAGATAAATTGCATTAAACATTCTTCGATTTTATCTTCACGATAATTTAAATGACATTTTTCACAATTATAATACATATACTTTTTCTTCTTGCCACCAGAACCTTTACATTTCATTATTCTTCCACAAGTAGGACACTTAATCTTTTGAAAGAATAAATAAACTCTATCTCTAGTATAAGTTCTTTGATTAACTTCTTTTTGTCTTTGGCATTCTTCCCACATTGCACGTGATATTATGGGTTCAACAACATTCATATAAATGACAGGTTCTTTGTTTTCTTTTTTAGCAATCCTTTTATATTGCTCATAATCTCCCATATAGATTTTGTTATCAATTATCTTTTGAATAGTCGTGTCTTTCCATTTCTTTGGATTTAATAGTTTCTCTTCATTAAAGATATTTGATATTTGCTGAAAACTTTTACCTTCTAAATACATTTTAAATATTCTTTCAATAACAGGTTTAGTTGTTTCATCAACAATAGTTTTCTTATTACCATCTTTTTTATATCCTAGTGGAGCAGGGCCTGGTAAATGGCTTGACTTAATTGCTCCATTAAGTCCAAATTTAGTTCTTTCCGATACAATTTCAATTTCTAACTGTGATAATACTGTTAGCATTCTTACAAAGAATCTTCCATTAGCAGTAGAAGTATTAACATCATCTCTATCACAAACAAGATAACAATTATATTTTTCTAACTCTAATATAAGTTCTTCTGAATCACGAACTGAACGAGTAACTCTATCTAGTTTGTAGGCTACAATATAATTAATTTTTCCATCTCTCATATCTTGTAGCATTTCTTGAAATGCTGGTCTATGTTCCATATCTTTTGCAGATATTCCTGCATCTTCATAAACCTTAAATACTTCATACTCTTTAAATGCACAGAGTTGTAACAATTTCTCTTTTTGTTCTCCTAAAGAAAATCCTTCTCGTGCCTGATCCTCTGTTGAAACACGAATATAAACTGCTGCAATCTTCCTTTCATTATTCATAATTTTTCCTCCTTTTCTTTTAATGAAAGGCACCAAAAAAGGTGTCACATAACAAGACACCTTAATTAATATATTGATTATTTACACGACAAAATAAACCAATATTGTGGGAGTATATAAACTCTCAATTAATTAATGCCTTGCTATGTACTCTGATAAATCAGCAATAGGGATTTTCTTCTTTAAATTCCCAATATAAAAATGTTTTTGTTCATTGAAGAATAAATATAGTGTATCTCCAATAATTACTTTGTGTGGCTCAACATACGCTAGATTAGTATGTTCCACAATTCTTAGGTGACCCTCAATAATTTGGTAGGGTCTGTTATTAAATTTGCAAGACCAATTAATTTTGCTCCTAAGTTCATCACTCATATTGATTTTCTTTTTAATTATTTTAATCATATCACATCACACCTTTCTTTGCAATAATGCACAAAAAAATCAATCTTTTCAGATTGATTTAATCATTAACGTCACATTGGTGCGACGATTTTACTTAATGGAGCCAATGTCGTAGGTATCTACAACTTTTTCCAATATACGAATTGATACATAAATATCAATCACTAATACAATTATAACACAAAATGTTAATATATAATCAATTATTTACAATAATTCATAAATTTTTAGTAATAACTCTTTTCCCCATATTGTACTTAATGCATATGGTATAGATATATAAATTCCATCAATATAAATTTCAAATATATTTTTTACGCCAGTTTCCATTTCTGACATTTCATTATAAATACATTTTAATTGATTATAGGAATCTTTATTAATTATATTTTCGACAATTGTATTTTTAATTTCATTGATTTTAAATTCATCTAAATCAACAGTTTTAATCACACCATTATCTATAAATCTTGCTTTTCCATTATCAATATAAACATATACTTTATATTTATTTCCCATTCTATTACCAACAATAAAGTGTAAATCAGTTCTAACACCATTATTACATAAATTAGTTGCAATTTGATTTTCGTTTTCATCATAAATATCTAAATATGACTTTATCATATTATTTATGGTAAGATTTATATTTTCTTCAACTTTATTAATCGATTCATCAATTTTATTTATAAGGTCATCACTGTTAAAATCTATGCTTGGTGTTTTTAATTCACTTACAATTTCATTATTGTTATTATCTAATAATTTGAACTTTTCTTTAAATTTTTTTGTTAATTCTGTTATATCAACATTTGGATTTTCTCCTCTTGCAATTTTTTCGTTATAATCATTTATTTCATCTAGATATTTTTGATATTCTCTTTTGGTTTCGTCATTTTCAAAGGAAATATTATCATTTATTTTATAAGAATTATATTCCTTGTTAACTAATTTATCATTTTTCATTTTTTTATATTCCTCTTTTCCACTAAACGCTATTAAGCGAATTAGTTTTTGATTTTCAAATTCTTTAAATGTTTCTGCTATAGCAGTTATACCTAATGTATCACTATAAATATATGTAAATTCATTATCATTAACAATTTCGATATCATTACATATTTCTTTGAGATTATTAATAAACTTATTAAAATAACAAGTTAATTCTATTGTTTGATTATTATATTTTAAATACACATAGTTATGGTTTTCTCCATTTCTCCTTATTTCTTCTGGATTATCTAAATATAATACTTTACATATTACATAATTAATACTTGTTTCTTGCAACCAATTGGTACTCTGTAAGCTGGTTGGTTCAATACTATTAACTTTATTAATTTTTATTGTTCCTATTCTTTCATAAGGTATAAATTCGTATATATAATTATTTTTATTCATTCTATAAACTCCTTCCTATTTCTTTAATTCCATTCTGAACATTTTTCATTTTTCTTTGTTCTTCTTCTAATATATCTATAATAGAATCAATCGTTCTCAAATCATTTTGACTTGTAGCAAGAGATTTTAAAGTGTAACCATCATTTACAACCTTATTAATCATAATAGTGAGTGCTTCAAGTTCCTGATCATCTATATAACCATCTTTAATCATTATATTATAAGCATTTTTAATTTCATTTAATTCTCGTCTTAATTCGCTTATAAATCTAGATAAATCAGGTTCATTAGAATTATTTAATTGTTTCTGCTGTTTATTATTTTCATCTTTGGCTTGTTGTTTTGTAGGATTTAATTCTCTATATTTTTCTTGAAGTTCATTTAAAATAATGTTAGATAACTTTCTTTCTAAATCATTATCACCTAAATCACTTACAACTAATGTTGTCAGTTTTTCTATATCTGCATTACTAGAAATGCTTTCAATCATATACATCTCATTATAAAATATTTCGCCAATAAATTGTTTTTTTTGTTCCTCAGACATTGAAATATTAGGATTATATGTTTTGATAGTTTTTATCATTTCATTATAATAATAACTGAAATCTTTATGATGCCTCATAGCAGATTCATTATCTACAACTTGAGATATAGGACCTTGACTATTATTTGATTCTATATTTGTTCTTTGATTATCAGAATTAATTTCTTTTGTATCTTGCAACATTTTTAAATTGGAAGACCAATAATTATAATTAACTTCATCTTTAAAAACTTTAGCCTCATTCATTTTAATTTTATAATATGATATTTTTTGTTCAACACTTAATTTATCCCATTCTTCTGGTGGAATAGATAACTCATTTTCTCTTACAATTTTTTCTATTGCTTTTTGATAATACTCAACAGCTCTTTGATCACCATTTTGTTTTGCGGTTTGTTTTCTTTTTTCTAGTTCATTTAATTCCTGAGCCTTTGGATGCTGAAATAGTTGATTTTCATCTAAGTACATATTGTTTTCTTGCTTATCTTCTTTTTGATATTTTTTAATTTTAAAATCAATAATAATTTTTGAAATTCCATTGTGTTGAAGTTCTGACAAATCTTGGCTTACTTTTAAATCTTCAATATCTAATCCTTTTTCCCTAAATTTTAATTTTAAATATGCAAGTCCATAATCTTTTTTAGCACCAACAAGAATAGAAAATTTACTATTAAATACATCTTTACCTGACATATTTTCTTCATAATGGCCATTTGAAGAAAGGATTGCATTAACTAATTTATTAACACCAAAACTATTTTCTTCATTGTTTACACCAAATTTTTTCATAGTTTTTTTAATATAATCTTCTTGTGATTTTGTAATATTACCAAACTGCTTTACGTCAGATTGATATGATTCTTTTGCTTCTTTAAATAATAAGACAGATGACTTCACTTTCAATATTATATCTTCATCTAAAACTTGTTTATTTGTTCTCTTATCAAAAACAGTTCCATTTTCTATTCTATAATTTGAACAATAATTTATAATTTCCTCGTATGTTAGCATATAAACCTCCTCTACAATAATTATAGCATATTTTACGATGTGTCGTTAATTTTTCGGCGTTTTAAGGGAAATTAGACATTATTTTTTACATACTAATCTTCTCGATCTATATCATCAAATAATTTATCATCAAAAAATTCTTTTAAAGTTATGCCTAGACCATCACAAATTCTTATAATAGTTAGCAATTTAGGATTTTGTGATTTTCCATTTATTAAACTATCTACTGTACTTTGAGTTAGACAAGAAATACTTGCTAATTTGTTTAAAGATATATCTTTCTCTATTAAAATATTATTTAATTTTAATTCTATTGCTTTGCTTATTTTCAATTTAATCACCTAAGATAATTTTAAATTGGAGTTGGGCCAAAACATTAACGACACATAGTTAAAATAACTTTGTATCGTTAATATACATATAAGAATAAAATTAAATTTCTATATCATAATCATCTTTTTCTTTGCTTAAATCATGTTCTTTACTAAATTTATAATTTTTATTTAATTCTTTAATCGTATCATGTTCAATAATACCATGTTCGTATAAATCTTTTGAAAAATCACGATATTTATCTCTATCTTTTCTATTAAATAATCTGTTTTTTATAAATTGAATAAGTCTTATAAACTTATTTTTAAAATAATTAAGTTCTGCAAATAAAGAATTATTTTCTTGTTTTAATTCGTCAATTTCATTATCTTTTAACTTATTCTTTTCAGTAAGACTTTTAACTCGCAATTCTAATGCCTCATTATTTTCAGTAAGTATTTTTATTTTTTTACTGTTTTCTTTAATATTAGAGTCAACATTTGTAAGAGTTGTTGATAATTTTTGAATATTCTTATATTCTTTATTTGTATTTTCTACTTGGCTGATAAAACTATTGATTTTATCTTTACATTCTTGTGTTATAACATATTTATCTTTTCTACCAAATGCTAATTTTAAATTATTAACAATATCTTTTGCTTCTTTTGTATCATTATCTAGCAGGTCAGATTGTTGTTTGGCTTTATTTAAACTTTTTTGGTTTTTTTCAAGTTGTTCTTTCATTTCTAAATAATTGTCCATTTCAGTAATATGATAATCATGATTTCTACCTTTTTTCTTACCTTTTAAAGTGTTAGTTAGATTATATTCTTTATTAAAAGATTCAATACATAAGGTACGCATTTTATCTTGTAATTTTCTTAAACTTTCTTTTGTAAATACATCTGATTTACCAACTTGTTTTTTCATACCATTTTTATTATTAAATTTTATAGGAACACCTACAATATGCAGGTGTGGGCTTGTTTCATCATAATGAATAATTGCACTTGCTATCTTAAAAGTAGGTAATATAATTTCTAAATCTTCAATTTGCTTTTTATAAACATTTGTCATTCTCCTTTTAAACTTATCATCTTTTGTATCCCAATACTTTTTATCTCCAAGTTCAATTATTATTTCACAGGCTAAATCATTTTTCTCATTATTACTTATATGAGTAAAATAATCTTTGATTTTTCTATCGTCCCTTACTTGCTTTAGATTATATTCTTCTTTTACTTCATCAAATTCTTCATTATATAACTTTTTTACATCATCAACTAATGAAGAACTACCTTTGATAATTTCAATGTCATTTTGATTGTTATCATACTTTCTATAATTATGTTTATCTACTTTCGTTAAACCTACTGAATTTTGTATGGCATTATTTGATAGAGAAGTAGAACCACTTCTATTAGATTTAGCACTACTTCTTGATGTGTTTCTTTTATTTTTATCACTACCTAAATGAAAAGAATATGCTAATTCTATAATAATCACGCTCCTTTATTAAAATATAATTTGGCTTGATTTAGTGTTTCAAAAAATTCTTGACCCATCATAGTTCCCATATTATCAATATAGGTACAAACAATATAATGTAGTTCACAGTTTTCGGCATACACTAAATATAAGTCTTTTTTCTTATCTAATAATTTACACTTTCCATATTTTAAGTTGTAAAATTCTTTCTTCATAAATAATCAACTCCTTTGTTTTTTTAGAGATATATTTTGGCTTTGACAAAATATTTAACCCCCTAGGTATTTTGTCATACTAACAAAATAACCTCGTGGGCTAGGGATTCCCTAGAACCCTTTTATGACTTATTCCATAATGTTTTAAAACTTCGTAATAAAACAAAATTACATAAGTCTTATAAAATGCTATCGCCACTTTCATTGCTATGCAACAAAACGTGCCACGCATTTTATTCTTCCTCATACAACAATTCTTTCTTTACAGGTTTTACTCCAATTTCAATAGGAACAGGTTCTTTCGTATAAATAACACAATCATTGGACTCATCTGGTATATAATCAAAAGCAGTATTTATATCTTGCATTTGAAACTCATCTTTACCACGAATATAAATAATTCCATATTTATATTCTTTCATTTTTATATCAGGATCTATTTTTGCATAATCTTCCATAGGGAATACTCTGACTATTGCTCTGTCATCGTGAATGAAATTAAAATAGAATATTCTATCTTCTACATAGTAAGTTGCTTCTTCAAAACCAACATCATAATACTGTCTTAATCTCATTATATGTTTACCAATTTCCTCTTCAGGTAAGTAATTACTAAATCTTATTTGACCTACAATATTACCAAAAATAACAGGTGTCTTAACATCAATATAACCAGCATCAAATAATTCATTACAAGGCTTACATATTGATTCTCTAAAATTGATATTATCTACATAAATATAATTATTAAGAATACCTAATTTAATATCATCAACATATTTCATAATAAGTTCTGATTTTTCTTCTCTTGTATAATCTTTCCAAGTTTTAGTTCTTTCTTTATATTCCTTTTCTAATTTAACTTTATTTATATAATCAATATCTCTTTTTAGTAAAATATCTTGTGGCGTAAAATTAAGAGTTTCACAAGAGGTTGCTTCATCAAGTTCATTTTGTAATTTTTCAAGAGCAGATTCAACTAACCTTCTTTCATCGTTATATTCTTCTAAACTAAATATACCGTTAATATAGGCTCTTTTAATTCTATCTAGTTTGTCTTTTTGCTTATTAATATCTTTCTTTAATTCTTCTTGTGGTTCATCAAATTTTTGCTTAATCATTGGTAAGAAGAACTGATTTACTACTGAATCGTATTCTACAAGTTCATTTACAAAATCATTAAAATATTCTTCAACTAAACTTTCCTTAAAGTTTATCTTACAATCATGGCAGTAATAGTAATAATAAATATTACCATTTTTCTTTTGAGTTGCTTTACCACCTAAAATTCTATTACATTTAGGACACCTTAATTTTTGTAAGAATAGATATGTTAAAGTTCTTTGATAACTTTTAGAATTCTTTTTCTTTTGAACTTGGCATTCTTCCCACATTTCTTTACTAACAATAGGTTCAACAACATTTTCATAATAGGTAGGATGTTTAGTTCTTTTACCATGAACAAAATCACCTTTGTATATTTCATTTTCTAAAATTGCAACAATAGAGGAATCTCTCCAATTTGTTTTACCCAATACTTGTTCTTTATTAAATAGTGTACTTATCTTTTGATATGACATTCCTTTATGATAAAGTTCAAATATTCTTATGACAACATCTTTTGTTAAATGGTCTATAACTAATTTTTTATTTTCATGTTTATAACCGAGTGGTGCTTGATGTGGTATGTGTCCTTGTTTAATAGCACCAGCTAAACCAACCTTAGTTCTTTCACTTGTTCTTTCTATTTCTTGTTGTGATACACTCATTAATATTCTTGAAACCATTTTACCATTAGCATTAGTAGTATTAATATCATCGTTAACACAATCAAGATAAGCGTCGTTTTCTTCTAGAAATCTCATAAGTTCTTCCCAATCAAAAATACTTCTTGTTATTCTATCTTGTTTTAAAGCAATTATGGTGTTTATTTTCTTTGATTTAATATCTTCTTTAAGTCTTTCAAATTCAGGTCTATAATTGCCTGTTTTAGCACTTATACCAGCGTCGGTATAATAGTCTTTAATAACAAAGCCTTTGAATTTACAATATGCCTCTAATCTTTCTTTTTGTTCTGGTAAACTAAAACCTTCTCGTGCTTGATCTTCAGTTGATACTCTCATATATAGACCACAAACTTTTTTTACATCATCCAATTATCATCATCTCCTTTACTAAAAAAGAGCGAAGCAGTACAACTAGGCTTATTTGTACTACTTCGCCCATAAATAAATCAGATATAAGTTTTTCTAATTTAATTATAAACTATTTTCGACAAATTTACTAGTTGATACGCTTTAAATAATCTTCTAATTCATTGATTTTAATTTTATTACCAAAGTTTTTGATATAAACATCATTAGAATAATTAAAAACAAGAAACATTATATTATTGATAATTACTTTGTGAGGTTCAACATAAGCCAAATTAGATTTATCAATTTTTCTAATACTTCCATTTATAAATGTAGGAGTAGTATTACAAAAATCGCAAATAAATTCTAATTTCTTTTTAAGTGATTCATCAATAGGTATTTCTTGTTTGATAATATTAATCATAAACACCATCCTTTCTTTAGGATGATTTCTTTGTAAGACACAAAAAAATCAATCTTTCGATTGATTCTATATATCAAGTTCAAACTAAATAGTTCGAACAGATTCGTCAATGGAGCAGGTGATGAGAATCGAACTCACGCAGTCAGCTTGGAAGGCTGAGGTTCTACCATTAAACTACACCTGCATCAGTAGGCAATAATAATATTACTATAAAATTGCCCATCTGTCAATTATTTTATGCAAA
>OHKP01001340.1_pt1 | contig 10313 bp, 10 predicted proteins | sample 1568861 | NCBI WGS metagenome assembly OHKP01 (sample SAMEA3879524, study PRJEB24766) | human gut metagenome | biome: human-associated habitat; feature: feces | place: USA | collected 1985/1987 | reverse complement strand
AGGACTTTAATTTCTCGATGTGTTTGAGAATATTTAAACACATTTTGAGTGGCAGAACAATATGAAAAGTACAGCGTTTGATATGGCTATGATGGCATACAGACAAAATGATATGGAGGGAGCATTCCGTCAATTTCTGCCACTGGCAGAGACTGGCGATGCAGATGCCATGAATATGGCAGCAAATATGTTTGAAAGAGGCCAGGGCACACACCGAGATCCCGGGCGAGCAGTGTTTTGGTGGAAGAAAGCGGTGGAGCTTGGGAATGTGGATGCACTTGCCGATTACGGACAGTATCTGGTCACTACCTTTTTTGATGGCAAGGAGCAGAAGCTTGGTGTAGGGTATCTGGTTACTGCGACGGAGCGTGGCAACAACAGGGCAGGAGAGAGCCTTGTGGAGTTTGCCCTTAAAAATAACGATGCCGGAGCTAAAGTATACAGGACAGCAACCGAGTACTGCGACAGGGCTATTGCCTCTGCGACAGATTCTTATCTGCGTACACAGTATGTGCAGAAAAAGGGTATGCTTAAATATAAGCTCAGACAGCACAGGATTGGAAACAATTATGTATATCTGGCAGCGGTATTTTCGACAATAGGAGCAGTATTGCTCATGATAGCATCAGTGGATTTGTTTCTTGAGCTGCATATGGAGTATCGTGATATGTTTAAGCTGTTTTCGTATAGTAAAATGATACCGTGGGAGGCAGATATAGCGATGTTCTTTGGTGCGATGCTTTTATTTACGCTTGGCAAGGTAACAAATAAGCTTCATGTGGCGAGCTTTTTGCAGCTTCTTGCATCTGTATTTGCAGTGGCAGTTGTTGCCATGCACTTTATCTGTGTGATAAATGATGGCAGGGTGTGGTATGACAAGCTGCTGTGGTATGTGGTGCTTGTTGTCATTCCGCTTATGCTCGGAAAGCTGTTGGGTGAGATACTGAGAAAGATTATTGGCATACAGTAAAATAATATTTCGATATGTAACAAAAGGAGAATGAGCATGACTCTGCAACAATTAAAATACGTGGTGACAGTGGCAGAATGCGGCAATATAACAGAGGCTGCAAAGCAGCTTTTTGTCTCTCAGCCCACTGTGACCAGCGCTATACATGACCTGGAAAAAGAGATGCAGATAGTTATTTTCATCAGGACAAACAAGGGAGTGATACTATCAGAAGATGGTGAGAGATTTCTCGGTCATGCTAGACAGGTGCTCGAGCAGGTAGATCTCATAGAGGGGATCTACAAGGATGATGTGGTGAGTAAGCCGCACTTTGCGGTATCGTGTCAGCACTATTCCTTTGCGGTGAATGCATTTGTGGATGTAATCAGAGAGTTTGATGCATATCAGTATGATTTTACCATCAGGGAGGAGCAGACTCACGAAATTATTGAGGATGTCACGAATTTAAAGAGTGAGCTGGGAGTCATATATCTTAGCTCCAAGAATACGGAGGTGCTTTCGAAGATGCTAAAGCGTAATGAACTCGAGTTCACAGAGCTTTTTACAGCCACACCGCATGTATTCATATGTGACAGTCACCCGCTTGCTTCAAAAAAGAGCATCACGATGGATGATCTGCAGGACTATCCGTACCTGACGTATGAGCAGGGAGAGTACAATTCACAGTATTTTTCGGAGGAGTTTGTCAGTACTCTTGACAGCAGAAAGAATATCAGGGTAAGAGACAGAGCTACACTTTTTAATCTGGTAATTGGCTTAAATGGCTACACAGTGTGCTCAGGAGTGATTTCCGCTGAGCTGAATGGAAGGAATATTATATCAAAGCCACTTGATGTGGATGAGTATATGAGGATAGGCATTATCAGCAGAAAGGGTTTGGTACTCTCGCGATATGCAAGGGAGTATATCGAAGCATTGAAGGCGCACTGTATGTGACGTTACAATAATATGATTAAAGGGTCGTATCATCGATGCATGTTTGCATGCAATTCGATGTATACTTTAGTGCCCCACACTATATCTAAGGTCTAAATATATACAAATATTTGGTACAAGGAGCATAGCATGTACGATAGTATAATAATAGGAACAGGTCCTGCCGGACTGTCGGCAGCCCTGAATTTAAAAACATATAAAAAGGATTTTATCTGGTTTGGTTCGAAGAACCTAAGCGAAAAGGTGCAAAAGGCAGAGAAAATCACAAACTATCCCGGATTTCCACAGATAAGCGGACAGGAGCTGTTTGAACGCTTTGACGCTCACAGGAGAGCTGCGGGAATTGATATAACAGAAAAGACTGTGACCAATATCATGCCTGCAGGAAACGGTTTTATGGTGCTTGCAGACAATGAGATGTATGAGGCAAGGACTCTCATACTTTGCATGGGTGTGATGTCTGCAAAGCAGCTGGATAGAGAGGATGAGCTGCTTGGAAAAAGGCTCAGCTACTGTGCCACCTGTGATGGCATGTTTTACAAGGATAAGAGGATAGCTGTCATATGTAATGACAAAAAGTATGAGCATGAGGTTAAATATCTTGCGGATCTTGCGACAGAGGTATTGTATTTCCCGGCCTATAATGACAGCGAAATAGAGCTTCCAAATGTAAAGATATCAAAGGATGTACCTATAGCATTAATCGGAGACTCATTTGTGGAAGGAATTACGCTTCGAAGCGGAAAGACTGAGAGCGTAGACGGAGTATTCTGCCTCAGGAACGCCATCGCACCATCAAAGCTTATGCCGCAGCTTGAAATAGAAAACGGACATATATTGGTGGATAGAGCCCAGCAGACAAATGTGGCAGGCTGTTTTGCGGCAGGAGACTGCACAGGCAGGCCATACCAGTACACGAAGGCTGTCGGAGAAGGAAATGTGGCAGCACATTCGTGTATACAATATCTTAGTAAATCAGAAAAATAATATGGCAATGGCATAGAGGTCGGTTAAAGCATGTTAAAGGCAATTACAGCCACTTACCATTGAGAAGATATTGATTTCTCTCAGCTCCGACTGAGACAAATTGTATTTCGTGTCTTAGCATGTCCTCAAGGAAGCTTATGTAGCGCTTGGCATTTACAGGCAGCTCATCATATGACCTGCAATTTGATATATCGGTTTTCCACCCCGGCAGCATTTTGACTACCGGGGTATATTTTTCGAGATTTTCGGTAGGATCAAAGACGTTTGTTACGGCATTTTTATACTGATATCCTGTGATAACAGGAATCTGATCCATGATGCTTAGGACATCCAGCTTGGTCAGTGCGATTTTGTCGGCATGCTGGCATTTTAGACCATAGCGGCTTGCAACGGCATCAAATGGACCCACACGACGTGGTCTTCCAGTGGCAGCACCATATTCGCCCCCATACTTGCGGACCATTTCAGTCCATTCACCGTTCATAGCTTTTTCTGCGACAAATGGTCCGGCTCCAACACAGGTAGAGTATGCCTTTAGTACACCGACCACATGGTCTAATGAGGCACCGGGGATACCGGCACCTATAGGACCGTAAGCTGAGATGGTGGAGGAGCTTGAAGTATATGGGAAAATACCATAGTCTATATCCCTCATTGCACCAAGCTGTGCTTCAAGTACAACACGCTTTCCCTTTGATAGTGCATCCTCAAGGAATGCACCGGTATCTGTGATATAAGGTGCATATTTTGCAGCCTTCTGCCTGCACCATGACAAAAGAGCTGACAGAGACATAGGCTCCTGATGATAGCAGCCTGCAAGCTCAAGGTTTTTAGCTTCAAGCATGGTTTTAAGTCTGGCCTGTACATTCTCTTCGTCTAAGTGGAGTAAATCACCGAGACGGATTGTTTTTTTACGGTATTTATCGCTGTATGCATAGGCAATACCGCGTTTGGTAGAGCCGAAGGCTGCTCCGGACTTTGAAAGGCGCTCTTCCTCAAGCTCATCCTGTATTTTATGCCACGGCATTGAAATTGTGGCTCTTGTTGATAATTTCAGGTTTTTTGGTGAAACAGATACATCTTGTGTTCTGATCTGTGCAATTTCATTGGACAGATGGTTTAGGTCAATAACCATTCCGTCACCGAGCACACATACTACATCTGGGTGAAGTATTCCGGATGGAAGTAGATTTAAGACAAATTTTCCCTGTTTATTAACTACTGTGTGTCCGGCATTGTTACCACCCTGATAGCGGACTACGATATCCGCATGTTCTGCGAGAAGGTCGATGACACGACCCTTTCCTTCGTCTCCCCAGTTTATTCCTGTAACTGCTGTAAGCATGATGAATGCCTCCTTGTTTTTTGAGTTTAATATTTGTATGTTGGTGCAGAGCTTGTACTGTCCGGATTTTGAATGGTATAAAACAAGTCTGCTTATAATGTGTATGATTCTGTTACGTGCAATACCTAAACGTCTTATCAGTTAGTATTCTTGCAAAGATGAGTCCGAGCGGCAGTGCAATGATAATCATGATTGCTGATGCAAACCATGAAACAGCATCCGAAAGTGCCATTATGCCGAAATTGTATATAGCCCGATACAGATAAAGTCCCGGAACCATTATGACTATGGATGGAACAGTAAGGGATATTCTCGGATATCCGTTGTTTTCCTTGATAAATGATGCGAGAAGCCCTGCTGTGAGAGCTCCGGCAAATGCAGCAGCAGGAGCAGGCATACCTGTCAGGTCTACCAGCTCAAGCCGCAGTGAATTTGCTATGGCACCTATAAGTGCGGCTGTTGCAGCCATGGGAGCTGGACTGTTGAACATGATTGAGAATCCAAACACACCGAAGAAGCTCATTATAAGCCTCAGGATTAGATGTAGTACGGGGGTCAGATTCAGGTCTTCAAAGTCCATAGGCTGCAGTCGCAGAAGCAGTGCCATAATCCATGCAAACATCGTGGCTACCATGACTATTATTATTGCATAGGCAAGGCGTTCAAGACCGGAGCGTAGATCCAGCTTTGCAAGGTCGATTCCGCTTGTGATAAACGGAAATCCGGGTATGATAAAGAGCATGGAACAGATGTATCCGGCTTCGTGAATTGATGGTACATTGAAAGCCATCTCTGCTATTTTTAAAAGTGCCGCATATATGAAGCATGAGGCAGAAATTGATACCGCTATATTAAGGAACAAAGTAAAATGATGCTTTATAAGCTTGGTTCGTATGAGATTTCCGATGCCGGCTGCTATAAATGCCAGCATCATTTCAATAGGGCCTCCTCCGAGCAAAAATGTGAAGGCACAGCATGCTATAGCGGCTGCAAGTCCAAGTCTTGCAGGGGAGTAAATGGCATGAATATGCTCTATCTCATCGAGACGGCGGTGAATTTCTTCGCCAGTCAGGTGCGCTTCCTCCTTAGGAAAATTGTCGACAAACTGCTCCATGCGATAGAGCTTTGAGGTGTTTACACCTGTGTTTGCTATGCTGAGTGACTGCGATATACAGTCATTTCCGTCAAAGCAGTTAAACTCGATTGACATAAGTCCGACATCCACTGTACATGTGACACCAAGCACCTTTGAGAGCCGGTTCATGGAGGTTCTCACACGCCAGGCTCCTGTGCCGCAGGAGAGCATGATGAGTCCGACACGTCCGATTACAGAGGCTTTTTCAATCAGTCCTGCCTTATCTATGAGTATATTTCCATCCTGTCTGGCATAATCATGCCAGGGGATTTCCATATGATTTTTTTCCATGATATCTGTGTAGCTGTTATCTGCCATAAATTATCGCCTCGGCCTTTTGTACATGTTTTTCAAGATTTTTTAGGAAATGAGAGCTTCGCAGGAAAATACCAATTTCATCATACCGCTTGTCATTTTCCACAAGAGAGTCCTGACCGTAAAAAACATATGCCATAGGAAGCTCCTTTTCAATCTGTATCATCAGATCCCATACGGCAGAGTAAGCCTCAGCCTCAGTCTCCTTGAGTTTTACGGTATCGGGAAGCTCTCGTATCAAGAGTATTCCGTCATGCTTTACAATGACCTGCTGCGTGGGAGTCATATGCTCGGAATCATATGTGTGACTGTAGCGGTAAGCCTGTGCGTAGTAGATATCCTTTTTATCTGGCATATCATTGTATATCTCATGAAAATGTATATAGTTCTTGTCGTGAGATATGTGTTTATACTCGGGCAGCGGATTTCCGTGTTCATCGGTCATGATTATCGGATTTTGATGTCCGTCGGCATTGAACCTGTACGGTATGATATATGAATTGCGCAGCAAATCAAATACGGTGTTGTTGCACAGACACATAAGCAGTGCGGAAAGATCGCGGTTGGTATATGCATTGAAGAGAGCTTTAGCAAATTTTTCTGCCGGAAGTGATACATCAAATTCATCGTTGTAAACCAGATTTTCATTGAAGGTTTCCATAAGCCTGTCACAAGCCCATGGATCGTTTAGTATCTTCTGAAACAGCATTTCTGCATGATCTTCTCTTGGAAACATTGTCTTTTCACTCATTTGAAACACGTCCTTTTCTTATATATATAATCAATATTTCTCTTTTGAGCATTTATGATTATACAATTATGATTATAATAAGTAAAAAGTATAATTGATATGGTTTTGATATAATTGAAATATCATATTATTATATCATTAGTATCTGTGTATCATCGGAAAAATGACCGGTAAAACGATAATAAAAAGGAGGCTTTAAATATGGATATAAATTTTGAGTACTACAAGATATTTTATTATGTTGCAAAATACTGCAATTTCACAAAGGCTGCGAGGGCGCTCGGAAACAGCCAGCCAAATGTAACCCGCGCCATGAACAACTTAGAGCAGCAGATAAATAGCATACTTTTTATCAGAAATAACAGAGGTGTGCAGCTCACACCGGAGGGAGAGCGTCTGTACGCGCATGTATCTGCAGCGATGTCACAGATACTTGCTGCGGAGGAGGAGCTGTCAGACAGCACAGGACTGTCACACGGAAGCGTATCAATAGGAGCCAGTGAGACAGCTCTAAACATATATCTGCTTGACAGGCTAAAACCTTTTCACATGGCATATCCGGGTATCAGGCTTAAGATATATAATCACTCCACCCCACAGGCTATAAATGCCGTAAAAAACGGCATGATTGATTTTGCAGTGGTATCGACACCGGCTGAGGTAGAGGCCCCTCTTAAGATGATAAAGCTTGGTTCGTTTCAGGAGATTCTTGTGGGTGGAACCACCTTTACTGCACTCGGAAGCCAGACTCTGTCATTAAAGGAGCTGCATAATTATCCGCTTATCGGACTGGGGCGGGAGACCATGACATTTCAGTTTTTTAACAGGCTTTTTATGTCACACGGACTTGAATTTGCGCCTGATACAGAGACCGCAACGACAGATCAGATACTGCCACTTGTGAAAAGTGAGCTTGGTCTTGCCTTTATGCCAAAGCCTATGGCAGAGGCTGCGATAGCAAATCGCGAGATTGTAGAGATAGCTCTGGAGGAGGAGATACCGCAGAGAAATATATGTATGGTATATGATATACATCAACCGATTAGTGCGGCGGCAAGAGAGTTAAAGAAAGTTATATCAGACAGCCATAAGGTGTGATTGGCAGTCGGTGGGATATACATAGGTAACTGGCAGGTTACATATTGCAACAGGTATGTTACACATTGGCAGGTTTGTAACTTACATCTCGTTTAATACTTTGTTAAAATATAGTCAGGCAGATAAGTTATAAGAATTTATCGGCAGAGTTTTTTAGGAGTATTTTTAAAATTGGAAGGAGATTTTACACTATGGCTAACAGAATCATGTTAAACGAGACATCTTATCACGGATCAGGTGCAATCCAGGAGATTGCAACAGAGGCAAAAGCGCATGGCTTTAAAAAAGCACTGGTATGCTCTGACCCTGACTTAATCAAATTTCAAGTTACAGCAAAGGTAACAGATATCCTTGATAAGAACGGATTGGAATATGAGCTTTACTCAGAGATTAAGCCAAATCCAACAATCGACAACGTAAAGCATGGCGTAGAGGCATTTAAGAAATCAGGAGCTGATTACCTCATTGCAATCGGAGGCGGCTCTTCTATGGATACATCAAAGGCAATCGGTATCATCATCGCAAACCCGGAGTTTGAGGATGTAAGAAGCTTAGAGGGGGTTGCACCTACAAAGAAGCCTTGTGTTCCTATCATTGCAGTACCTACAACAGCAGGAACAGCAGCAGAGGTTACAATCAACTATGTCATCACAGATGTAGAGAGAAAGAGAAAGTTTGTATGTGTGGACCCACATGACATGCCAATCATCGCAATCGTAGACCCGGACATGATGTCATCAATGCCAAAGGGACTTACAGCATCAACAGGTATGGACGCACTCACACATGCTATCGAGGGCTACACAACAAAGGCTGCCTGGGAGATGACAGACATGTTCCATCTCAAAGCAATAGAGATTATTGCAAGATCCTTAAGAAGTGCAGTTGCCAATGAAAAAGAGGGACGTGAGGGCATGGCACTTGGAGAGTACATTGCCGGAATGGGATTCTCAAATGTAGGTCTTGGAATCGCTCATTCAATGGCTCATACACTTGGAGCTGTTTATGATACACCACACGGAGTAGCATGTGCTATGATGCTTCCAATCGTAATGGAGTACAATGCAGACTGCACAGGCGAAAAATATCGTGAAATCGCCCGCGCAATGGGAGTAAAGGGCGTAGATGATATGTCTGTAGAGGAGTACAGAAAGGCTGCAATCGATGCTGTAGCGCAGCTCTCTGTAGATGTAGGAATCCCAACAAAGCTTGAAGCTATTAAGGAGGATGACTTAGACTTCCTCGCAGAGTCTGCTCACGCGGATGCATGTGCACCTGGAAATCCAAAGGATGCAAGTGTTGAGGATTTGAAGGCTCTTTTCCGTAAGATTATGTAATTCTGCAACAGCTTACAGGGATGTAAAAATCCGGGAACTGTCAATTGACAGCATTCCCGGATTTTTAACGCTGATATAACTATTCAGACCACCGTGCACATTTGTAAAAACGCACGATACTTGTTCTAAATGGTTCTGAATATTACCTTGAATTATATCAGGTTTACCTCGCGAAACACGTCGGCAAGCTCTTTTGGCATAGCATCAGCGAGCAGTCCGGCAAGCTCCTGAGGGGTGAAGTTTTTATTGCCAAGCACCCACTGTGTTGTCATAAAGACAGAGCCCTGACAGTACATCTCAAGCTGGAACAATAGCTTGTCGGATATTTTCCGGTGACTTTTCCCTTCAATCTGGTCAATATAAAACTGACGAATCAGCTCAAAATCATGCTCCTTTAGATTGTTCTGCTCATCATTTTTAAAAGCAGCCTTAAAGAAAAGGTGCTCCATCCGGATATATTCAAATTTTTTAACAAGGCTTTCGTACACGGTACTGCCCTCACCCATCTGGTGAAAGGATTCAATCAGTATCTTATCAAAATACCAGTTTATCAGGTCATATTTGTCCTGAAAATTTCTGTAAAAGGTTTGTCTGGTCACACCACATGTGTCGCAGATTTCCTTAACCGTAATTTCCTCGACAGGAGAGGAAAACATGCATTCCTTCATGGCATTGGCCAGCTTGTATTTTATATCGTTGTTCATAATGTCTCCGAATTATAATGCAGATATCTAATGAGCCTTAAGCTTTGACATAAGTGCTTCCTGCAGTGTTTTTGAAAAATTAATTCCCTCTTCCTGCGCAGCAGTATTTAGCCAAGCCGGAATGGTAAGGGTTTTTCGGACCGATTTATCGAAATGCTCTTTGGCATATGCCTTAACATCTACTGAAACCATATTGGTAAATGCATCGGTATATGTTCCTGTTATGTCTAATTCGTCAGATAGTCTGTCAATATTGATATCAGATAATTTGGATGCTTTAGGAAATTTTTCATTATCCATCTTAGCCGTATACAGATATCCTGCAAGACAATCAACAGCCATGGCCACAGCATCTTCAAGGGTATCTCCTTGTGTTGCAAGATAATTTAAATCAGGAAAGATTACAGAGTATCCATTATCTTCCTTAAAAAAACATGCCGGATATATTGATAACATGATGAGTATACCTCCTTATGATTATTTGATTCCCGCTTGCTTACGGATAGAATTTTCAGTGATTTTGTTCAGTTCTTTGCCTTTATGAAAAGGAATAGTTACTTTTCCGGGCTTTGAAGGATGAATATAATGCCGATGTGATCCGGTTTGGTTTTTGAAAATCCACCCATCGGCAAGTATTATACGTTCCATTTCAGTTGGTTTGATCGGCATATTTTTATCCACATTTCTTTAGTATATATATAATATAACATATGATACGTATAAATTCAATGCGTG
>OHKP01001329.1_pt1 | contig 10364 bp, 9 predicted proteins | sample 1568861 | NCBI WGS metagenome assembly OHKP01 (sample SAMEA3879524, study PRJEB24766) | human gut metagenome | biome: human-associated habitat; feature: feces | place: USA | collected 1985/1987 | reverse complement strand
GTGACAGTAAGTGTGACGACAAAAAATGTAAACCTGTCACACTCCGCATGGCTGCTGGGAAAAAGAGATTTGACACGGGAGTTTATAAAAAAATTATAAATATTATTTGCTTGCTATGATATTCATTTGGAGATATCATATACGATATACGTGATATGAAAAAGGAGACAACCAATGACAGACGCATACATAACACTTAAAAAAGGCGGCGGAAGGACACTTAAGGCCGGCGGAGCATGGATATACGATAATGAGATTGATTCGGTTACGGGAGATGTAGCTGACGGAGAGCTGGTTCATGTACATGATTTCGACGGATATTATATGGGAATCGGATTCATCAACCGCAAATCTAAGATTACAGTGAGGATGATGTCCAGAGTAAAGGGAACGCAGATTGATGATGCATTTATAAAAATGCGCGTAAAGAATGCGATTGATTACAGAATGGCGGTCATTAAGGAAGAGGACAGGTCAGCGTTCAGGGTTATATTCGGTGAGGCAGACTGGCTTCCGGGAATAGTGATTGACAAGTTCGCTGATATACTTGTTGTTCAGTCACTTGCGCTCGGAATTGACAATTTTAAGCTTAAGATTGTGGAATTCGCCAGAGAAATACTTGGTGAGTACGGCTATAATATCAGGGGCGTGTATGAGCGAAGTGATGCCAAGGTCAGAGATCTTGAGGGAATGCCAAGGATAAAGGGCTTTATCGGGGATGAATTCGAGACTAAGGTTCAGATTGAGGAAAATGGTGTCAGATACATAGTGGATGTTCAGGACGGACAGAAGACGGGATTTTTCCTTGACCAGAAGTACAACAGGGCCTCAATCAGACCTATATGCAAGGGTGCGAGAGTTCTTGACTGCTTTACGCATACGGGCTCATTTGCACTTAATGCGGGAATGGCAGGAGCACGCGAGGTAACAGGCATTGATGCATCTGAGCTTGCAGTTAATCAGGCAACTGAGAATGCAAGACTTAACGGAATTGATAATATAGTTAAGTTTGAGTGCAGGGATGTATTTGAGCTTCTCCCTGAGCTTGAGAAGAAGGGTGAGAAGTTCGATGTTGTAATTCTTGACCCTCCTGCATTTACAAAGTCGCGTGAATCGGTCAAGAAGGCAGTAAGAGGATACCGTGAGATTAATCTCCGCGCGATGAAGCTTGTAAAGGACGGCGGCTTTCTTGCTACATGTTCATGCTCACATTTTATGGAGCCTGAGCTTTTCACAAAGACGATAGGAGAAGCTGCGCATGACGTACATAAGCGTCTGCGTCAGGTTGAATACAGAACTCAGTGCAGTGACCATCCGATACTTTGGGCGGCAGATGAATCACTGTATCTTAAGTTCTTTATTTTCCAGGTTGTTGATGAAAAGTAAGCACCTGAAATGTAATAGGTGGTAAATTGGAATGACAATGACACCGGAGAAGGTTATGTGTTCGCTCTTCATAATACGGAAATTTGTAGTATAGATGTAGCGTTTTGTGGTATACTATAGAAGAACAAATACCTTTCTGTGAAAGGGAAAGGATACGCGTATGACAGTTGATAGAAGAGTAAGCAGTATTGAATCCAGTTTTAAAATGGAAAGCATGCCGTTTGATGCAGAATGTCGTCAAAGAGTAAGAAATGTCATAACCAAGAAAATCTCTGCAGCAGATGCAATTTCAGAATTAAATAAGAAATACAGAGTATCCAAGAAGCAGGTTGAAGGATCAAGAGTATGATTATTTCTATGAGGATGAACAGGATGCTAAGTACTGTTATCCGGGAACAAATGTATTAAAGAATAAACTGGATATAAGAGATTTAGATACATTGCATGAGGCTGAAAGAGATTATTCAGCGGTGCGTCAGGCAGAACTTGTAGGTCAAGGTGTTACTGGAGATTTCTCTTTTAAGCATCTTTGTTCTATACATAAGCATTTATTCAGTGATGTATATTCTTGGGCGGGCAAGACGAGAACGGTTGATATTTCCAAAGAACCGTTTTCTGTTTGGTGCAGTTTATCGAAAGTCAGTTTGATGATTTGTATCGAAAGCTGAAAAAGGAAAAAACAAAGGTAAGAGAAGATAAAGCCAGATAGTAGTGAGGGCGTGGGAGTAATCCTACGTCCTTTTTTGAAGTGCATAATCTCTGTGCATAATCTCAAAAATATATATTGAAAGTATTCCGATAAAGGAATATACTTAAATTTGACTTATTATATCGTTTGGAGGAGAAGTATGGATTACATAACGACGGTAGAAATGTCAAAGATATGGGGAATTTCATCAAGAAGAATATCCCTTTTATGTAGTCAGGGAAGAGTACCTGGAGCAGAGAAAAAAGGAAAGACATGGCTTTTGCCAAAGGATGCAGTAAAGCCAACTGATCCACGCAAGAAACAATGATGTATGGAGGTGATTTGTGTTTATGGCAAGACCAGAAGATTCCAGGGTAAAGATACCAGCACTTGTACATTTTACAAGGCTTGGATATACTTATATGTCAATAAAAGAAAAAGAACGAAATACAGACTATGATGGAGATACGAATATTTTCTATAGTCAGTTTTTGTCTGCCATAAATAGAATTAATCATGCAGAGTTTACACTTGATGATGCTAAGAAGATTATTGATGAAATAAAGATAAAACTGGATAATGACGATTTAGGCAAATCATTTTTCAATATTCTACAGTCAGGAATAAATGATATAAGGTTAATTGATTTTGATGATGAAAGTGGGATACAGAACGATTACACAGTAGTAACAGAACTTCCATACGAAAATGGAGATGATAATTTCAGACCGGATATTACTGTATTAATAAATGGAATGCCATTATCATTTATAGAGGTAAAGCGTCAGAATAATAGAGAAGGTATTCTTACGGAGCGTAATCGCATGGAAAGACGCTTTAGTAATAAAATCTATCGTAAATTTGTGGGAATCACACAGTTTACTGTGTTTTCTAATAATAATGAGTATGATGACTCTGATATTGAGCCAATACAAGGGGCATTTTATGCTTCCAGCAGCTATACAAGAATGTTTTTTAGTAAATTCCGAGAGCAGAGAGAAGAAGAGCTGAAAGCGAAAATGAAAACTATAGACATAGAAGATGAAGCATTTATTCTGTCAGATACAAATCTCATTGCAATTAAAGGAACACCTGAATATACATCTTCTATAAATGAGGATTCGCCGACAAATCGCATTATTACATCTTTGTACACAAAGGACAGGATATTATTTTTATTGAAATATGGTATCTGCTATAAGACTACTACGAATAAAGATGGAATTACGCAGATAGAGAAACATATTATGCGTTATCCCCAGATGTTTGCAACTATGGCAATACGTGATAAGTTGCGTGAAGGTGTCAGAAAAGGAGTTATCTGGCATACACAAGGTAGCGGAAAAACGGCATTGGCATACTCTAATGTAAGATATCTGACTGATTATTTCAGCAAGGAAGAAGAAAAAATTGCAAAGTTTTATTTTATAGTAGACAGGTTAGATCTGGCAGAGCAGGCGAAAAGTGAATTTGAAGCTAGAGGTCTTAATGTCAAGATGATAAAAGACAAGAAGCAGTTTATAGATGATATAGTCAATCCGGGTGAGTCAAATACAAGTGGTAAAACCACGATGACTGTGCTTAATATACAGAAGTTCTCGAAGGAATCAGTGACAAAGCCGACTGATTATAATGTCAATGTACAGAGAATTTATTTTTTGGATGAGGCACACCGTAGTTATAATCCAACAGGTTCATTTCTTGCTAATCTTATGTCGTCGGACAGAAACGCGGTTATGATAGCCTTGACAGGTACACCACTGATAGGAGATGGCTATAACACAAAGGATGTATTTGGCAATTATATTCATAAATACTATTATAATCAGTCGATTGCAGATGGATACACACTGAAACTTATTCGGGAAGAGATTGAAACTACATATAAGAATCAGATGAACGATACGCTGGACCAGATTGTAAGACAAGGAAGTATAGCTAAGAAAGAATTGTATGCTCATCCAAAATTTGTTGAGAAGATGGTGGACTACATTGTTCATGATTTTGGAGAAGGCAGAAATGCACTGGATTCTTCTATCGGTGCAATGATTGTATGCGATTCTTCTGAGCAGGCAAGAGAGGTAGATAAACAGTTAAATCGTTTTTCAGCTTATACTCATGCACTGATACTCCATGATGAGGGAACTAAGCAGGATAGAAAAGACGAGCAGGAAGAATTCAAAAAAGGAAATATAGATATTCTTGTTGTTTACAATATGCTTCTGACAGGCTTTGATGCTCCTAGATTAAAGAAGCAGTACCTTGCCAGAATGATTAAGGCACATAATTTATTACAGACTTTGACAAGGGTAAACCGACCATACAAAGGCTATCATTATGGATACGTTGTAGATTTTGCAAATATTAAGGACGAGTTTGACAAGACAAATAAAGCATATTTCGATGAACTTCAGTCAGAATTGGGAGATGAAGTTCAGAATTACAGCAATATCTTTAAGAGTAAGGAAGATATTGAAAAAGATTTAAATGAAGTCAAAAATCAATTATTTCTGTATGATACAAGTAATGTAGTCAGCTTTATTAACCAGATTAATGCGATTGATGATAAGAAACAGTTACTTGACCTGCGGCAGGCTTTAGAGAATTACAAGGCTATGTACAATCTGATAAGGTTATATGGATATGAAGATTTGTACGAGCACTTTAATGTCGAGAATGCAATTAAATGCTTAAATGAGGTCAACAACAGAATCAGTATTGTGAACTTAAAGAACAGCATTGATTCTTCGGAAGATATGACACAGGTGCTTAATATGGCACTTGACCAGATTGATTTTCAGTTCCGTAAGATTAAGGAAGAAGAACTTTTGATAGCGGATGCATTTAGAGATACGCTGGAAAAAACAAGAAGAGAGATTGTGGACAGATGTCTTGATCCAAAAGATCCGGAGTACATATCACTTCTTGACGAATTGAAGAGAGTCTTTAAAAAGAAAAATATTGAAGAGCTTACAGCAGACGAAATGCGGCAGATGATGGATGAACTGGATTTATTGAAGAAGAAAGCGGAGAGACGCAATCTTGCAGACCGGATGCTTGCAGCAAAGTATTCCGGAGATGTTAAGTATATGAGAACTCATAAAAGGATAATGGGAAGTCCACCGCCGATTGGAGATTCGATTACTGTACATAGAATATTAATGGCAGTAAAGTCTAAGGCTGATGACCAGATAGCTCATAATGAAAATATCCTTGATAATGAGGAGTATTTTATAAAGTCTTTACAGCCAATAATCTATAAGGCATGTATAGGAGAAAATGTAAAGTTAGAACGACAGCAGCTGCTATTTATAGATAACTGCCTGTCAAAAGAATATATATCAGAAAGGGATTGGGTATCCTGATGACAATAGAAACAATAATAGCAAATACCAAACAGATGATTGATGACTTAAAAACTGTATGTGCAAACTTTGGACTTGGCAATGCCAGTAGTGAGTATAAAATCATCACAGAAATCTTCCTGTATAAATTTTTGAATGACAAGTTTCTTTACGAGGTACAGCAGGCAGATGAAAGACTAAAAGATTCCGGGAATGTTGAACAGGCTTTAAACGATATGTCAGAAGACGATTATGAAATGCTTATGATGCTGTTGCCGGCGGCAACTGCAAAACTGAAAAGAGAGCATTTTATTTCATATCTGTTTAACCATAAAAATGATGATAAGTTTAATGAGCTGTTTGACTCAACCTTATGGGATATTTCTAATACGAACCTCGATGTGTTTTCGGTGAGTACTGGCTCAGGAGATAAGATTCGCTTGTTTGACCAGAATTTATCACTTAATGTAACGGAGTCTAATCGTAGGTCTGATTTCTGTAGGGCGATGATTGATAAGCTTGTCACATTCAGCTTTGCAGATGCATTTTCACAGAAATATGATTTTTTTGCAACTATATTTGAGTATCTGATTAAGGATTATAACAAGGATTTTGGTAAGTATGCCGAGTATTATACGCCATATTCCATAGCAAGCATTATAGCGAGAATTATGGTTCCACAAGGAACTCAGAATGTTACGGTATATGATCCGGCAGCAGGTACAGGAACTCTTGTACTGGCACTGGCACATGAGATAGGTGAGAATAATTGTACGATATATACACAGGATATCTCTCAGAAATCAAATGAATTTCTGCGTCTGAATCTTATTCTGAATAACCTTGTACATTCACTCGGTCATGTGGTGCATGGAGATACATTATTATCACCACAGCACTTGAACCGCCAGAAAAATGGATTGATGAAGTTTGATTATATCGTAAGCAATCCACCTTTTAATGTGGATTTTTCAGACAACAGGGATACCTTGGCAGGAGAAAATTATAAGGAAAGATTCTGGGCGGGAGTGCCGAAAGTACCGAACAAGAAAAAAGACAGTATGGCAATTTACCAGATGTTTTTACAGCACATAATTTTCTCCATGAAGGAAAATAGTGGCAGAGCTGCAATAGTTGTGCCAACAGGATTCCTGACAGCAGGGACAGGTATACCAAAGACTATACGAGAGCATATAGTAAAAGAAAAGATGTTACGGGGTGTAATATCTATGCCGAGTAATATTTTTGCAACGACAGGAACGAATGTATCCGTTGTATTTCTGGATAATACAAAGAAATATGATAAGGCAATACTTATGGATGCATCAAAATTTGGAACTAAGGTTAAGGTGGATGGTAAAAACCAGAGAACGGTACTTTTTGATGAAGAAATAGAGGATATCATCAGTACTTTCAATAATTTTGAGGCGAAGGATGATTTCTCTGTTGTTGTAGACTATGACAAGATTGAACAGAAGAAGTGTTCTTTCAGTGCCGGGCAATATTTCGAAGTAAAGATTGAGTATGTAAAACTGACACAGGAAGAGTTTCAGGTAAAGATGAATAATTATACGGATAAACTGAAAGAATTATTTGCAGAAGGAAATGCTTTGCAAACGAAAATTCTAGAGCAGTTGCAGAAGGTGAAGTATGAATAGCAGAAGAGTCAGATTGGCTGATATTGCAGAATTAACAGTAGGATATGTTGGAAATATGGCGAAGCAGTATACAGATAAAGGTGTTAAATTCCTTCGTTCACTCAATATAAAGCCATTTCACATTGTTGAAGATGATATGAAGTACATCTCAAAAGAATTCTGTGCATCATTAAGAAAATCAATTCTTCATGAGAATGATTTGATTATAGTAAGAACTGGATTACCAGGGACATGTTGTGTGGTGCCAAAAGAATACGATGGTTGTAACTGTGCTGATGTGGTACTGGTAAAACCTAATGTTGATATAGTGAATCCGCATTATTTAGCAGCATATATAAATATGTGGGGAAAAAAACAGGTTGAAAATAACAAAGTAGGAGCTATTCAGAAACATTTCAATGTTAAATCAGCAGAAGAAATGCTAATAGACCTGCCTGACATAGAATATCAGAATAAGATTGCGAAAGTATTGTGTGATATAAATGATAAAATTTTGAACAATAAAAAGATAAATGATTATTTATGTTCGCAGATACAACTTCTGTTTTCATATTTATTTAACTTATCTAGCATTCCAAAATCATGGACTAAAGGCGTATTAACAGACATCGCAAATATTACTATGGGACAGTCTCCATCTGGAGACAGTTACAATATTCTTGGAAATGGATATCCATTTTATCAGGGTTCAACAGACTTTGGTGCTATTTTTCCGACGATACGAGTGTATACAAATAAACCATCACGATTTGCTTCAGTCTTTGATACATTGTTAAGTGTTAGAGCTCCAGTTGGCAGCCTTAATATTGCTTATGAAAATTGTTGCATTGGTCGTGGTCTTGCTTCTGTTCATGGCAAATATAATAATAATACTTTTGTGCGATACCTGTTAAAAAACAACAGATGGTATTTTGATAATATTAACAACAGTGGTACAACATTTGGATCCATAACCAAAAACTATTTATTTGATATGCCAATAGTGATACCGAGTAGTAAATTAGTAGCAACATTTGAACAGAAAGCCAACCTTATGGAACAACAAATTTATAAAAATGAACAGCAGACACGAGAACTGCAAAATCTACATAACTGGCTTCTTCCAATGCTTATGAATGGTCAAGCTACCATTGAGAATTGATGTGCTAAATAATCATTTATGTGACAGGAGGAGAAGAACATGGAACAAGTAGAAAAGTTTTTAAAAGAAGCAGAGACATATTATTTAGCAACAGTAGAAGGCGACCAGCCAAGAGTAAGACCTTTTGGAACAGCTCATATTTTTGAGGGAAAGTTATATATCCAGACAGGTAAGGTTAAGGATGTTTCAAAGCAGATTCACACTAATCCGAAGGTAGAAATCTGTACTTTTAAGAATGGTGAGTGGCTCCGTGTAGCTGGTGAGCTTGTAGAAGATGACCGCAGGGAAGCAATACAGTCTATGCTTGATGCTTATCCTTCATTACAGAAGATGTATTCTGCAGATGATGGTAATACAGAGGTGTTCTATTTTAAAAATGCAACAGCTACATTCTCATCATTTACTCATGAGCCGGAAGTAGTGAAATTCTAATGACAAAAGAAGAATGGTATAAGCAACTTTTTGAGAGATTGGGTAATTCCAAATTCCGTAGCAGTTTTCATTTGAAGCAGAAAGATATAGATTACATCAATGATAAGGTAATGTACACTATTCGGCAACATGCAAAGGATTTTATTGCCAAGAGAGAAGCACCGGCAGTAATTTCTAACGATGGTAAACAGACACCAACGAAGGGGTGCACGATGTCTAGTGGACATCGGCTTTGCACCGACCGAAGCGGAGCGTAGACCATCCTGTATTTATAGAACAATACGCAACTGCTACATGCTGCAGGGAGTGTATTTGAAAGTGGCATAAAATGCAGCTAGGAAAGGAATTGAGTCAGGTGCAGGAGTAGATGCAGTAGATTATAAACTGATCAGCATTTGTCATAAAGGGGATGTAGTAGTATCGCAGGATTATGGTGTTGCTGCGATTGCACTTGGAAAAAGTTCATATGCTATTCACCAATCCGGTAAGTGGTACACGAATGAGAATATTATCAAACATCGGAACTGGAAAATTATAAAATATCAAATGTGGTAATTTGTACATCTGATAGTGGGAGAAAGTTATATGAAACAGACGGATAACTTCTTATTTGAAAATTAGTAAAAATATGTAGGCAGTAATGAGATACTAACAGAAGAGAAAGCTGATGAAAATGATTGTAGATAAAAAGAAAATGCTTCATACATCGTGCTATAGCTAAAGACTATACCAAACACAATATTTTACATATTTTACAATGACACTGTAATGACCCTATAATTAATCCACACTCGCAGAACAACAATACAGCAGAGATAAGGAGATAATTATATGAGTACATTACACGCACCATTCCGCTATGATTATGTAGGAAGCTTCCTCCGCCCGGAGAAGCTTAAGAAAGCAAGAGCAGAATTTGATAAAGGGACTATAACAGGAGAAGAGCTTACTAATGTTGAGGATGAATGCATCAGGGAGCTTGTCGTAAAGCAGAAGAAGGCAGGATATCATGTGATTACTGACGGTGAGTTCCGCCGTGCCACATGGCATCTGGATTTTATGTGGGGACTTAACGGAATTGAACATAAGAAGACAGTTGCCGGCAATACGACATTTGACGGTGAGGCAGCAATGATAGATGATACATTCATGACAGGAAGAATATCAGTTGACAGACACCCGTTTGTTGAGCATTTCAGATTTGTAAAGGCACTTGAGGATGAGAATACGGTTGCAAAGCAGACAATGCCTTCACCGGGACAGGTGTATGCATTCTTTTCCGGAGCAGAGCTTAAAGAAAAGACATTGGAATTCTATGATTCGCTTGAGCAGTTTGCTGATGATATTGTAAATGTTTACGTCAGGATTATACATGACCTTTATGAAGCAGGCTGCCGCAATGTGCAGCTTGATGATTGTGTATGGGGCGGACTCGTTAATAAAGAGATGGCGCTTTCACTCACGGGCGAGAAGGAGGAAGACCTCCCGAAGCTTATGGATCTGCTTGTAGACATCAATAACAGGGTAATAGCTTCAAAGCCTTCAGATATGACAATAACAAGCCATGTGTGCCGCGGTAATTATCATTCAACGTATTTTTCGTCGGGAGCATATGATACGGTTGCCGAACCGCTTTTTGGAAGAGAGAACATCGATGCATATTATCTTGAATATGATGATGAGCGTTCAGGCGGTTTTGAACCGTTAAAATATGT
>OHKP01001328.1_pt1 | contig 10372 bp, 8 predicted proteins | sample 1568861 | NCBI WGS metagenome assembly OHKP01 (sample SAMEA3879524, study PRJEB24766) | human gut metagenome | biome: human-associated habitat; feature: feces | place: USA | collected 1985/1987 | reverse complement strand
GAATAGCAGCACCGACAGCCACGCACTCATCGGGGTTGATGCCCTTGAAGGGCTCACAGTTCAGTTCCTTCTTCACGGCGTCGTAGACAGCGGGGATACGAGTGGAACCACCGACCATCAGGACCTTCTTCAGGTCGGAAGCGCGCAGACCTGCATCCTGCAGAGCCTTGCGCACGGGGGTCATGGTGCGATCGACCAGATCAGCGGTCAGCTCGTTGAACTTTGCGCGGGTCAGGGTCATATCCAGGTGCTTGGGGCCGGTAGCATCGGCAGTGATGAAGGGCAGGTTGATCTGGCTGCTCATTGCGCTGGACAGCTCGATCTTTGCCTTCTCGGCAGCTTCCTTCAGGCGCTGTGCGGCCATCTTATCCTTGCGCAGGTCGATGCCGTTCTCGGTCTGGAAGGCGTCTGCCATCCAGTCGATGATGCGCTGGTCGAAGTCATCGCCGCCCAGATGGGTATCGCCGTTGGTGGCCAGAACCTCGGTAACGCCGTCGCCCATCTCGATGATGGACACATCGAAGGTGCCGCCGCCCAGATCGTAGACCATGATCTTCTGGTCATCCTCTTTATCCACACCGTAAGCCAGAGCAGCTGCGGTGGGCTCGTTGATGATACGGCGGACATTCAGGCCGGCAATGGTGCCTGCGTCCTTGGTGGCCTGACGCTGGCTGTCGTTGAAGTAGGCAGGCACAGTGATGACAGCCTCGGTGACGGTCTCGCCCAGATAAGCCTCGGCGTCAGCCTTCAGCTTCTGCAGGATCATAGCGCTGACCTGCTGGGGAGTGTACTCCTTGCCGTTCAGGGTCACCTTATGGTCGGTGCCCATCTGACGCTTGATGGAAGAAACGGTGTTGTCGGGGTTGGTGATAGCCTGACGCTTTGCAACCTGACCTACCAGACGGTCGCCGGTCTTGGTGAAGCCGACAACGGACGGGGTGGTGCGGGCACCCTCAGAGTTGGCGATGACAACGGGCTCGCCGCCCTCCATAACAGCTACGCAGCTGTTGGTAGTACCAAGGTCGATACCAATAATCTTACTCATAATGAAGTCTCCTCTCGAAAGAACAAATCTTGTTTATATGATGCTTATGATGATGTCAAGCGGATGTTATTGCAAACTCCCTTGCGGGAGGTTCGGCTTGTTTATTCGGCCACCACAACGGTTGCATGGCGGATGATCTTGTCACCCAGCTTGTAACCCTTCTGGAAAACGGTGACCACCGTGCCGCTCTCCTGCCCGTCCGGGGCGGGGATCTGCTGCACAGCATTCATAAAGTTGGGGTCAAAGGGCTTGCCCAGCACCTCGATCTCCTCCACATGGAGGGCTTCCAGTGCCTTTGCCGCCTTATCCAGCGTCATGACCACGCCCTTTTTGTAATTCTCATCGGTGGTGGGGGCGTTGGCAGCCATGTCCAGCGTATCCAGAATGGGGATGATCTTTTCCACTGCATGGGAAACACCGTCGCCAAACTTCTGGTCGGCCTCACGGGTGGAGCGCTTGCGGTAGTTGTCGTACTCGGCAGCCATGCGCAGCAGCTGATCCTTGGCCTGTGCGGCGTTCTTTTCCGCTGCATCCAGCTTTGCCTTAACGGCTTCCAGCTCCCGGGCCTTCTTGTTGAACCAGCCGCCGTCCTTCTTCTTGTCCTCTTCGGTAGCGGCAGCCTCGGCAGCAGCCTGTTCGGGCGCTGCGGCAGCGGTCTTTTCCTCGGGGGCAGTCTCCGGCTGCTCGGTCTCGGGCACCGTGTTCTTTGCTTCTTCGCTCATTCCAGATCCTCCTTATAGATCACAGTCCGCCGCGGTACGGCAGCCTGCGGGGTGTCTTTTCGTTTGCCGCTCATGCCCTCGCCCAGCTGGTCTGCAAACTCGTGCAGCAGGGGCATCAGCTTCTGGAAGGGCATCCGGGTGGGGCCGATCAGGGCAATGGAGCCCCACAGCCCGCCGCCTACCAGATACCGGTCGCTCACGATGCACAGCCCGGGGATCTGCGGTTCCAGATCCTCGCCCAGCAGCACGCTTTCGCTGCGGTTGTCCGGGGGTGCGATCAGGCTTGCGGCCTGTTCCTCGTCGTTCAGCAGGGTAAGGATATCACCCACCCGGCCGTCCAGCTGCGGCCAGTCCAGCAGGTACTGCTCGCCGCCCAGAAATACATGGGGCTTTACGCTGTCCTGCAAAATTGCGGCTGCGGCGCTGACCACCGGCACAAGCTCCGGTGCGATCTGGCTGCACAGCTCGCTGAGCATCCGGGTGGAAAGATCCACCGGTGCCACAAAGGTAAGGTTGCGGTTGAGCAGCGCCGCAAGGGCAGCTGCATTTTCCCGGGAAAGCCCGGTGCGTACCCGCGCCACCCGGGTGCGGACGTAACCGGCAGTGGTCACAGCCAGCACTGCGGCTGCGCTGCGGCCCACCTGCACCACCTCGTAATGGGCGATGCACAGATCCTCGGCGCAGGGGGTGCTGACGGCGGCGGTGCAGCCGCTGATGGCGGCCAGCGCCTTGGCAGCGCCCTGTGCCAGCTTTTCCGGCTCGTGGTCAAGGCTGGCGAACACCGCATCTACCCGGGCGCGGGTAACGCGGTCCAGCGGCTGATCATTGGTCAGCAGGTTGTCCAGATAATACCGGTAGCCCTTGGCGCTGGGCACACGCCCCGCGCTGGTGTGGGGCTGCTCCAGCAGGCCCAGCTTTGTCAGCGCCGCCATCTCGTTGCGCAGCGTTGCGCTGGACACTGCCATGTCAAAGTAGTTTGCCAGCACGCTGCTGCCCACCGGCTCGCCCTCAAGGCCATACAGCGCCACGATTGCCTGCAAGACCCGTTGCTTGCGTGCGTCCATCGTCATAGCGCCTGCCTCCTTTTTGTATCGCTTTTGTTTGTTTAGCACTCCTTGTTCCTGAGTGCTAAGACCATTATAACCGTTTTTGCCCTGCTGTCAAGCCCTTTGCAAAAATGTTTATAAAGATTCATAATTCTGTCATAAAGGGGGTGTGAACTCCCTCAGTCAAAGCCTACGGCTTTGACAGCTCCCTCTGGGAGGGAGCCTTTGGCATGGTGGCACAGTTTCCGGCTCAAGCGCAAAGTTTGCGGGCGTGCCCGCTCCCCCTTGGGGGAGCTGTCGCGCAGCGACTGAGGGGCTTCAAATCGGCGGAGCCGGAAAAAACGGTTAAAAGATCTTCACGCCGAACAGGCGTGAATCTTCAGTTTTTTCCGGTGTAGCCCTCCTCTTTGGGGTTAAAAGGGGCGAGCAGCCCCTTTTTCGTGGCTCCAGCGCGTCGAAATCGCTGGCACTTTTCTGGTTCTCTTTTGGTGTCAAAAGAGAACATCCCCGGGCAGCAGTGTTTTAGTTTTCCCCCCTTTTTCAGCCATTCGCGCAGTTTTAACCCCCATTCGTGCAGAATTTCTTTTATTTTTGCCTAGTTTATGGTATATTTATGGTAATAAGACCCCCGTATAAAACCCACACGAAAGGAGCGAAACTTTATGAAAGTCAAACGCATTGTAAGCATCCTGCTGACCGGCAGTATGCTGCTGTCCCTGCTGCCGGTGTCTGCACTGGCAGCCGCCCCGGTGTTCGATGCACCCGCCCAGACCACGGCCAAAAAGGCTGTACCCCTTGTACAGGAGGCCGACGCCTCCCGCAGCACCGAGGAGGAAGCCGTCACCCGCAGCAGCCGTGATCTGGACGCGGAGAACGGCACCGCTGAAAGCTTTACCATCCAGCTGAATGCCGATGGCAAGCCCGCAGACAGCGGCGAGGGTACCCATTGGTACTACAGCGCTGACTCCGGTTGTTGGCTGTACAATGGCGTCTTTGCCCTGCAGCCCTCCTCGGAGCCCGAGGCTGTAAGCGCATTGCAGGCAACTCTCTATATTATTAAAGATGCCGAATTTAACAGCGGCACCGTCGGCAAAAGAGCCAACAACGAGGGCACCATCTCCGACGGCACCTTCCAAAGGGAGGTGTACAACTACGGCACCATCTCCAATGGTACCTTCCAATGGGAGGTAACCAACGAGGGCACCATCTCCGGCGGCATCTTCCAAAGGAGGGTGTACAACTACGAAATCATCTCCGACGGCACCTTCCAAGGGGATGTGCGCAACTACGGCACCATCTCCGGCGGCACCTTTGAGGAAGCTGTCGGGGTATACGCCTCCTCCCGCACGGAGGCCAAGATCGAGGGTGGAACCTTTGAAAAGGATATGACCCTCGCGAATGATGACGCCCCCATCACCATCAAAGACGGCCTGTTTGACGGCGAGGTTGTCACCAAAAAATGTGACTCCCCGCTTTCCATCAGCGGCGGCCTGTTTACCAAAGCCGTGGATGTAAGCAACATCACCAACCTGCCCAATCTTCAGATCACCGGCGGCTATTTTGTAAACGAGCCTACCATGCCGGAAGGCAGCGACACCGGCTTTACCACTGTGAGCGATCAGAATGGCAGAACCTTCCAAGTGCCTGTAAATGGAGGCTTTTCTGAAAACAACTATAAAACACTATATGTGCCCCACGGTATGTCTGAGCGGCAGGCAAACCCCATTACCGTAAAGACTGATACTGCACTGATCGACTGCCTTGCAGACGACGTATCCATTATGGGAACCGATAAAGTACGGCTAAATGATGACGGCAGTTACACCATTGAGGTATACCAGCCGACGTCCATCGTGCTGGTGACCGCGCCGCCCACACCGGACGACCCCGGCGAGCTTGACCCGGCGTTCTCCTCCGGTGCAGCCGCACTTGGCGTAGTGCTGGGCACTGCGGGTCTGGGTTATATCACCTATGCTCACATCTCTTCCCTGTACCTGTACTATACCCTGCCGGGCGGCTTTATCCCCTCTACCCGGCAGGAGCTGGCAAACGTCCTGTGGACGACTGCCGGCAAGCCCGACCCTGTAAGCACCGCACTGTATACCGATATCCCCGCTGACGCTATCGAGCAGCAGAAGGCCGCCCGCTGGTGCGTGGAGCAGGGTCTGCTCTCCGACTACGGCGCAACCTTCGGCCCGGACACCACGGTGACCAATGCCCGCATCATCCGCGCATGGAACAGCCTGAAAAAGGTGCCTGTGCCCATCACAAACTAATCATCCTCATATTCATCCTTTCATGTACACCGCCGCCCGGCTTGCTTTCACAGGCCGGGCGGCGGTGTTTTCACTCCTCCATCTGCTTTGCCAGAAAGGCCGCTGCCACTGCCACCGCCTTGCACTGGGCGTCCTCCGGGCAGGCGGTGCGGTCCTCGGTCAACAGACCCACCGCGCCGGTCACGTCCCCGCCCGTCAGCACCGGTGCGGCGCATAGCAGCACCCGGGGTGCACCCTCGCAGGGCAGCAGAGTCTTTTCCGGGTTGCCCGGGCTCTGGTAGGGCTTGCGGGCTTCCATCAGCTTTTCCAGCGGCTGGCTGATGCTGCGGTCGGTCAGCTCCCGCCGCCCGCTGCCGCTGACCGCCAGAATGCGGTCCCTGTCGCACACAAAGGCGGTCAGCGCAAACTGGCGGCTGAGCACCTCTGCCAGCTGGGCGGCAAGGGTGTTCACCTCGCCCATGGGCGAGTACTTTTTAAAGATTACTTCCCCGTCGCCGGTGGTAAAGATCTCCAGCGGGTCGCCCCGCCGGATGCGCTGGGTGCGGCGGATCTCCTTGGGGATCACCACCCTGCCAAGCTCGTCGATGCGGCGCACGATACCGGTTGCTTTCATTATTTTGCCCTCCTTGCGGTTTCCTTTGTATGTAGTATCTGTCAGCGGCGGCAAATTATACCGGCAGCGCATTTTTTGCTTTGCCCGCCGCATTGCGTTCCGGGCGGGGTTCTGCTACAATAAATAGGAATAAACCCAAAGAAAGCAGGTGTCCGCATGGCACACATCCTTATTCTGGGCGGCGGTGCCGCCGGACTGGCCGCTGCGCTGGCGGCTGCACAGGCCGCGCCCGCTGCCCGCGTCACGGTGCTGGAGCGCAACCCCAAGGTGGGCAAAAAGCTGCTGGCTACCGGCAACGGCCGCTGCAATCTGGACAACACCGCCATTGCGCCGGAAAAGTACTTCACCGCCGACCCCGCCGCGCTGCGGCCTTTGCTGGCGGCGGTGGATGCCGCCGCGCCGCTGGCGTGGTTTGAGCAGCTGGGGCTGTACACCCGCACCGATGAGGCCGGGCGGGTGTATCCCTATTCCAATCAGGCGGCAGACGTGCTGGCGCTGCTGGAGCTGCATTTGCAGCGGCACACCGTACAGCTGCGCACCGGCTGCACGGTAAGCACCCTGCGCCAGAGCAAGGGCGGCTACGCGGTGCAGTTTACCACCGCCGAGGGCGGCACCGAAAGCCTGCGGGCAGATGCCGTCATTTGCGCCATGGGCGGCGCCGCCGGGCCGCAGTTCGGCACGGACGGCTTCGGCACCCGCTTTGCCGCCGACTGCGGCGGGCAGCTGCGCCCGCTCTACCCCTGCCTGACCGCCCTGCAATGCGCAAAGCCGAACAAGAGCCTTGCAGGCATCCGCGCCAAAGCCGCCGCCCGTCTGCTGGACGGCGACCGGGTATTGGCTGAAGAGATTGGCGAAGTACAGTTTACCGACTACGGGCTTTCCGGCATCTGCATCATGCAGCTGTCCGGCCTGCTTGCCCCCGGGCGCAGCCCGAAGCACCCGGCAGTGGAACTTGATCTCTTCCCCGCTGTGCCGGAGACAGAGCTTGCCGCCCTGTTTGCGGCGCGGACGCCGCTTTTAGCCGAGGACACGGCGGCGGCGTTCTGGCTGGGGCTTTTGCACGGCAAGCTGGGCCGCGCCCTCTGGGCTGCTGCCGCCCTGCCGGATACTGCCCCCCACGCCCTGCCCGCAGGCAGCTGGCAGAAGCTTGCCCACACCGCCAAGCACTGGCGGTTCGAGGGGCTTACCCCCTGCGGCTGGCGGCAGGCGCAGACCACCGGCGGCGGGCTTGCCCTGACCGAGGTGGAACCGACCTTCCAGTTCAAGGGCTGTCCGGGGCTGTACTTTGTGGGCGAAACGCTGGACTGCGCCGGCAGCTGCGGCGGCTTCAACCTGCACTGGGCGTTCGGCAGCGGCCTTGCCGCCGGGCGGGACGCCGCAAAGCACCTTTGCAGCCGAAAACGGTAACAGAAAAGGGATCCTGAAGCGCCAGCTGGCGCTTCAGGATCCCTTTTTATTTTTACTCGCCCTTGGAAAGCAGCTTTGCACGCTCCAGCGCGGGGCGCAGTGCCAGATACAGCACCACGGCGCAGGCAGTGGAAGCCACACTGTTCACAAAGGTGACGCCGCCGGCGATCTTGGTCAGCGCCTGTGCCACGGTGTACTCCTGTCCAAAGATGTACACGTTGCGGAAGTAGCCAAGGAAGGGGTCGGTGAACACGTTCAGCAGCAGACCGGAACCCGCAGAGACGATCACCTTGACCAGATACCCGGCGCTGTGACGATCCTGATCCCGCAGCTTGAACACCTTATGTGCCACGGCACCGCAGGTGATACCGATGATGAACTTGAGCACGAAGGTGGTAATAGCGTAGCCCGGGTCACCGGCAAGGATATCTGCCAGCGCCAGACCGATGGCACCCGCCAGACCGCCGGATACGCCGTCCAGCAGCAGCGCCGTCAGGGCGGTAAAGGTGTTGCCCAGATGGAACGAGGAGCCGCCGTAGAACGGGATGCGGAAGAACAGATAGGCCACCAGACTCAGCGCAGCCATCACGCCGGTAAGCGCCAGCTCGTGCACCGTAAAGCGGCGCTTGTACAGCACACTGAAAAAAAGGATCAGGATAACGACGACTGCCAGCAGCAGCCACATTGCAGTAGTAGACATGATACTTTCCCTCCAATCGCGCCGATAACCCCACAAAACCACTTGACATTTGGGTGTCCGGCGGGTATGCTCCTATTATACGCAGAACTGACCCCATGAAAATACCCAGAACAAAGTTTTTTTATGGGGTCAGTTTGACGCAATGCTCAGATGGGAGGGACATTCTATGGTACATCTGACCACGGCACTGGACCCGGCTTCGGCGGTGCCGCTGTACGAGCAGCTTTACCGCAGCCTTGCCGCCGAGATGCGGGCGGGCACCCTGACGGCGGGCACCCGGATGCCCGGCAAGCGGCGGCTGGCGGCAGAGCTGTCGGTCTCGGTGAACACGGTGGACACCGCCTACCAGATGCTGGCAGCCGAGGGCTACCTGACCGCCCGGGAGCGCAGCGGCTTTTATGTACAGGAATATCTGGCCCTGCCCGAGCGGACAGAGTCCGCCGCGCCGCCCCAGCCCGAGGTAGCGCCAGCGCCGGAGCAGCCCGTCCGCTACGACCTCTCCACCCGGGGCGTAGACCCGGAGCTGTTTCCGTTCCGCACATGGGCGCGGCTGCAAAAGGAACTGCTGTACTCCGCGCCGGAGCTGCTCACCCCCGGGGATGCCCGGGGCGATGCTGCTCTGCGGCAGGCGCTGGCAGGGTATCTGGCCGAGTACCGGGGCGTGCAGTGCGACCCGGAGCAGCTGGTGGTGGGTGCAGGGCTGGAATATCTGCTGGGGCTGCTGGCACCGCTGCTGCCCGGCCCTGCCGCCGTGGAGACTCCCGGCTACCCCCGCGCCCGGCAGGTGCTGGAAAACAACGGCGTGCCCTGCCGCTGCCTGCCGGTAGACGCGGACGGGCTGTCGCTGACGGCCCTTTCCGCCAGCGATGCAGCGGTGTGCTACGTCACCCCCAGCCACCAGTTCCCCACCGGGGTCACCATGCCCGCCGGACGCCGGGCCGAGCTGCTGCACTGGGCAGCCCGCGCCCCGGGGCGGCGGTATATCATTGAGGACGACTACGACTCGGAGTTCCGTTTTGACACCCGCCCGCTGCCCAGCTTGCAGGGCATGGCGGGCGCAGACGGCCCGGTGGTGTATCTGTCCACCTGCTCCCGCAGCCTCGCCCCGGGCATCCGCATCGCCTACATGGTACTGCCCCGGCAGCTGCTGGGCGCGTGGCAGGCCAAGTACCGGCTGTACTCCGGTACGGTAGGGCGGTTTGAGCAGCAGACGCTGGCACGCTTTATCACCGGGGGGTATTTCACCCGGCACCTAGCGCGAGAGCGCACCGCCTACAAAGCCCGCCGGGATGCGCTGGTGGCGGCGCTGCGCACCTCCTTTGCGCCGGAAGAGCTGACCCTTGCGGGGCTGCACACCGGTCTGCACCTGCTGGCACAGCTGAAAGACCCGCCGCCGGACGCCGCCCTGCGGGCTGCTGCCCGGCAGTATGGGGTGCGCTGTTCCCTGCTGAGCGACTACGACCTGACCGGCACGGCGCATTCTGCCGCCGGGACGCTGGTGCTGGGTTACGGCTCACTGCCGGACGCGGACTGCGCCGCCGCCGGGGAGAGGTTGAAAAAGCTCTGCACCGCCGCCCGGGAGGCATCAGACACCGTATAGTGCCCGCCTGCCCAGTCCCCGGGCAGGGCGTCGGCGGTGATATCCACCGGCTCGGCGCTGGTGGCTAAAAATTCCAGCGTGCGTTCCAGTGTAGCAAGGTCTACGGCGGTCAGGCTGGTCAGCAGACTGCTGCTCACCTCCCGCAGACCCTGCGGCAGGGTGGTGGGCAGCAGCTCCAGTGCCTGCCGGAAAAACGCATCCCACACCGCCGCCCGGGCGGCGGCGCTGCGCCGGGGCGAAAGAGAAGTGTCGGCATCCAGCGCCGCCAAAAAGCTGTGAGCATCGGCGGCGGAGATGCCCTGCACCCCGGTGCCTTTGCCGTACCGCGCCAGCTGCTCCGGTGTGAGCGCCCCGGTAAAACCCACCCGCACTGCGCCGTACCGCGCCGCAAGCTTTGTCAGCACCGCCGGGGCGATGGCAAGATAGTCGGTATCCTCCGGCAGGGCGAACACCTCGCCCAGCGCCTCTCGGCAGCGGGCGGGGCCTGCGGCGGCGTAACAATCCGCAAGGGGGACATTTTTGCCCCCGAAGGGCACTTCCAGCGCGGCGGGCATCGCCAGCAGATGGATACAGTTCTGCCCGGCGTTCAGGTAGGCCAGCACAAAGCCCGGGGTCTCGTCTGCCACGCACAACAGCACGGTGCACCGGTCTGTGGCTTTGGGCAGACGGATGGGCACCCCACTCTGACTTTTTGCGGCCTGCCGCAGGCTGCTGCGCAGCTGGGCGCGGCTGAGCAGCACCGTGCCGCCCACCAGCGGCAGCAGCACCAGCAGCGCCGCCAGCAGTGCGGCCCAGAAGGGTCTCCAGCCTTTTTCTTTCATCTCGTTCCTCCCTGAGAAGCCGTTTTCGTAAGCATTGCACACCGCCTGAGCGGTCTTTTTATCCGGATACTGCGTTGCTTCTCCTTGCAATCCACCAAGGATTGCTGCGGGAAATCGCCTTGTCTGCGGGTAAAAATCCTCG
>OHKP01001317.1_pt1 | contig 10429 bp, 12 predicted proteins | sample 1568861 | NCBI WGS metagenome assembly OHKP01 (sample SAMEA3879524, study PRJEB24766) | human gut metagenome | biome: human-associated habitat; feature: feces | place: USA | collected 1985/1987 | reverse complement strand
GGACGATCTCTTCCGTCACCTACATTCTCGGCAACGACCGATACTGTGGAGATGTGATTATGCAAAAGAGCCTATGTGTAGACCTGTTCGCTCACAAGCGCGTTCGCAATCTGGGCCAGGTGGAACGGTACCGGATGCGTGATGTTCACCCGCCTCTGATCTCCAAGGAGGAGTGGCGTGAGGCAAAGAACCGGATCTCTATGCCCGATCGCGAAGCTGTTATTCTCGAAGAAATTACTGGAGAGGGAATTCTCTCCTCACTACATCCGATACTATTCAAGGAGGACATTGATGTATGAATGCCTGCATGTCTGAATTCCGCATTGTCAACCCGACCCTTCGCACCTTCAGCGCCGCTGAGGCGCGCATCGCCCACTCGAGCATCCGGTTCAATAATCTGAGTGCCGCTGAGTTGGGCTATCCGGAGCATATTCGTCTGCTGATCAGCTCGGATGGCTGCACGCTGGCCATTCAGGCCTGTGATCCGAAGGACAAGTGCGCCGTGCCCTTTATGGCCGGTCGCACTGCCGATGATCTGAAAGGTCAAAAAAAGTGGACGACTGTGAGTAACCGGATGCTCACCCACATCATCCGGAGCAAGCTGGGCTGGGAAACCGCGAAGACGCCGCGCCGGTTCTATGGCGTGCCCTGGCCTGAGCAGGGCGCGATCATCTTTGATCTGACCAAGATTGCACCGCCTCGTACCCGGACCCCGAACCTGTCTGCGGAAGATATGCTGCGTGCCTATGAACTGGCCGAGTCCGGCTCTCTGCTTCCTGTTATGGCCCCCGCATGGTCCCGACAGCCCTTTGCTTCCGTGCCTCCCAGTGAAGTCATCGAAACTCAGTATGTGCAAGTGAGCTAACAAGAAGCCCCCGGCATCCATAACGATGTCGGGGGCCTTCAACCTCTTGATAGTGAAGAGGAAAAATGGTATTGTAGGGTATGTCCGTTCTATTGGACAGCGAGTGCGATATCTTTAGGTAAGCTGGACCTTTGGCATCCGATCCTCCATGAGCTCTACTTTCCTGAGCATCAGGTCGTAGATCATGCCACGGAATTCAGAATCCGATATCGACTCGTTATTTGCCTCATGACAGACCTTCAGGAGCATTTCATCCAGTTCGCCAACAGTCTGTGCTTTCGGATACTCCTGCATAATTTCCTTTGTCACCATCAGCAGGAACTCGAAACCGGGCAATACGGATTGGTTCATCTTCTCTACTCCTCTTTCGTGTTCTTTACAGGCGATTATAGAGGGATTTCAAAACAAATCAAGTCTTGACTTTTTCAGAAGGAGGCATCGCAAGTGATATATTGTATGTCCGACATCCATGGCGAGTTGGATCGCTTCAAGGCGATGCTCGACCTGATCAATTTCTCTTCAGACGATACGCTATACATCATAGGCGATGTGATAGATCGCCATCCAGGAGGCGTGGAGATCCTCAAAATCATCAAGGACACACCGAACATGTTCATGCTACTAGGCAACCACGAGCAAATGTGTCTGGATACCCTTGGCCCCAACAGTGTGTATGGAAGCAGACGGTTATGGCTAGAGAATGGTGGAATGTATGTTCGCTCGCTGAGCGAAGCAGGATCATACATTTCCTGAGTACGCTGCCGGATCATTTTGATGTTGAGGTTGGCGACCGCAAATTCCATCTGGTTCATGCCATGCCGTCAGATGACCCGGATGATCGAATTTGGAGGAGGCCTAAACCGGATGATCCTCCGTACTTCGAGGATCGCATCGCAGTCGTCGGCCATACGCCCACCTGCTACATGAGTGGCGATATGGAAAGTCCCTTCGCCGTCTGGCATGGAAACGGGCTGATCGATATCGATTGTGGGTGCGGGAATAAGACAGAGCTGCGGCGCCTCGCCTGCCTTCGACTGGACGATCTGAAAGAATTCTACATCTAATAACCAATCAACATGAGGATGCCTTCTGCTTATACTGGTAGAAGGCGTCCTTTTTCTTGTCAACGATAATTCCTGCAATCGTACTAATTTGGTATTATCCGTACTGTTCTGCTCATTTTTGAGTCGCCGTTAATCTCCTATACTTAAAGAAAGATAATGATAGGTAGGAGATGTTCAATGAGCACCAATTTACATGTAATGGGCAACCGAATACGGACTGCGAGGCAATTCAGGAAACTGACTGCGGAACAACTCTCTGAGCAGCTTGGCATTGCCACGGAGTCTCTGCGCCATATCGAAAATGGTACCAGACGACCCAGTTACGCTCTGTTAGACAACATTTCGGATATACTCGATGTGTCCCTGGATTACCTCGCCGGTAAAACTGAACTTCCCCTCGAGCGCAGAGTACGCCGGGAACTTGAGAATATGGGCCTGACAAAAGCCCAAGAGGACGCTTGTGTGGAGATCGCACTCAATGCGATACCTGTCATAAAACGAATCTGCTAAGCCATGCACCTGCCGGTTTTCGGTAGGTGCATATCTTTTTTTGCGCACTCCCCATGATTCGACAGGTTTTGCGCTTACTTCCCCTTATTATGTACTTATCTGGTACGATTAGTATCAATATAGTACAAAGGAGATAGTAAAAATGAGCGTAGCAAGTATGCTGGAAAACATGAAAAGGCGTGCCCTCGACTCCACTTACGACGCATATATCTGCGAGGAGTACGATGCATGGGCAGTAGAGTCATTCGCAACGGAAGAGGGCGAGTATGATGCGGCAAGATTGGAGTTGCCCAAAGTGCTCAGTTCCGAGCAAATGGAGAAGTTGAAGACGATGGAAGAGCGCTATCAGCAGAATCGCAAATACGCCTCCCACTATGGGTTTGAAGCGGGCCTGTTCTCTGGCTTCCAGTTGTTCTTCAGTGGGAATGGGATAACAGAGGATGGCTTCGATCGCTACCTCATGAAAAGCCTTATGGAGATGCCCGGTATGCAGCGCCATGTAGACTACTACGCCCGCAACGACGAGATTCTCCGCCTGGGGAAGGAGCTGGGCGAGGAGCTGACGGATGAAAACAAGGAGCATGTTGTCTCGTTGGAATGCGCTTGGGGCCAACGCATTCACTCCTTTGCCTGCCACGCTTTCTATTGTGGCTATCGTGCGGCGCTGAGGGTTATTGACGCAGTCGGAGGGCTTGAGAGCATGAGTATGATCGACCACACGCTTCTTCTGGAATACAGACTTGGGTACATCGGCTCCTATGAACAGGTTGAACGGGAGCAGGAACGGAAGAAGAAAACCGCATAATAGCGAAAGGGGCAGGCCGCAATGGCCTGTCCCTTTCGCATAAGCTCTCGCTGTAATTCTGCTCGATATCGAATCGCAAAACGGAACATCCGCTTCTCTTCCAATGCAAGGATCTCGTTCTCCGCTTTATCAAGCGCAGAAATCAGCTCTTCCGGCACGCCATATTGTCGCAGGTTTTCTGCAATCTTACAAAGTTTTTCCACGGCTACCTCATATTCACAAGATGAGTTCCCGCCATGCTCTGAAACAGGAATGCATTTTCCTTGAAACAGCTTTTGCAATATGTTCATTTTGATCCCCCATATATGAGACACCAAAACAGAGAAAGTGCAACATAGTTTTTGAAAAAACCACGGCGTTGTACTGTAATTACTACCTCCCCGCAGGGTACACATATGTGCTGTCCGTTCTTTTGGACACCCTCTATTGTATGCTATGGCCATAATCCGATAGGTCTCACAAAGGAGAGGTGACAGAGATGTATGTTCTGATCGATATGGAGTGGGTTACAAATCGCCATGGAAACCACTGGCCAACACAGCTTGCGGCAATCCGTGTAGATGAAGAATGGCAGACGGTGGATTCCTTCTCTGTACTCTTTCGGCCCAAGGATATCACCTTCCAGAAGTGGGATCACATGGCCTTCTCCGGTTGGACTCGTGACAACTTTCTGAATGCAGATTCGCTCTATCCGGCACTTGACGCCTTTGAGCACTGGCTACAGCCCGAGGACATTCTCTGCTGGTGGCACCAGGAGGCCTATGCCCTCTATACCATGTTCACCAAGGTAGCACAGATCCGTGATCGGGCCTCTAAGGTAGTATTCCTCTCTGACTACATCTACGGGTTCCTGGCCGGTCAGAAAGGTGCCGTAGGAAGCCCCTATAAGATTTGTGCGGCAAGAGATATCACGACGCCAGAGCCTGCACACTGTTCCATCAATGATGTTTTGGCGATACAGGCTCTCGTTCAAAGCATCGATTTCCAGCAAAGAAATCTGCAGGCGCCACCCAAGAAGTGGGTAAAGGACACCACTGCTCTGAAAGGATCACCGGTGTTTCCGCTTCTCTACGATACCTCAACCCAGCTGCTGCACCACTCTGATTGCGAGCTGCTTCCGGATAACCGTTACCTGCCGGCATACACTTCGTTTAAGGCACCGATCCGGAAGAGGTATAAACCCTGCGCCTGCTGCCATGATGAATTTCTGGATGCGCTTTGGGATCGTAACCAGGACTCCATCACCCGATCTGATTACAATTATGTGTATTCCAAGCAGTCCAAGGTGTTTCATACACGAAACTGCTCCCATGTGCTGCTATCCTTTGACATTCAGGGTACCGTATCCTATGAGACCTGCTTGAAGAGCGGACGCCGGCCCTGTAAACATTGTAAGCCCGTGCCGATAGAGCGCAAGCGTATTTCTTTGCCGATAAAGCAAAACAAGCCGCAGAAAGCGGAAAACCGCAATCTGAACGGCGAAGAACGAAAGGCCCTAGGTCGGTTCAAGCGAGCTAAGGAAGAACGCGAAACAGCTTTCAAGCGCGGCGATTTGACGGAGGCTGAGCGCAATACCGTCATGGCCCTTTCGCAACCCGGTCTTGCTTTCTGGGCAAGCAAGGGGTATAGCACCTTCCACACAAGAAACTGCTCAAAGATTACTGGGCTCAACCAACTCAGGGGTTTTGCGCGGTATCAGGACGCTGTGCGAGCCGGCTATTCTCCTTGCCGCCATTGCAGACCCAGTCCCAAGCTGGATGTAAAATTCTCAATTCCTATCACCAATAAGGAGCGACACGGCGAGACTACGGACACACTGATTCAGCTCTGTACGCAGCACTGTCTGCCCTTCGAATATGACATGCGATATTTCACGCTGCAGACCATAGCCGGCAAGTGGCGTATCGACATGAGTTTGCGGCCTGTTCGGCTGGAGCATATCAATCTCGTCACCGAGCGCGGGAGCACAAAGAAGTTCCATACACAGCCCCGTCTCTTCCTCTCCCTCAAAGACACCTTTGATTACATCATGCGCCATGACAGCAAGTTGATTGAAGAGATTGTCGCCAAGGACAACCAGAGCCAGGAGCTGGCAATGGGTTAAGTAAGAAAGGCGCGGCAATGGGTAGCTCCATCGTCGCGCCAATTTCGTTTGATTCTGTTGTTAAGCAATCCTGTCATCCGTAAGTGGTATTGGGAGTATCCAAACTCCTGCCAACGAAAAGGAGTGAATAAAAATGGACAGAGAAGAAGCAGCAAAAGAGTTGATGGCCATGCTCGAAGAAGCACAAGAGGGCCCATACTATTCTGAGGAAGAAGTGCGAGCCCATCTGCTGGAAATCCTGGCCCCTCGCAACCAAGTATATATGACTGGTGATTTATTCCGATATCGGAATAAATCACCTTATCTCGATGTAAGAATTATTCCGATAGATGCTATAAAACAGCGGAAATAGCAAATTGTAGTTGAAAAATATCGGAATAATTTTTTCTCAACACAGCCCGTATAGCTTTTTAATCATATCATCATCAAGCAGATGTTCTTCGATAAAGGTTTCTGTAGAGCGCAGTGGATGATTTTGCCCGATTGCCTTTTCTATAGCAGCGCGTTTCATTTCAGTATCAGCATAGGCATAAATTAGGGTGGTTTCGAGATTTGAATGCCCCAGCCATTCCGCAATCAACGGAAGGGGGACACCTTTTCTGTATAAGCTTAGAGCACGGCTATGGCGAAACATATGCGGGGTCACTTTCTCTGGAACCGTAGGGCATACAGCCTTAGCTTTTGTGGCGTACTTTTGGATAAAACGTGCAACATTATCATCAGACATGCGCTGTATTTGCCGGTGTATTATAGTATAGAACAACAGAGAATCTGGGTCTGTTGTTTTGTGAAAGCGCTTTATATAGCTTTCAAAATGCCGAACTGTTTCCATCATGATTGGAACAGAACGGATCTTTTTGCCTTTTCCACGAATGATGATATATGGTGTACTTGTGTCAATAACGACATCCTGAAGCCGTAGGTTTAGCAATTCGCTATTCCGGGCACCAGTATCGTAGAGAAGTATCATGTAGAACTGTTCGCGGTGTTCGTTCTTTATCGCCGGATTTGGCTGAAACAGCATAGCCCTCAGTGCATCATCATTAAAGTGCTTGACGATATATTTAGTTTCTTCTTTTCGCCGCACAACTTGTCCCGCAGACAAATAACAGTCGTTATATACCGGCTCTCTTATGCCCGCATACTTCAAAAATGCCCGTATCACTGAAAGATGATGATTCAATGTAGAGGTTTTGCAGCCGCGTTCCACCTCAAGCCATTGGAGAAAGGCATTGATGGAATCTGGTGTAACACTGGAAAACGAGATATCTTTTAACGGTTTCTGTAGGTATGAACAAAGAAAGGTTAAAAATGCGTTCAGTGTTTCTTTGTAGGATTTTATTGTATGTGAGCTTGAGGACTTCTGCAACGGGAGAAACACTGTCAAATATTCCCTAATCAGTTCAAAGAATCGTTTCTCCTTAATCTTCATACTCCGGCACCTCCAAACCACACTCCCAGCCTGTAAGTCCAGACGCCGTCAGATGTTCAGGAACCAGATGAATGTAGTACGCAGTATAATCCAGAGAATCATGTCCCATATATGCGCTGAGATATGGAAGAAGCACAGAAATATTCCGCTTTTCCCGGAGCCACTTTGCGATGATTCGTGTTGCATAGTTATGGCGCCAATCATATACCCGAGGACGCCTATCCTTATTGAATGTTATACCGGCAAAACTCCAGCATCGAAAGAACTGTGTCTGGACCCATTCCGCTGAATACGCTCCACCTGCCGGATGCTGAAAAAAGAATTCCCGATTGGCCAGTCTGCACTGTATTAGCTTATCGTACAGCTGGCAAAGACAGCGCAGTTCTTCCGCCATAACAACAATACGATCCTTGTTCCTTTTGGAATCAAAGATATGAAGCGTACCGTCAATATGACTTACATCACGACGTCTTAAATGGCGAACTTCCTGGGGCCTGAGCCCGCAACAGTACATCATCCTAAATAGCACCGGTACTACGAGTTCACGATTTGGCGACATGGAATGGATGGGTAGGCTGTCAGCACTATCAAAAAACAGTCTTAATTCATGATCAGAGTAAAGATAAGGAATAAATTTTTCTGGTTTACCAATCATGCCATCCGGTATCAGATAAGCATCTTTTCTAATGCTGATAAGATATTTTGTAAAGCCCCTTAGAATAACAGCCCTACGCTGGAGCGTTTTCATCTTTTCGTTGGCCTTTTGTGTACACCACGCTTCAGCAAGTTCCTGCGTAATCGAAGTTGTATCGGGAAAGTGAGTCATACAAAATCTGTCAAACATATGCAGCGATCTGTCATATGAGTATTCCTTATACCCTATGGATTCCCGCAGAGAGATATAGGCTTGTATGTCCTGTGCGAAATGACTGTGAAAGGTATATTTCATTTGTACACCCCCGATCTGATTTCGATTCCTTTAAAATCAAGGGCACAAACTTTCATTTTAGATGGGACAAGTGGAAGATATACCTTCAGTACATCACGACTGTGATGTCCGAGAATCTGCGATATCATCTCTGGTTCAGCCTCTGAATCAAGAAGCCATGCACCCATGCTCCTGCGAAAGGCATGGAAGGATTTTCCGTCTCGGAACTCCTTGCAAACTCTGGATTCCCGTATGTGTTTGGCAACTATACTGGAAAGACATCCATATTGGCCGACTCTGTTGTAAGGTGCCTTCAAAGATAGAAATATATTCATTTCCTCGGATGCTGGTCTTCCATTGAGAATATAGTCCGCCAATGCGGATATCGCTTCAGAGTTTATGGGGAGAGATACAGCGTTCTTCGTTTTACTCTGGATAAAATGAATTGTCTGTTCTTCCCATTTTATATCAGATAGTTTCAGGCTGGCGATATCAATAGCGCGCATTCCCGTTGTTGAAGCGAGATATAGTATCGCATAATCACGTTTCCCTGCAGTGGTAGTTCGATCTGGGTTCGCAAGGATTTTAGTGATATCATCCTGGGAGAACGATGGATAAATCTTTTTTCTTGGAGTAGGGAACGCAAAGGGCAGTATTTGCGTTGGGACATCATTAAAACCTTTTTGATTAAGGAACTGGCATATCAGACGCAGGCAGTATCCAACGCGATCCAGTGTCGCTGGATGTGTTTCATACTCCCAAGTCATGAATGAGTATAGGGTTTCCTGGTCGATAGCGCTAAAATCATGTAGCCCGTTCTGCTGAAGGTAGTATGCGAAATCTCTTGCAATTGAGTATAGGCCCAGTATGGTTTGCGGCTCAAGTTTGAGCCAATCCCTAAATTCATTCGTAAAATTAAGATACTCAGGTTCAAGCTCAAATTTGTAACGGGAGAACATCGGATATTTTTTCCGAAAAGGCCGCCCCGCAAAATAGTCTTTCATCATCTCAAGTACTCGAAAGACATATCTGCAAAACATATAGCTTGATTCTGGAGTTAATGTTCTTCCAGCAAGTACCTGGTTCATAATTTCATCATCATGGGCAGGATTATATTCTTCAAATCCGAATTCTCCGTAAAACTTCCTGACGACACGACATGCTCGCTCATAGCTTGCTTGAACATGCTTTGAACAGCCGAGATAATAATCCGCAACCGCTTTTAGCCCATTTTCTAATAGGTGCTGTTTCATAAAATGCCCCTCCTTATACATAATTTCACCAAGGATTTGATAATTTCAGTATAAGGGGGACATAACTAATTCACAATAGTTATTCCGATGTTTTAAGTATGAAAGCGAGATAGCTCACCATTAAAATATAAAAATCGGAATAATTCTTACATCGAGATAAGGCGACACCCATGGGCAATTTGAGCGCGTGATCGAGTTCTGCGCACGCAGAGAGGTTGAACCGGAAAACACCTTTGTGATCTTGGGCGACGCAGGGCTGAACTACTACAATGACCGCAGGGACCGAAAGAAGAAAGACCAACTTGCCCAGGTACCCATCACATTCTTCTGCCTACACGGCAATCACGAGATGCGCCCGTCCGAAGAGCTCGGTTATGAGGTCGCTGAATATCACGGTGGCAAGGTATGGATGCAGCCGGCTTATCCTAATATCCTGTTCGCCATTGACGGCGAGGTCTATGACTTCAATGGCAATTCCTGCATTGTCATCGGCGGCGCCTACAGCGTGGATAAATACTATCGTCTGGCCCGTGGTTGGAGCTGGTTCCCAGATGAACAGCCTTCCGAAGAAATCAAAGCCAAGGTGGAGCGCGTCCTCGCCGAGCGCAACTGGAAGATTGATATTGTGTTGTCTCATACCGGCCCGCTGAAGTATGAGCCGACCGAAGTCTTTCTGCCCATGATCGATCAGAGTACCGTGGACAAGTCTACCGAAGTATGGCTGGAGCAGATCGAGGCGAAGCTCGATTATGAGCGCTGGTATTTCGCCCACTACCACACCGAGAAAGAAGTGGGCAAGATTCGGATCATGCATAATGACTACACTATGATCCCTCACGAAGCCTCCGTTGCGGCAGAAAAGGACATGATTCGCCGCATGCATCGTCAGGCGGAGATTGCAGAAGCGCTGGGACTTCTGGACGATGCACCAAACCAAAAGAATGGAGATGATATCTCATGAGCACCTATTATGATTTCATGGTCGAGGCCAAGTACGAGGGTAAGTGGTACAACATCGACTTTCATACCAAGGATATTGACGGCAAATTGCGGCATCAATATCTCGCCACCATTTCACGCAGTTTTATTGGACTGCTGGAGGATCGGGTGAACGGAGCATGGGCCATTAGCTTTGATGACTTGGCTGAGAGCACGCAGCAGCTTTTGCTTGCAAGCACTTTTGAAGGCCGAGAGGATAGTCTTCGACTGGAGCGCTTCTATGTTGCCGGGAATCTCGATGATTTTGAACGGCTGCTCAACGGCCCGTACCAGATGGAATACTATGTCACCCGCAACCAGATCGCAGCTTATGAAGAGCAAAAGATTGACGAAATCTACGAATACCTGACCGCTCACGAGTTGCTCGAATTGCCTCAGGCTGCCCGAAGCGAGTATGTGCTCTATCGCTGGAACGATACCTTTGCAAACACAGAGAACATCCGGGCCATGGTGGAGCGCCTGAAGACCA
>OHKP01001316.1_pt1 | contig 10445 bp, 8 predicted proteins | sample 1568861 | NCBI WGS metagenome assembly OHKP01 (sample SAMEA3879524, study PRJEB24766) | human gut metagenome | biome: human-associated habitat; feature: feces | place: USA | collected 1985/1987 | reverse complement strand
TTGACTGCTGGTCAAGCTGTGTTGTGCTTTCAGGGTTCTCTTCCGCGAGTATTCCATCAATCTCTTCCTCATTTGCACCATAACTGTATATGGTAGCTATCTTCAATCTCTGTGCTTCCGGAATCTCTGCTTGCTGCCTTTTGAACTCATTGTAGTATGCCTTGGCCATAGGAATGGAAGCCACTGCGAACATGGCATTGAAGCCATTCAGTTTCTGCTCTGTCTTGTGTTCAGAGACTTGGGCTCCCTTTCTGGCACTTGCCACTTTGTGAATATCATTCAGCACACGGAAAGAATAGTACGAACTCCGCTTTGTCTTCTGGTCAAAGTGCTCAAGGATGTATTTCACCACCTGAGATATTCTTTCAGGAGAGGCCATAGCTTTCTCCCTGTCTATGGCTGAAATCTGTTCATCATTGATATTGTCTTTCTCCTTGATGGTATTCACATAGTCTATCCTGAAAGGAAGGACATTCTCATCATTGATGGCATCCACTATGGTATATGTATGGAGTTTGTCCCCAAATGCCTGCTGGGTTGTTTTCAGTCTCATATCTCCACCAGTCCCTGCATTCTGTGCAAAGATTGGAGTGCCTGTAAAACCGAACAGATTATATTTCTTGAAGTTCTTGGTGATGGAACTGTGCATCTCACCGAAGTTACTCCTGTGGCACTCATCAAAGATTATCACCACCCTCTGCTGAAATACAGGATGGTTCTTGTTCTTCTGCACAAAGATGGAGAGCTTCTGGATGGTGGTGATTATAATCCGGTAATCATGATAGCCACCCTTCTTATCCTTATTCTCCAATTGTCTTTGAAGCACTGCAGTGGAAGTGTTTCCATCAGCAGCCCCTTCCTCAAAGCGGTTATACTCCTTCATGGTCTGGTAGTCAAGGTCTTTCCTATCCACGACGAAAAGAACCTTGTCTATATAAGGGAGCCTGGAAGCCAGTTGGGCTGTCTTGAATGATGTCAATGTCTTTCCGGAACCTGTTGTGTGCCAGATGTATCCACCACCCTTGATGTTGCCATAAAACTTGTAGTTGTTGGCAACATTTATCCGCTGGATTATCCTTTCTGTGGCTGCAATCTGGTATGGTCTCATCACCATAAGCATCTTCTCACTGGTGAAGACACAGTATTTGGTAAGGATACTCAGTAGGGTGTGCTTTGAGAAGAATGTCTTGGTGAAGTCCAGAAGGTCTGTGATGACCTTGTTGTTGCTGTCAGCCCAGAAAGAAGAGAACTCAAAGGAATTGCTTGTCTTCTTTGACTTGTTTCTGCCGCCTGTCTCCTGCTCTTTGAGGTGATTGGCGCGGGTGGTGTTCGAGTAGTATTTGGTATTTGTGCCATTTGAAATGACAAATATCTGCACATACTCATACAGGCCGCATCCTGCCCAGAAACTATCTCTCTGATAGCGGTTTATCTGGTTAAAGGCCTCTTTCAACTGTACGCCCCTGCGTTTCAGCTCAATGTGTACGAGGGGGAGTCCGTTGACAAGTACTGTCACGTCGTACCTTGTGTCGTAGTTTCCGCCTTCCTCGACATACTGGTTTATGACCTGGAGGGTGTTATTATGGATATTGTCCTTGTCAATGAGTTTGATGTTCTGGCTTTCGCCGGTGTCTCTTTTGAGAACCTGGATATAGTCATCCTGTATCTTGGCTGTCTTGGCTACAATATCATCGTTCTTGTTGGCTATGCAGGTGTTGAAGAACTGCTCCCACTCATTATCTGTGAAGTGGTAGTGGTTCAGTTTCTCCAGCTGGGTCCTGAGGTTGGAGGTAAGGTCAGTCTCTGTATGTATGGGGAGATATTCATACCCCTGTTCACCAAGGAGCCTGATGAACTCTTTTTCCAAATCAGCCTCACTCTGGTAGGCTTCTGCAGGAGTTGCCACGTGGTCATACTCTGCAACCACAGTGTATTCCTGGCTTTCAGCTATGATATTGTATTGTGCCATTATTATGTTTCTCGTGTTTTGTTATGCTCCTTTTCTTTTGAAGGTCAGGAGTTTATCTCTATAATATTCGTATTGTTGTCTGCGCTTTTCAATCTCGGCTGGAAGACCTGAGGTCAGGTCATTGGTAAGTGTGTCGAAATGATTAAGGATCTCAACCATCTTTTGCTGTTCTAACAATGATGGAAAAGGTATCGGAAAGTTTGCAATATCCTTCAGGCTGATATGCGGAATGGCTCCCTGTGTTTTCTTTTTATCAACATAATCAGGGAACCAATTGCAAATACAGTAGTAAATATAGTTGATGTTGGCAGATGAAGACCTTATCCTTGCAACTCGCTGGACCAACAACAATGGCAAGTGCTCTTTCTTAACCATACCAAAACTCCTCCCTACCAGAGATCCATCCATTGATATTACAATATCATTTTCATTGACAATGTATTTTTCCAGACCTTTTTCACTTTCCTAATACCTATCATCAGTTTTATTAAAACATAACTGTCCTCTTTTGATGTTGACCCCTCTCATTAGTTTTATTCCATTATCTGCAAATAGGGAACTGTCAAAAGGGAACCCAGATAATAGGTCTGCCACATCACCTAATTTCTTCCATTGCACATCAGTTCGTCCCTCAAAAGAGAGAAGATTATCTCTGTAATAGTTGTTTTGTTGTAATCTTTTTTGCAGTTCTGCTTGCAGTTCTGCTTGCAGTTCTGCTTGCAGTTCTGCTTGCAGTTCTGTAAACGCATCTAGAATCCTCACGATCTCTTCCTGAACAGGAAGTGGCGGCACGGGGATTTCAAAAGACTGCATTACCTGTTTGTTTATGTTGTTGATAGTGGAGCTATTTATCTGGACATCCAAATGGTTTGAGAAATAGCCACTTGTTAAGATGTGATATACAAACCTTGGAAGAATTGCATCCTTGCACCTCACAACAGCCATAAAACCACCAAAGGTGTAATCCATATTTTCAGGAATGAAGGCCACTTTCCCAACATGCTCTTTACTTCCACTTCCAGCACACATCAAAATGTCTCCGGCAAAAAGATGCTGGGTTGGTTTTACCATAACATCTTTTGAAACCAGTTTTACATCTTCAAAGTTGAGAATATTTAGATGGAGAGTAATGTTATTGGCCCTCAATACTTTATATGCATCATCTGCTTGAGTTTTGGCTTCTTGTTCTTTGTTGTATGTAATGCCACGAATTAAATCACATACATCAAAGAAAGGATGCCACTCCACCCCATCCGGGCAGTATTGTTGTATCAGTTCTTCTAACTTGCTCATATTTTCTTTTGCCAAGTATTGCTTTTCCCTTTTAATTGCTTACCTTTGCATTGGAAATTTTCATATGAATGGTTGAGGGGCTCGTCAAACTTATTTTAAAAAGCATTCGCCCACGGGTGAGTGCTTTTTGCTTTTAAGAGATGTACTGACGGAAGTACTCTCAAAGGCCGCTCTCAGCTCTCAAGCTTACAAATCATTTATGCAACATGAAAATTTCCATTATCATTAAGTTTGACGAGCGCCCTGGCACAGAGTGCGGAGCAGCTCATAAACCTGTTTTTGTCAGAGGCCATTTCAGATTGGCCGGAGGCAAAAAGGTTTACGTGAAGGCCCACTACCGTAACCGGTAGGCGGACAACCTTGTCTGAACGCCCGTCAGTATCGGAGCCGCTCCCCACACGAGCGGCTTCGTCATTACCTTCCACTCCGAAATGGCACAATGACATCATATTTCTATTTCCTTTATAATCTTGTCAATCTCAGACCGCAGCACATTCTCACGTGACACGATCTCCGCAAGTTCAGCATTGAGATTCACGATATCCACCTTCTCCCTGGTATCCTCCTGCTCGACGTACGTCGAAACCGACAGGTTGTATTCACTCTTTGCGATTTCATCATTGGCCACAAGCTTGCTGATATATTGCACGTCTTTCCTGTCAGTGAAGATGTCCAGAATATGCTGGATGTTCTCCTCTGTGAGTTTGTTGGAATTGGTGACCTTGACACATTCCTTGGTAGCATCTATGAACAGAGTGCAGTTATCCTTCTTGGCCTTCTTCAGCACCATGATACATGTGGCAATACTGGTCCCAAAGAAAAGATTGTCAGGGAGTTGGATAATGCAATCTACATAGTTGTTGTCAATCAAGTATTGTCTTATCTTCTTCTCCGACCCACCCCTATACATCACGCCGGGGAAACATACTATGGCAGCTGTGCCATTGCCTGCAAGCCAGGAAAGAGAGTGCATAATGAATGCAAGGTCAGCCTTGGACTTCGGTGCAAGCACACCAGCAGGTGCAAATCTCGGATCATTGATAAGGGTTATATCATCATCCCCTTTCCACTTGGTTGAATAAGGAGGGTTTGAGACAATTACTTCAAAAGGCTCGTCATCCCAATGCTGTGGAGAAAGAAGTGTATCTTCACAGGCTATGTCAAATTTGTCATAGTCGATGTCATGAAGGAACATATTGATCCTGCACAGGTTATATGTGGTGAGGTTGATTTCCTGTCCGAAGAAGCCCTGGCGGACATTGTCCTTTCCCAATATCTTCGCGGCTTTCAGCAGCAATGAGCCTGAACCGCAGGCTGGGTCATATACTTTATTGACCTCACTCTTGCCCACTGTGGCAAGTTTTGTCAAAAGCTCACTTACTTCCTGCGGGGTGTAATATTCGCCACCGCTCTTTCCTGCATTTGAAGCATACATTCCCATCAGGTATTCGTATGCGTCACCGAATGCGTCAATGGTATTGTCTTGATAATCACCCAATTTCATTGACTCGATGCCTCTCAGGAGTTTGACAAGTTTTTCATTTCTCTTGATGACGGTAGCGCCCAGTTTGTTGCTGTTCACATCGAGGTCCGCAAACAGCCCCTTGAAGTCATCCTCACTTGCAGTTCCCTTTGCGGAGTTTTCAATGGCGGAGAAGATACCTTCAAGTGTCATATTCAGGTTGGGGTCAGCATCACAAGTCTTGCAGATGTTCTCAAACAGTTGTGAAGGAAGTATGAAGAACCCCTTGACATTCACCATTTCTTCCCTTATGCCTTCTGCCTGTGCATCATTAAGGTCAGCATAATTGAAGTCCTTGTTGCCTGTCTCCCATTCACCCTTGTTTATGTATGTTGTGATGTTTTCAGAGATATATCTGTAAAAGAGCATCCCCAAGATGTAGGATTTGAAATCCCATCCATCCACGGAGCCTCTCATCTCATCTGCTATTGCCCAGATGGTTCGGTGGAGTTCTGCACGCTCCACTTCCTTTTTATTGTCTGTCATAAAGTTGATTATCTTGCCTTTGCAGAGTAAAGGTATGAAATAATCACCAAATAGGCAAAATAGTGGCCCTTTATAAGTTCAAATATAAGTTTAAATATCATTTGGACTGCAGGAGGCACTCCAGGTCACGCTGAAAGCTTTGCCACAAGTGAAGGATGCCGGATTGGGTATCAAAAAGAAACCTTGACATCACGGCGGAGCATCCTTTTGCCGGCGGCAGTTACACAAATGGGGAATATGAAGTCTGCGGCGTCATTCCTGATCTCCCTGCTGTCCGTCCTCGGCCAGACCTACGCCGCAACCCGCAACCCCGTCAAGACCCTCGGTCAGGATTGAGTTAGCAGTTCATTGCGCCGCAGCAGTGGATAACCTGCCCGGAGACATAGCCCGAAAGGTCGCTGGCAAGGAACACCGCCACGTTGGCCACATCCTCAGGTGTGCCACCGCGGCGAAGCGGGATCTGCTTTACCCAGGCGTCGCGCACTTCCTCTGAAAGGGCGTTGGTCATGTCCGAGACGATGAATCCCGGCGCGATGCAGTTGGCTCTGATTCCGCGCGGCCCCATCTCCTTGGCAATGGATTTGGCCAGACCGATGAGACCGGCTTTGGATGCGGAGTAGTTGCACTGGCCGGCATTGCCTGAGACTCCCACGACAGAGGACATGTTGATGATGCTTCCTCCTCTCTGGCGGGCCATGATCGGAGTGATGGCGTGGATGAAGTTGAACGCTGACTTAAGGTTCACGTTGAGGACAGCGTCCCACTGCGCCTCGGTCATCCTGAGCATGAGTCCGTCCTTGGTGATGCCGGCGTTGTTCACAAGGATGTCAATCCTTCCGAAATCCGCAAGAATCTGGTTCACGACGTTGTGCGTCTCCTCGAAATTGGCAGCGTTGGAGGCGTAGGCCCTTACCTTGTGGCCGAAAGCCTCGATGTCCTTAACGGTCTGCTCTCCGGCTTCATTGATCACAAGATCAGTGAAAGCCACGTCAGCTCCCTCGGAAGCGAACTTCATGGCGATTGCCTTACCGATTCCTCTTGCGGCGCCCGTGATGAGGGCTACCTTTCCGTCTAAAAGTCCCATAATATTCAGTTAAATAAATTAAAATCTCCAGTCGGCGCTCCGCCATGTTCAGATGGCTTTGGCGCAGGGTGTATGCCGCAAACTTTAGACCACAGACGAAGCCTCGGTCATATTCATTTTCCGGCAAACAACCGCAAAAGTAAGCTATCTTCCCACGATGAGCAAATCTTTAGGCTGCAATTTGGTGAAAGAAAGGAAGAAGTGGCGAAAGCCACGAATAAAATGGCTATCTTTGCCGGGACGGAACAATGAATGTTCCTAAAACTGAATAGAATGTATGTCCATCTCATAAAGATGGATGCGGAACAATAGATTTTTGACACCGATGAGTGAGATACGCAACCCTCAGCTCTGGGAAAGCGGAGAGCTGAAAATAGAATGGGTAAGGCATCACATGCCACTGCTTGAAGGTCTGGAGAAGGAATTTAAGGAGACAAAGCCGTTCAAAGGGCTGAAAGTAGCCCTATCCGTACACCTGGAGGCCAAGACGGCCCATCTCTGCGAGGTTCTCTCCGAAGGCGGCGCCGAGATGTACGTCACGGGAAGCAACCCTCTATCCACCCAGGATGACGTCGCGGCGGCGCTCGCGCACGAAGGTCTGAACGTCTTCGCGGTCCACGGAGCGACTCCCGAGGAATATGAGCACGGCATCAGACGGGTTCTCGAATGCGGCCCTAACATCATCATCGACGATGGCGGGGACCTTGTGACAATGATCCACGAAGACTACCCACATCTCATTCCGAACATCATCGGCGGCTGCGAGGAGACCACCACCGGGATCCTCCGGCTTGAGACGATGAACCGTGAAAAGAGGCTGAGATTCCCGATGATGCTTGTCAACAACGCGGCCTGCAAACATTTCTTCGACAACCGCTACGGCACGGGCCAGTCTGTCTGGGACGGCATCAACAGGACAACCAACCTGATCGTGGCCGGGAAATATGTAGTGGTCGCAGGCTACGGATGGTGCGGCAAGGGCGTGGCGATGAGAGCCAAGGGACTCGGTGCGAAAGTGATTGTCACAGAGGTGGATCCTATCAAGGCGATGGAGGCCGTGATGGACGGATTCCAGGTTATGGGCATGGCCCGGGCCGCCGCTGAAGGCGACATATTCGTGACTGTTACCGGCTGCGACGATGTCATCACCAAGGAGCATTTCCTCGCGATGAAGGACGGAGCGATCTGCTGCAACGCCGGGCATTTCGACTGCGAGGTGAACGTCGCCCAGCTTAAGGAACTCGCTGTGGGAGAGAAACCTGCGAGGCAGAATATTCAGGAGTACACCCTCCCTGGCGGTCGCAGGATCTACATCATCGCCGAAGGAAGGCTTGTGAACCTCGCCGCGGGAGACGGCCATCCTGCCGAGATCATGGACATGTCGTTCGCCATCCAGGCTCTCAGCGCCAAGTACTTGGCCGACAACAGGATGGTACTGGCGAGGGTACCGGGTGAGATGCTTCACAGCGTCCCTGAGTCAATCGACCGCGAGGTGGCCTTCAGAAAGCTGAAGGACTGGGGCATAACGATCGACACCCTGACCCCGGAGCAGCACAGGTACCTTTACGGAGAATAACCGCTGAGGATTATTCCCGAAAAATCATTGATTATCCTTAATGCTTTAATAATTAGAGTAACACACTATGAGACTTATTCCGATCTACACCTGGACAAAAGGCATCCGGAACTTTGACCATAGAAGGAAACAGTTTTCCAAGCAGCCTTGGGCGCAGGGAGTGCTTCTGCTCTGCTGCGTAGTGGTGGCGATGCTTCTGGCCAACCTTCCATTCACCAAAGAGTTCTACCACAACGTTCTGGAGACCGACATCTCCCTAAGGTTCCAAAGCCCTGGCGGAGAGAGCATTCTGTTCCCTAACGGAATGACCGTCGAGAAGTTCATCAACGACATCCTGATGACGGTCTTCTTCTTCACTGTCGGCCTTGAGATCAGGCGGGAGATGAAGAACGGAGAACTGTCCAGTGTGAAGAAAGCGATGATGCCGGTGATCGCCGCGTTCGGTGGCGTCGTGGCTCCGGCCTTGATCTTCGCAGCCGTCAACCACGGTTCCGCCGCCGCTTCAGGTTGGGGAATCCCTACCGCCACGGACATCGCCTTCGCGGTCGGCATCCTGTCCATTCTGGGCGACCGTGTGCCGGTGTCGCTGAAAGTGTTCCTGACGGCGCTCGCCATCGCCGACGACCTGATAGCCATTCTTGTCGTGGCCTTGTTCTACGGCGGCACCATCAACCTCGGACTGCTGAGCATCGCATTTGTACTGATAGCAGGAGTGCTGCTGATGAACAAGTTAGGCGAGAAGCGCGGCTGGTTCTACCTTGTCCCGGCCATCGCGATCTGGTCGTTGTTCTACTATGCCGGCATCCATTCCACGATGTCCGGTGTCGTGATGGCGTTCCTTGTGCCGATGACCCCGAGATTCAGCGAGGCCTACTTCAACAGAAAGCGCCGCCAGTACATCCGAAGGCTCAATGAATATAACAGCATAGAATCCACCTCCTCCGAGTTCCCTAACGGCCCGCAGAGGCATTGCCTGAGACGCCTGTCGGCCATCTCAAGGGACTCAATGGGCATGAGCTACCGCCTTGAGCACGCCCTCGGCCCTTGGGTAAACTTCCTGATCATGCCGATCTTCGCACTTGCCAACGCCGGTGTTGAGATTCCTGACGTGTCCTACTTCAACGTGTTCCATTTCGATCAGGCTCTTGGCAGCGTGAGCATGGGAATATTCCTTGGCCTTGTCCTAGGAAAGCCGCTCGGCATCTCTCTCGCCAGTTTCATCGCCGTCAAGCTTCGCTTCGGCGAGATGCCTGCCAAAGCCACTTGGACGATGCTGATCGCCGTGGCCTGTCTCGGTGGTATCGGCTTCACGATGTCGATCTTCGTGGACACCCTCTCATTCGGTGACCAGACTCCTGAGGTCATGGCCCGACTGCGTGACATGGGTAAGGTCGCCGTGCTGATGGGATCCCTGTTCGCAGGCATCCTGGGCAGCGTCCTTATCAATGTTGTCCATGCGATCCAATCCCGCAAGTCATAGCGGAACCTCTTGTTGACAAACAGATCAGACAAAAGTGAAAAGTTTGGGAAGCTGCCTTGGGGCTCTGAAGCGGATGTCCATCCCGGCAAGGAGATGGATGTTGATCCGCGTGCTTCTCGGGATCATCCGCATCGCGGCCTCCCTGTCGTTTGTCTGGATCTGCAAGGAGATCGTGGATGTCGTCACCGGCGCGTCAGAAGCCGCTCTGACCGGCAGGATAGCCTTGATGATGGGCATCATGGCCGTTCAGCTGCTTTGCAACGTTTTCTCTTCCTATTGTGAGAAATTGGGGCTGCTCAAAGTCAACAACACCCTGCGCGCCGAATTGTTCTCAAAGGTCATTTCAAGTGAATGGACAGGTCGCGAAAGATTCAACAGCGGAGATGCGGTCAACCGCCTGGAAGAAGACATAAGGGTTGTGACCGACTTGCTGTGCAGCCATATTCCCGGATCAATTGTGACGGTGTGCCAACTTGCCGCCGCGTCAGTCTACATGCTGATGATGGCACCCGGCCTGCTGTGGGTACTGGTGTTCCTGATGGTGCTGGCCGTAATAGGCTCAAGGCTTTTCTTCTTCAAACTCAGGTCTTTGACATCCGACATCCGAGCATTGGACAGTGATGTGCAGCAATTGATTCAGGAGAATCTCCAGAACCGTGTGATAGCTTTGACCCTGATAGGTGTCACAAGGGTTGTCGGCGCTTTGGACACTCTTCAGAACCGCTTGAAAGACAAGACTGTACGTCGGCTCAACTACAATGCCGTGGCCCGCGGGTTCATGTCGCTTGGATTCATGGGAGGCTATGCGGCGGCGTTCCTGTGGGGAGCCTTGGGCATCAAGAACGGGACTGTCAGTTTCGGTATGATGACAGCCTTTCTCCAGTTGGTCGGTCAGGTTCAGAGACCGGTGGCCGATCTCGCCAGGGAGTTGCCGGCGTTCATCCATGCGTTGACTTCCATCGAGAGGCTGATGGAACTGGAGAGCCTTCCGGCTGAAACGGATGGTCCGAAATGGATGGCGCGCGGAGCGGCGGG
>OHKP01001312.1_pt1 | contig 10458 bp, 7 predicted proteins | sample 1568861 | NCBI WGS metagenome assembly OHKP01 (sample SAMEA3879524, study PRJEB24766) | human gut metagenome | biome: human-associated habitat; feature: feces | place: USA | collected 1985/1987 | reverse complement strand
AGTTTCAGACGGGGGCTTTTTAGTTATCCTAAACACAGGGTTTTCTCCCTGACCCCATACTTCCATAGCAAAGCGCTGCTCCACTTGTCATGGAACAGCGCCGTGAAAAATATGTCTCAGAACTATTCGTCAGATTCCTGTGAAGCGTACTCTGCAAGGAGTTTCGTCTGGACATCACCAGGAACAGCCTGATAATCAGCAAACTGCATCGTGAATGTAGCACTTCCTGATGTCAGCGAGCTGAGTGCGGTCGAGTATCTGTAAAGTTCTGCGAGAGGAACTCTGGCCTTGATGACCTCGAAGCCCTTGTCGCTTCCCATACCCTCGATGATTGCACGCCTGTTCTGAAGGTCGGACATGCAGGCTCCCATGTAATCGCTCGGAGTCATGACCTCAAGATTGTAGATAGGCTCCATAATCTTAGGTCCGGCATTGCGGAATGCCTCCTTGAATGCATTGCGGGCTGCAAGAATGAATGAGATTTCGTTTGAATCCACCGGATGCATCTTTCCGTCATATACGAATACACGGATATCGCGGGCATAAGAACCGGTAAGAGGACCTTCTGTCATCTTGTCCATGATACCCTTCAGAATAGCAGGCATAAAGCGTGCATCGATAGCTCCTCCGACAACGCAGTTGTAGAATTCGAGTTTTCCGCCCCAGTCGAGGTTATAGGACTCCTGACTCTTCACATTGAGAGTAACATCCTTTCCGTCAATCTTGAACTTGTTGGTGAACGGAACTCCCTCAACGATAGGGCAAATCAGCAGGTGGACCTCTCCGAACTGTCCTGCTCCGCCAGACTGTTTCTTATGACGATACTCGGCTGTAGCCGTCTTGGTAATAGTCTCTCTGTATGGAATCTTCGGAGGGAAGAGTTCAATGTTGACCTTGAATTCGTTCTCCAGACGCCATTTCACGACATTGATATGCTGCTCGCCCTGGCCGCTGAGAATGGTCTGCTTGAGCTCCTTCGAGTACTCGACAATCACTGTAGGGTCCTGGGCGGAAATCTTGTTCAATGCATCTCCGAGTTTGGCCTCGTCTGCCTGAACCTTGGCCTTGATTGCAGTGCGGTATTTAGGTGCTGGGAACTTGATGTCCTCGTAAACGATACCTGTTCCCGGCTGGGAGAGGGTGACATTGGTCTTTCCGGAACGCAGCTTCACGGTACAGCCGATATCTCCGGCCATCATGTCGGAAACCTTTTCCTTCTTGGAACCTGCCACAGCATAGATTGTGGAGATACGCTCCCTGTTGCCGGTAGCGGCATCCTCGAGATCCATGCCCTCATCGAGTTCACCGCTCATGACCTTGAAGTAAGAAACTTCTCCGAGATGAGGCTCGACGTCTGTCTTGTATATAAAAAGGGTCGTAGGAGCGTCCTGCTTGCAGACGACTTCCTCTCCTTCCCTTGTCAATGTCTTCGTAATTACAGGTGAAGCGGATGTTCTGATGGTGAACTCCATAAGTCTCTTCACGCCGATATCTTTCTTCGCTGAAAGACAGAATACAGGAAGGACTTTTCCCGCTCTGATACCTTCGCCGAGACCCTTTCTGATTTCATCTTCGGTAAGCGAACCCGCTTCGAAGAATTTCTCCATCAATGTATCATCGTACTCTGCAGCGGTCTCGATAAGTGTCTGTCTGAGAAGTTCTGCTTCATCTTTGAACTCCTCCGGAATTTCCAGACTTTCCCTGGTTCCGTTGTCGTCCTTGAAGTGATAGTACTTCATCTTCAGGACATCAATGAATCCGTCAAATGACGCACCCGGATTAACTGGGAACTGAACGATTACAGGCTTGTTCCCGAAAGCCTCCTTCATGCTGTTCTGAACCAAATCCCAGTCAGCCTTCTCGCTGTCCAGCTGGTTCACAGCCACGATTATCGGCACATTATACTGCTCTGCATAACGAGCATATATTTCAGTTCCTACTTCGACTCCCTGCTGGGCATTGATAACGAGAATACCGTTCTCGCAAACTTTGAATGCCGAGACTGCCCCGCCTACGAAATCATCAGCGCCCGGGGTATCGATTATATTGAATTTGGTATCCATAAACTCTGCATACAAAGGTGTAGAGAAAATGGATCTCTGATTCATCTGCTCAATTTCAGTGTTGTCTGATACTGTGTTTTTGGCCTCGATGGTGCCACGTCTGTCGATTACCTTACCCTCGTAAAGCATCGCCTCCGCTAATGTGGTCTTGCCTGACTTGGTACTGCCAAGCAAGACCACGTTCCGGATGTCCTTAGTAGAATAGGATTTCATGACCTTATATGTTATTAGTTTATAATATGTCATTGCGCATCGCGCTAATGCAAATCTAATAAAATAAATATCCAATAACAATAGAAAAGGTATCGTATTTTAAAACATTTTATTCTAATGTTACTGGCCTGCCTCTCTTCGACGAAATCCTATAGGCATCCATGAGACTCTGGCCGGACATGCCTATCTCCCGGATTAACACCTCGTCAAGGTCCTCAGGACTGACACCTATAATGCGGCATACGCACCCGAATGTCATGCCTTTCTTCAAGTAAATCTTTTCATCCAGCATAAGTCTGCCGAACATTTCATAAGCGGACTGCAGCCGCCTGACATCTTTCTCCTCCATAAGTGACAAGTTTTTCTTTTCACCGGCAAATCTCGCATCATAAACGGAAAACACAAAGGAGAAGTTGCTCAAGTCGGGTTAAATGGCGGAAATTTTTATGATTTTTAAACTTTAATGACTTTTTTTAAACTTTTGACAAGACATTATTACCAGTTGACACCCTAACATTGTCCAATGCAAAATCGCAATCGGGATATATTTGCAGCAAATCGAAGAACTTCTGTATATGGACAACAGCAGCATAAAGGAAAACATCGTCCGGAGAAGAACGGCCGAGGGCATATCCCAAGACGAGATGGCCAAGCGGCTTGACATCTCGCGCAACGCATACAGAAGCATTGAAAAGGGCGAATCGAAAGTAATAAGCGACAGGCTCAAGGATATTGCCGACAATCTTGGCATTTCTTTGGAGGAACTGGTGCTCGGATACAATCCCAGAAACGGGTCGGGCGAACTCAATGAAATGAGGGAGCGTTACGAACATGCCGAGATATCGATTAAAGAGGATTATGAGAAACGTATTCTCGCCCTGAACAACAAAATCAGCATGCTGGAGGACACCATAAGGGACCTCCGGGAGATAATTGAACTCAAAACTGAAGTCAATTCAATGCTGAAGAAGGAATTATCAGCAAATAATCGCTAATTTCGCAGTTCTGTTTTCAGAAGAATCAGCGAAAATGAAAAGACAAGTAATTCCACACCTCAAAAATCATATCCACGAGAATCTCATAGAGGCAGGTTGCGATGAGGCCGGCCGCGGACCGTTGGCAGGTCCAGTCTTCGCGGCAGCCGTAATCCTTCCTCCCGATTTCTTCCATCCGCTTCTCAACGACTCCAAGAAAATGACCGCAGCACATCGGGATGAAGTGCGCGAAGTCATTGAAAAAGAGGCCATTTCATGGGCAGTAGAGGAGGTGAGTCCTGCAGAGATAGACGACCTCAACATCCTATGGGCTTCAGTAACAGGTATGCAGAGGGCTGTCCTGAGACTTGATCCGAAGCCGGAGTTCCTTCTCATCGACGGAAACAGATTCCGTCCTTTCGATTCCTATACGCAGAAAGATTATCTCACAGTCGTGAAGGGCGATGCCACATATGCGTCCATAGCCGCAGCATCGGTACTGGCCAAGACTTGGCGTGACGAATATATGAAGAAGATAGCCAAGGAGTTCCCGCAGTATGGATGGGAGAGGAATATGGGCTACCCTACCCCGGAGCATATCGCCGCCATAAAGAAATACGGATACACCCCTTATCACCGCATGAGTTTCCATCCTAAAGAGCTGGAACCGACATTGTTCGGCTAGAAAAGCCGCAAGAGGCTTTGTAATCGGCAAAAAACATTATCTTTGTGTGATGTCGCTTGAAAACTGCCGCAGGCAGACGGAATACGGCATTGACAAGTACAAAACAAAATAACATTGATAGTATGAAAAAAGCACTTATCGCGGTTTCGGCGTTCCTGATGCTCTCGCTGGGAGCACGCGCCGACGAAGGAATGTGGTTGCTGCCTCTTCTCCAGAAGATGAACAGCAAGGCAATGGAGAATATCGGCTGCAGGCTGACTCCGGAGCAGATTTATGACATAAACCACAACTCTCTGAAAGACGCAATCGTCCAGTTCGGCGGCGGATGTACGGGAGAAATCATTTCAGACAAGGGTCTCCTCGTGACGAATCACCATTGCGGATACGGAAGCATCCAGAAACTCAGTTCTCCTGAGCACAACTATCTGGAAGACGGTTACTGGGCAATGAACAACACTGAAGAGCTGCCGGTTCCGGGACTTACCGTCCGTTTCCTCCAGAGAATGGATGACGTTACCGACGTGCTGAATAAGACAAGGGCTGCAGCACTCAAGGAGTATAAGGACAGCGCCAATGTCGAGGAGCTCGCCGACAAGGCCATGGACGAGGCTGCAAGGGAGCTTATCCAGATCACACGGACAGCGAATCCGAACTGCGAAGTCCGCATCGTGAACTACTACAACGACAATGTGAATTACCTTATCATTGACAAAGTATATCGTGACGTGCGTTTCGTTGGTGCCCCTCCTGCATCAATGGGCAAATTCGGCGGTGATACCGACAACTGGATGTGGCCGCGCCACACTTGCGACTTCTCCATGTTCCGCGTATATGCGGGCAAGGACAACGAGCCTGCCGACTATTCTGCCGACAACGTTCCTATGACACCGAAACAGTCATTGAAAGTATCTCTCAAAGGGGTTGGCGAGGGCGACTTCGCGATGGTAATGGGATATCCGGGACGCACCCAGAGGTTCCAGACAGCATCAATGCTGGAGCAGATGATCAAGAAACAGGATGTCAGCATCGCAGCAAGGACATTGAGACAGAACATCATGATGGAAGGCATGGAGGCTGACCCTGCAGTGCGTCTCAAGTATGCGAACAAATATGCCGGCTCATCAAACGGCTGGAAAAAGTGGATCGGCCAGAAGAAGGCTTTCGCAAACCTGAACATCATCGGACGCGAGGAGCAGAAAGAGGCTGACTTCATGAAATGGGTCAATGCCAACAAGAAGCGCAAGGCAGCATATGGCTCGGCATTGACGGACATCAAGGCTGCCGTTGACGAGAGTTCCGCAGATGAACTTGCATACAGGCTTCTTGCCGAGGCTCCTATGAATATAGGTCTCTGCAATCTCGTGTCTGACTTCTCCCGCGGAATGATAAAGCAGATGATCGAAAACAAGGAAGATTCGGTTGCCGCCCTCAATGCAGGAAAGGCTTCCACCGCTGCCGATTACAGGGATTACTATGAGCCGCTTGAGCGCAAAATGACCGCCGGCCTCCTCAAGTTCTACCGTGACAATGCCAGACCTGCTGATTTCCTCGAAATCAAAGGACAGGATTTCGCGACAATGGACATTGATGCCTATGTGAATTATCTGTATGACAACAGTATCCTCGCTTCTGAGGAGAGATTGAAAGCTGCCGAACTCAAGTCAAAGGCAGATTTCCTCCAGGACCCTGCCGTAGCTCTTTACAACTCCATCATGAAGGTTTATCTGAAGCTGCGCAAGCCTCTCACAGAGTCCGGAGCCAAGATTGCAGCCGGCAGCAAGGCGTTTGCAGCAGGTCTTCTCGAATGGGAAAAGGGCAAGCCTTCTTATCCGGACGCAAACTCTACAATGCGTCTGACCTATGGTACCGTGAAGGGCTACTCCCCTGCTGACGGTGTCGTGTACAAGTACTATACGACCCTCGCCGGCGTAATCGAAAAAGAGGATCCGGACAACTACGAGTTCCGTGTACCTGCCAAGATCAAGTCCCTCTACGAGACCAAGGATTTCGGCCAGTACGCCAATGAGGACGGAAAATTGCCAACCTGCTTCCTGACCAACAACGACATCACCGGCGGCAACTCGGGCAGCCCGGTGCTCGATGCTGAAGGCCGTCTCATCGGTCTCGCTTTCGACGGAAACTGGGAATCAATGTCAAGCGACGTGATGTTCGAGCCTGACCTTCAGAGATGTATCTGCGTGGATATCCGCTACGTCCTCTTCATGATGGACAAGTTCGGCGGAGCAGGATACCTCCTGAACGAATTGAATATCGAGAAATAGTTTTACTTCTCCTGCCCCGACGGGAACATCGGCAAATCCCGCTGACGGCAGGAGACTAAATTTTAATGTTATAATGAAAGAGAATGAGATAATGAAAATGCTCTACGATGTGAAGCACCCCGGAAAAGGTGACCGCAACATCGTGGAACTCGGCATTGTCGATAAAGTGGAGATTGACGGAGACAAAGTGACATTGACCTTGGCGTTCCCTAAGCACAGGGACCCGCTCACAGAATATATCGTAGGCAGCGCAAAGGCCGCAATCTACCGCCAGGCGCCCGAAGTGAAAGAGGTTATTGTCAATGCCATTGTACGTGAAGAGAGCGCTCCGAAGAAGCAGACAGGTCTGAATCTGTCTCTGGATGAGGTCAATAACGTGAGACATATCATCGGCGTGGCGTCAGGAAAGGGCGGCGTCGGCAAATCTACGGTCGCCGTCAATCTTGCAGTAGCATTGGCACGTCTCGGATATAAGGTGGGTCTCGCGGACGCTGATGTCTATGGACCTTCCGTCCCTAAGATGACCGCCACGGAAGGTGCGCTTCCCGAGGCTGTCAAGGAGGACGACAAGGAAATCATCATGCCTATCGAGAAATACGGCGTAAAGTGGATGTCCATCGGTTATTTCGCCGAGCCGGGACAGGCTCTCATCTGGAGAGGTCCTATGGCATGCAACGCATTGAAACAGATGATTCTGCAGGTGCGTTGGGGCAATCTGGACTTCCTTCTCATCGATATGCCTCCGGGAACAGGCGACATCCATATCTCACTGGTCCAGGACATTCCTATGGAGGGCGCCGTCATTGTCACTACCCCTCAGGATGTTGCATTAGCTGATGTCGAGAAGGGTGTGGACATGTTCCGCAACAAGAATATCAACCGCCGAATCTTCGGTCTCGTGGAAAACATGTCATGGTTCACTCCTGCCGAACTTCCTGAAAACAAGTATTATATCTTCGGAAAGGACGGAGGCGTGAGGATGGCTGAGAAATATGGAGTTCCGCTTCTTGGCCAGATTCCTATCGTCCAGAGCATCCGTGAGAATGGCGATGCAGGCGAGCCTGCCGCCCTGTCGTCCCGTCCGGATGGCCTCGCATTCCTCGACCTTGCGGAGAAACTTGTGAAGGCAGTGAATATGCCGTAGTTACGGATGATGAGTTTTTGCGAATTTTGGTTCACAAAAACTTGCGTAATCCGAGCAGTTGCATTAAATTTGCCCGTCCAAAAAACTGATAACGATGCTGTCGTCCGACCGCATCGTTATTTGTGTGCGCGCTAATCGAAGCGCATCCTCCAGAATTTGATGTCGGAGGGGACATTTAAGGAAGCGTGTCCGAGTGGCTGAAGGAGGCTGCCTCGAAAACAGTTGACCGCCCTTAAGCGGTTCGCAGGTTCGAATCCTGCCGCTTCCGCATTACAATAAAACACTTCTAGAAGCCTTTCGCCTCCGGAAGTGTTTTATTGTGCGCAAGACATTGACAAACACATTTTATTATTTTTTATAAACTCTTATGACACATTCATTTTGGAAAGCAGCCCTCAAGGCAGCAGTAGCCTTGACCACTGTCATTTCACTCGCTTCTTGTAAAGAAGAAACTCCGAATGATCCGTTTGCAAACAAGCCGGAGAAAACAAACCCTACTACACTTACTGATGTCAACAAGGCAGAAGAGGGAACATCATTCAATGACCTCCAGTGCCTTACCGTGGTAGCCGCAAATGCACAGGGACTCATCCTCCAGGAGTTCCAGTCCACAAAACCTACTGACTGCATCTACGCCTACATTGGAGAGGCCCACAGCTTCAAGGTCGGCGACATGGTGAGCGTCTCTGGTACAATTACCAAGAGAAACGGACTCCGCCAGTTCGCAAAAGGTGTTGAAATCATCAAGACATGGGAGTACAACTACACCCAGCCGAAACCTGCTGAGTTCAAAGGCTCAGATGTAGATGCCTACATGGGCGCACCTGAAATCAAGTACGTAAAACTTGACGGAACTCTCAGAGTTGCAGGAAATTATGCCAACCTTGAAATCGACGGTACCGACAATATCGGTAGCCTCGACTACATGACTGATGATTTTAAGAGCAAATACGACGGACACTCATTGACAATCTCAGGATGGCTCTTCGGTTCATACAAGACCTTCATGTACATCGTTCCTGTAGAAGTCGTTGACAACGGAGAATACCAGGAGCCTATCCCGGAAGGCGCAATCTTCTACAACACATTCGACAAAGAGATTGCTGTTCAGGACGCTGAGAAATACGGCACAACCAAGGGCTGGCCTTGGCTCGACCAGTTCGACGGATGGAAGAACCAGAAAGGTTCAGGTGTTGAAAACGTCACATACAGTTTCGATGGGATGTCAGTGCGTACCAACCAGGCATCAAAAGGCTTCCTTGCCACATACGACGGCTCAGGTAACAACAACCTCTTCTTCGGAGGTTCTGCAGAAAGACCTAACCACTTCACTATCGAGAAGATCGCTGTTCCTTCTGAGAACTTGAGACTCACATTCGGCGCCCAGTACTACTCACAGGGAGCTGCCAACACCTTCATCAAATCCAATTTCGAGGTATTCCTCTCAGAAGACGGCAACGTATGGGCACCGGCTCTCGATTATGATTTCGGTGGAGTAGAAGATGACAGGACAGGAAAATGGAGACTCGCAACAGCTGACTTCACCCTGCCTGCAGGCACCAAGACACTCTATATCAAGTTCACAGCCAAGGGCTTCAGCACCAACAGACTCGATGACGTACTCCTTACCGAAGGCAAAGGCGGCCAGCTCGTCGAATTCGGCAAAGTAGTCGAGACTCCTATCTCTACCATCGCAGACGTCATCAGCAAACCTGTTGATGAGAAATACAAGATCAAGGGACAGATAGTTGCAACTCATACCAAAGGCTTCCTCGTAAAGGACAACACTGGCATAATCCTCGTGTTCAAGAAGGGCCACGAAAACAAAATCGGCGACAATGTGACTGTAGAAGGTCCTACCACAGAATTCGGCGGAATGAAGCAGTTCGATGGTTCTTCAGAGATTGTCGTACTCGGCAACAGCGCTGTTTCACAGCCTAAGCCACAGGAGATGAAAGCTGCTGATTTCGAGGCTTATGTCCAGAATCCTACCATCAAGTACGTTACATACAGAGGTACTCTCAAGTCTGTTCAGGACGAGATTTACCAGTGGCACTACAACGTGGAAATCGCAGGCACGGACAAAGTTCAGGCTGCAGTTTCTTATCCTAACACTGAATTCAACATCTCCAAGTATGACAAGGCCGAGATTATCGTAACCGGATACCTCGTAGGTGCTACCGGCAGCGAAATCAGATATGCCAACACAATGGCTACAATCTTGAAACCTGCTGTTGAGGAAGTAGAACCGGATGAGAACACAGCTCTTACAGTAGAGGCCCTCAATGCCAGACTCGACGGAATGAGCAGCGGTACCCTCCTCAAAGACCTCGTAGGCTTCAAGGGATATGTAGCTGCAAACAATGAGCACGGCAACCTCAAGGGCGCCCTCTCTATCGTCGACAATACCGGCAAGGTTCATTCAGGAATCATCGTGAAGGACGGCAGCGACAAGATTGCTGTAGGTACCAAGGTTATCATTGGACTTAATACCGCAAAATTGACTGTTTCAAAGGGTCTCCGCACCATCACAGACGCAACCATCTATGTGAAATCCGAGAAAGTGGACATCAAGGTTCCTGAAATCAATGATGACCAGCTCAATGACTACATTGGACAGTATGTGAAGGTCAAGAACGTTACCTCTCCTGAAGATGCCACTGTCTGGTATGATGCCGAAAAGAAGGGCAACACCATCTTCAAGGGCGTCAAGGGTACGGATGTAATTGTTTACCTCACAAAGAATGCAGACTTCGGTAAATTGTCCATCAAGAAGAACTTCTCTGGTGACATCAAGGGTGTTATCGAGATATATGGTGAGAAAGTCGAGGTCGTTCCTACATGCAAGGAGGACGTTGCATCTTTCACTGAATAATCCTTCATATCGAGCGTTGTAAACCTCAATATTGATTATAAGTCACGAGTCTCAAATGCGTTTGACATTTGAGACTCGTTTTTTTATTTTGCCCGACCTGTCGGGGGGGGTCAGAGAGAAAACCCTGTGTTTAGGATAACTAAAAAGCCCCCGTCTGAAACTCGTGTAAAAAACCGCGTTATTTGTCACCGTTTTTCTATGGCTTTGAATTTTCATGATTAA
>OHKP01001308.1_pt1 | contig 10486 bp, 9 predicted proteins | sample 1568861 | NCBI WGS metagenome assembly OHKP01 (sample SAMEA3879524, study PRJEB24766) | human gut metagenome | biome: human-associated habitat; feature: feces | place: USA | collected 1985/1987 | reverse complement strand
CAGAATGAAAAATTCGCGGCGCATCTTGGCGCATTCTTATCTGGAAATAGTATGATTTGGACAGCACCGCCATTTTTGCGCGAGAAAGCGGCTCTGCCGCTGCCTACGGTTGGGTATGGAAGGAACTTTAAGCAAACCATGAGTGAACGCATTGTCAAACTGCTGATAGAATCTTTCCCGAAGATTCTGCTGCCCGGTCTGCAAATGACCATTCCGCTGACGGTTATCGCCTTTTCCATCGCAATGGTGATTGCCGTCATTGCCGCCATGATTCAATATGCCCGCGTGCCGGTTCTGCGGCAGATTATGCGGTTTTATGTGTGGGTCGTGCGCGGTACGCCGCTGCTGGTGCAGCTGTTCGTGGTGTTCTACGGGCTGCCGTCGCTGGGCATCATCCTCGACCCGTTTCCGGCGGCAGTGATTGTCTTCTCCATCAACGAGGGCGCGTACTGCGCGGAGACGATGCGCGCGGCGCTGGAATCCGTACCGGTGGGGCAGATGGAAGCGGGCTACTGCGTGGGGATGAGCTACTTGCAGGTGATGCGCCGCATTGTGCTGCCGCAGGCGCTGCGCACGGCGTTCCCGCCGCTGTCGAACAGCCTGATTGCTATGGTGAAGGACACGTCGCTGGCGGCGAATATCACCGTGACGGAAATGTTCATGGCGACGCAGAAACTCGTGGCGTACTACTACGAGCCGATGGCGCTCTATATCGAAGTCGGCGTGATTTACCTGATTTTCTCCACGGTGCTGACGTGGGTGCAGCGCTGGGGCGAGAAAAAGCTCAGCGCGTATGGCGCACAGAAGGAGTGATGTGCGATGGCGATGCTGGAAATCAATCACCTACAAAAGAAATTCGGGACGACCGAGGTGCTGCGGGACGTCAGCCTGTCCGTCAGCAAAGGCGACGTCGTGGCGATTCTGGGGCCGAGCGGGTCAGGCAAGACGACGCTGCTGCGCTGCGTGAACTTTCTGGAACGCGCGGACGCGGGCGAATTGCTCTTTGATGACGAGAAATTCGACCTGAACCGCGCGTCGCACCGGGATATTGCGCGTATCCGCCAAAAGACGGCGTTCGTGTTCCAGAACTACAACCTGTTTCGCAACAAAACGGCGCTGCAAAACGTGACCGAAGGGCTGATTGTGGCGCGGAAGATGAAAAAAGCGGACGCGGAAGCGATTGGGCGGAAGCTGCTGGACAAGGTGGGCTTGTCTGACCGCTACGACCATTATCCTGCGCAATTGTCCGGCGGACAGCAGCAGCGCGTCGCGATTGCCCGCGCGCTGGCGACGAATCCGGAAATCATTTACTTCGATGAGCCGACATCCGCACTGGATCCGGAGTTAATCGGGGAAGTGCTGAACGTGATGCGCCAATTAGCCGAAGAGGGCATGACGATGCTGGTCGTGACGCACGAGATGAACTTCGCGCGGCATGTGTCGAACCGCGTTGTGTTCATGGAGGGCGGCAGAATCATCGAGCAGAACAGCGCACAGGAGTTTTTCGCGCATCCGAAGGAAGCGCGGACGCAGGAGTTCCTCGCGAAAATCAACCAACGCTGAAAATCCGGCAGTCGCCGGTTTTCATAAATGCAATTGAAAGGAGCATTCACAATGAAGAAGTTTGTCAGTCTCCTGTTGGCGCTGATGATGGCGCTGGGCATGACCGCTCTGGCGGAGGAAAGCAAGGATCAGCTGGCGCGCATTCAGGAAAAGGGCGAAATTGTCATTGCGACGGAAGGTACTTGGGCGCCTTGGACGTACACGGATGAAAACGGCAATCTGGTCGGCTTTGATGTGGAAATTGCGACGGCGATTGCGGAGAAGCTGGGCGTGAAGGCGACGTTCGTGACTGTGGAGTGGGACGGCATCCTCGCCGGCATTGACTCCGGTCGCTACGACATTGCCGCCAACGGCATTGATGTGACCGAACAGCGCTCGGAAAAGTACAATTTCAGCACCCCCTATGCCTTCAACCGCACGGCGCTGGTCGTCCGGGGCGACAACGAGGACATCAAGTCCTTTGAAGACCTGAAGGGCAAGAAGACCACGAACTCCATCGCCAGCACCTACATGATTCTGGCGGAAGAGTTCGGCGCAGAGGTGGTCGGCGTGGATACGCTTGACCAGACGATTATGCAGGTGCTGACGGGCCGCGCGGACGCGACGCTGAACAGCGAAGTGTCCATTGCGGACTACATGCAGAAGCGCCCGGATGCGAACATCAAGATTGTCGCCCTGACGGAGGAAGCGAACCTTGTGGCGATTCCGACCCGCAAGACGGATGACAGCGCGAGCCTGCTGGAAGCCATCAATCAGGCGATTGCTGAGCTGCGTGAAGAGGGCAAGCTGAGCGAGATTTCCATGAAGTACTTCGGGCGCGACATCACGGCGGAAACCGTGGGAGAAGCGGCGGAGTAATACGATTTCCAGATTCACCTGCGCCATCTGCTTGCGCCTTTTCCCTTCTGGCGCATTCTTATCTGGAAATAGTATAAGCGAAAAAATCCCATACAAAACGGAGGTCGTCCCGGTGGGGTGGCCTCCTTGCATTTTCAGGGGATGATTCTTTTTCAATTAGAGGCGGCAAACCTGGCGCTGGAACAGAATAAGGACGGCGAGTTGATAGAAATTGGCGGCATCCGGGTATACAGGAGTTCGAATATGGAGAAGAACCGCTTTGTCTGGATTGATGGTATGACCGTCTGTTCGCTGACTACTACATGTAATGCAAAAGATGCAGAGGCGGTTGTCTCTACATTTGGCGAGCAGTAAAATAAAGCGAAGTGCGAATGCGCTCTTGGCTAAAAAAATGCTAATGGGGCTGCCTCTTGTGACCTTGTTTGGTCATTTTGAGACAGCCCCTCTTTGCTTTTCCATCCTGTTTTTTCTCTATTTTCGACAGGCTAGGACGTTCAGTTTGGTGAATCACGATTACTGCATATTATGCACGAATTAGCCATTTCCTCCGGGCATAAAGTCATCTGTGATAGGATCTCCTGGCACTCCAAACCATGAGCCTTCAAGTTCATCGCCAGTGGGAGCAGAAACTCTGTTATACTCAAGGAGTGGCGATAAGTTCTCTCGCAGCATAAATCCAACATTTCCATCCTCTGTTCTTACATGACACCATGTTTGGCTCACTCCAAATACACAAACTACTGATCCATTCTTATATAGGCCAAGAGAGGGAGAATTTGTTGATTGATCTTGGCGTAAATTCAACCCCACACCTTTCGTATTGTTGATTTTTACAGAAGGCATAGCATAACCGACCTTAAATTGTTCTTGACCAAATACTAAATATTTGGTCATCATATAACCTTCTAACGTATGGAGTCGAACCTTTGTCCAGCCGTTTTCATCACCACTTAAAACTTCAACGGAAGTACCGCTATAGTATTTACCAAGCGATGGAGCTTCTTGACTTGGCTTTGTCCTAAGGTTGAGGCGATCGATAGAATTGGGATTGTTTACGACGGCGCTATTGCTGCTTTTTTGATACTCAAGAACAGGTGAGAGTTGTTTTCTTAGCATAAAGCCAACGTTGCCATCTTCGGTTTGCACATGACACCAAGTCTCGCTTACGCCAAATACCCGAACCGTCGATTCATTCGAGTATAGGCCAAGAGAAGATGAATCTGTCGATTGTGCTTTGCGTAAGTTCAGGCCAGTTCCTCCTATGTTGTTAATTTTTACAGATGGGACTGTCGAAGATCCAACTTCAAGCTGCTCTGGATACACTAGGAATTTTGCCATCATGTATCCCTCAAGATCAAAAATGCTAACTTTCACCCATCCGTTCTTCTCATTGCTTAACACCTCAAGATAGGTGCCGTTATAGTATTTTCCAAGCGTCGGAGCATCTGGGCTGGGATTTGTTCTAAGGTTAAGCCGATCATTAGAATCGGGATTGTTTACTACGGCGATTGTTCCAGGCGTCATCTTAGAATTTTCGTTAGCCGCTGCATTTGATGCAAGCGACAGCGCAAACAGCATAGTTATCAAGAGTGGTAGAATACGAGTTCTCATTATTGACTCCTCCTTCTAATTTGTTAGTCTAATACTGCCCATCCCTTTTTCTATAGGCAATACCGCACAAATGAGTTGGTGCGATGGCGAATGCATTTTTTGTCAGATGCGATTGCAGAAATCGAAGGTTTACTGGAGGTAAATCGAGATTTCTGCAAGAAGCAGATGGCGGAAAAGGCATCGCCAACGCTGCCGACGAATTGTGCGGTGTTACCTATAATAATGCAGGAAGCTCCTGCTATTAATTCAACGATTGATACTTCATTTTTATTGCAAAAAATAAAAATTTTAGGGCAATCCCGCACAAAGAAAGTACAGCCAAAATGTCGTGAAAGAGGTATAATAAAGAAGTGAAGAAGCAATTGACGATGAGCCTGATTAGCGACGAGCTGGGGGCAGGCATCAACGAAGAAAAGCAGCGTAAAAGGGCAACCAGTGGTACTTCGGCTACAAGGAGCACATCGGCGTGGATGCGGACAGCGGAATGGTTCACACGGTGGAAACGACATCTGCCAACAGGAGGATAGTATGGACAAGCATTTTGTTCTCTCCAAGATCAAGGATTACGAGGCTCATTTGGATAATGTTGCTCCCCTGATGGAATCCGATGATCAGTTGATTATGAATGAGTTAATTCGCGAAATTAACAATACCTGTCATGTAAAGATTCGTGGGTTCTCAGATTTGTGTGATTCATACATCAAGGGTGCTGGCTCGATTATTGCAAAGCACATCAATTGCTTTCATTCGCATCTCATACGTTCTGCCTTGGTTTTCCATTTGGTCGGAAGCAAAAAGCATGAATGCGGGCGAGTAAATGGTTGCGAACAAATCATCTGGAATTTGTATAATGAGTACCGTAATTCAGTGACTTTTGTGGACAATTCCATCATGATGGAGTATGACTCTGCATTTGCTCAGTTGAAATCTAAGAAGTTGCTTGATCAGTTAGTTTCATTAGCACAAGATCCATACCTTTTTTCATTTTTTCCTCAGACGATGAAAATGCTTGCTCGCTGGAGAGATCCATCAATGGAAAAGGTTATCATGGGTTATTTCGCAAATCCAGGGCTTGTCAAAACTCAAATTGCTATGTCTCTTGGCCGCAGTGCTGATGATGCTTCTATCCTGCAACGTGAATATAGCAGGTGGGATTCACACGGACAATACACAGTCATTATATGTCTTCGCTACTATCCTTCAATACAAGTTCTTGATAAGCTAACGCACTTTGAAGCACTTACTGTTGAAGATATGGAGAAGAGTCTTTCAAAATGTTGCACACGCAACGATCGAATATGGATTAAAGATGTATATTCGGATCGGCTATTTACCATTCGCAAGAGTATCGCCGAAATAAAAAAGCAACTTAATATTCTCTAATTACTCAAAATTGGCGGGGCTTCTTTTCGAAGTTCCGCCTTTTCTATGCCAAAAAAACAAGAAAGGACGTGACAAAATGATCACTCGCATTTTCGGCACCGTCACTGGCGGTCGCCTCAATCTTCGCGCGGGGGCAATGTGATTGGACACCGACTGCATTTCTCACGACTTCACAACCGCAGTGCCCGTGCTGCATTCATAGGGTTTGGGAAATGTGTTTCCAACAAGCTAATCGTCATTTTTAGCAAAATGACCCTGCTTGCTGCTTTACTTATCAATACAAAAATGGAGACCGTCCTGATGAGAGGCGGCCTCCCTGCATTTTCAGGGGATGATTCTTTTTCAATTAGTCGGCATAGGCGTAGGGAATATGGTTTCGCTGTGCGTACCGTTCAGCGTAGGAATTGCGGAAAACGGTCAGCGTGAGGTTGGGGCATTTGTCGAAAGCGCCAACGCCAATTTCCGTTACGGAAGCGGGGAGAAGGGCGGAACGCAGGGCGCTGCACTCGGAAAAAGCAATGTCCTCGATTTCCGTGACGGAGTCGGGAATGACAATAGAGACAAGTGCCGTGCAGCGCTGAAATGCGCCTGTTTCAATTTCCGTCACAGAATCAGGAATGAGAATGCTGGAAAGGGAAGCGCAGCAGGAAAACAGATAGTCGCTGATTTCTGTAAGGGAATTTGGAAGCACAACCGTAGTCAGAGCGCGGCACTCGGAGAAGGCTCCCTCCTCGATTTCTGTGACGGAATCGGGAATGACGATGGAAGACAGCGCGGTGCAGTAGTTGAAAGCGCATGAACCAATTTCGTCAACAGAGGAGGGAATGGAAACCTCGACGAGGGCGGAGCAATCGCTGAAAGCATAATCGTCAATCTCTGTAACGGAAGCGGGCAGAGAAACACTTGTCAAAAAGGAGCAGTTGTCAAAGGCACGCTCGCCAACAGCCGATGTTCCCTGCGGAACGGCGTAGCTGGAAGCAGCCTTTCCCCGCGGATAGGCAACAAGCGCATCGTCCTTTTTACGGAACAAAACGCCGTCCAATGTATAAAAAGACGGATGCTCCGGGGCGACGGAAATGGTTTGCAGCAGCGGACAGCAGCCGAAGGGGTTATGGTCGAGGTCGGCAACAGAATTGGGAAGGGTTACGGCTGTCAGGGAGAGGGAAAAAGAGATGGTGTCAATGCTTGCGACGCGATGACCGTCCAGTGTGTCCGGAAGCACGATTTCCGCGTCGTCGCTTAGGCAGTAAAGAAGCTCTGCGGAACCGTCCTCAAGCAGGACGTACTGATAATCCCCGGAGGTGAGGATGGTCTGCTTTTTCTTGCCGCCATCTGCAAAAACGACGTTTGTCAGAAAGACGAGGAGAAGCGCGGATGCCAGTAAAAACGCAGAGAAACGTTTGCGTGTCATAAAATCGACCTCCTTTTCTTTATTCACTATACACGAAAAGGCGCTTCGTGTCAATGAAAAATCCCCCTCACCAGTTGCGCAAAGGCAGAAAAAATGGTATAATCAGCTTGAATATCTGGCAAAAAGATGGACGGAAATGGCGAAAGGGTGGACATGATGAAGGTATTGGTGACAGGCGCGGACGGAATGCTGGGGCGCGACGTGATGCGTGCACTGCGCGAGAAGCATGTGAATGCGCGCGGCGTGGATGTGGCGGATTTCGATGTGACGGACGGCGCGGCAGTGCGCGAATGGGTGACGGCGGAGCAGCCGGATGCCATCATCCACTTGGCGGCGTATACCGACCTGCTCAAGGCGGAAACGGAACCCGCAAAGTGCATCGACGTGAACGCGATGGGCACGCTGAACATGGTTCGCGCGGCACTGGCGATCGGGGCGAAGCTGATGCTGATGTCCTCGTCGGAGGTGTTTGGCGCTGCACCGGACGTTATCCACGGAACGAGAGACAAGACGTGCGCCGCGAACGTTTACGGATTGTCGAAGGTGCAGGCGGAAGAAGCTGTGCGCGCGCTGATGACGCGGTCCTTCATCGTCCGCACGGGCTGCTTGTTCTCCGCCGCGCCGAAGGGGGAAATCTGCGGCATTCTGGCGACAGCGCAGGATCATCAGAAGCTGACGATTTCCGACGACCTGATGGCTTGCCCGACGTACACGCTTGACCTTGCCCGCGCGATGGTCAGCCTGATTCAGACAGAAAAATTCGGCATTTACCACCTCATCAACGAGGGCGAATGCAACCTTGCGACGCTGGCGATGGCGACACTGGGGATGGTGGGCAGCCGCTGCCGGGTACAGCCGGTGAGCGGCTACCGCGGCTCGGTGGGCATTCACCACCCGTCGAGCGTGCGGCTGCTGAGCGACGCCGAACCGCACCTGCCGAGGTGGGAGGACGCGCTGAATCGGTGTCTGGATGAGATAAGGAGCGAGATTCGGTAAAGGAAGGGTATAAAAATAGGGAGGTCAGCCCGTGTGGGGCGACCTCCTTTTGATGTGGGGGATTAGTCGGGGTAGGTATAGTCAATCTTGCGGGCTTTTGCGTACTCTTCTGCGTAGGAATCCGGCGTCACGGTGAGGGTCAGGCTGTTGTGATACTTAAACGCATCGTTGTCGATGAATGTAACCGAAGCGGGAATGGTGATGGAAGTTAAGGAAAGACTGTGCGCGAACGTCATATATCCGATTTCGGTGAGGGAACCGGGAAGCGTGACATCGGTCAAGGTGTCGCAATACGAGAAAGCACCATTGCCGATGGTCGTGACGGAATTGGGAATACTGACCGAGGTGATGCCGGAAAGCTGGAAAGCGCCGTGGTCGATGATGGTGACGGAGTCGGGAATATCAATTGTGTGAAGCTGGTCACAGGAGGCAAAGGCACTTTCTCCAATGCGCGTCACAGAATCAGGAATGTTGACAGAAGAAAGAACGTCGCAGGCGAAAAACAAGTGGTCGCTGATTTCGGAAATCGAGGCGGGCAGCGTGACCGTCGCCAGCGAAGAGCAGTCGGAAAACGCGCTATTGCCGATGGATGTGACGGAATCGGGGATGGTGACGTCGGTTAGCCCGCGGCAGAATAGAAACGCTGAATGCCCGATGCTGGTGACGGAATCAGGAATCGTGATGGATTGCAGTGAATCGACATAGGCAAAGGCGTTGTCCCCGATGGCGAGAATGCCCTGCGGGATGGTGTAGGCGGCATCCTGCCGCCCGCAGAAGTAGGATAGCAGGGTATTGTCAGCTTTGCGGACGAGTGCGCCGTCCACCACGGCGAAAGTCGGGTTATCGAGGGACAGGGTGATGGATTGCAGCCCGGAACGCGGGAAGGGATTCGCGCCTATTTCGGTGACGGAATCGGGGATGGTCATCGAAGTCAGCGAAGAGCAGCCAACGAAAGCGTCGCCGCCGATGATGGTCACAGAATCCGGAATTTCAAGGGTCGCAAGGGAGGAACAGCCGGAAAACAGACCAGCACTGATTTCCGTAATGGACGCGGGGAGGCGAATGTCGGTCAGCGCGGCGCAGAAGGAGAATGCTGCAATGCCGATTTCGGTCAGCGAATCGGGCAGAGATACGGAGGCAAGCGCCGAACAGCCATAAAATGCGCGTTCGGGAATCTGGGTGATGGAATCGGGGATGACAACGGATTCCAGCAGGTCGCAGTCATAGAACGCATAGGCGCTGATGGCGGCGATGCCGTCCGGAATGCGATATGTACGGTTTTCGCGGGCGTTGGGGTAGAACAGAAGCGTGTTGTCAACGGTGCGGCACAGGGCGCCGTCCGCCAAGAAGAAATACGGGTGATTCGGCGAAAGGGTGAAGGATTGCAGCGCCTTGCAGCTCACAAAGGCATCCTCCGCAATGGTCGTGATCGAATCGGGGATGGCGATGGATGTCAGGGAATTGCACAGCTCGAACGTACCCGGCTCGATTGCGGTCAGACCGCTGGGCAGGGCAATCGACATCAGGTTATAACAGCAGGAAAACGTCCTTTTGCTGATGCAGGTGACGGAATCGGGGATGGTGACGGAAGTCAGGGAAAGGCTGTAATAAAAAGCGCGCTCGCCGATGGCAGTGACAGGCTTACCGTCCAGCGTGTCGGGGATGACAATCTCGGTATCAGCGCCGCCGTAAGAGGTAATTTCGACCGTCCCGTCATCGAGCAGGGCATAGGCGTAGTCGCCGCTGTGGAGAGGATGCTCCATTTCCCACGCATCATCCACATTGTCGTCCCAATCGTCGTCATCGTCCGCTTCCGCCAGCGCGGACGCATACGAGATGAGCAGGGAAAAAATCAGCAGGAAGGATAAAAATTGCTTGCGAGCCATGGAATTAACCTCCTTTTACCACATGATATAGCATGCGTTTGCGGAGCTGTCAATGCAGATTGTAAATTTTCAGGCAGAAAAAACAAAATTCCCCGCCCGGCTGCCTTCCGACACCCGAACGGGGAAAAAATCACCCTGCTTATTCTCACACCGCCGCCGGCATTCCGTGCTTCACGCGGTCGTGCTCCTCAGCGCGCTTGGCGTTGTTGAAGCGGTCGAGCGTACCCACCAGATAGCCCGTGATGCGGCGAATCCGCTGGAACGGCACGTTGCCGAAATCATAGGACAGTTCCACTTCGTCGCCATCCACCGCAATGTCCATCGAAAGTACTTCTGGCGCGCATGATCCACATAGGCGTCGATTTCCGCCTGAGACAGGGTTCCCTTCGTCACGTTCACTTGGCAGCACATAGGTATTTCTCCTCTCTATGGTACTCGCTGGAAAATCAGCAAGCCCTAAATCTTGTGGTTGCACGGCGCTATCGCGCCATATAGAGCACAAGATATTGTTTCGACGTCTGTTATTATAGCACGAAATGTGGGATTTGCAAGGGGAACACGCAACAAAATTTCAGATGCGGATTCTGCCCGAAGACAGGCATTTTCTCCGCCCCTTGACGAAAGGCAATGCGAACAAACACCATTGCCACACGCGGCGTTTTCTGCTATACTGGGGGATGCAGAAAGACGGAAGCCTGCAAAGAAAAAGTCAAGCCCCAAATGGGACTTGCTGCAAGAAAATTTGGCAGAAGGTGGGGAGAAAGAAGTGCAGCACAAA
>OHKP01001299.1_pt1 | contig 10532 bp, 8 predicted proteins | sample 1568861 | NCBI WGS metagenome assembly OHKP01 (sample SAMEA3879524, study PRJEB24766) | human gut metagenome | biome: human-associated habitat; feature: feces | place: USA | collected 1985/1987 | reverse complement strand
TCCCTTTCCCGTGGAATAAGATGTTAAAAGACTATTCGTACCATCCTCCGTATCTTCTGATATATTCACAAACTTATTACCCTCAAAATCTACATCATTATCCAACAAATACGCCGGTTTTACTTCCGTATATAACTTCACATTCTTAACAGTACCATCAATTTGCAGACCTTTTCCCTCATTTGTTACCTTTACATAAGGAGACTGTTCTTCTATTTTTTCCTTATTATTTATTTGAAATTTACTTTCTAATACTTCGTATAAAACCTCAATTTTTTTCTTATGTGAATCCACATATTTGTCCATATGATTCCTTTGATTTTTATTATCTACACTTATAAGTATTACCATTGCAATTAATAAAATCATTACACCAATACAGTACCATAATTGTTTAGGAAGCAATAACATTGTAAAAATAATCTCAGCACACGATGCAAACATTGCTATAAGACATGCAATAACTATCTTTTTTATTTTAGGTTCAAATCTATTAAATCCTTGATCTATATCTGAACACCTATTTTTTGCTTCTTGATAACATTTTAAAATATAATATTCCATAATTTTTTCCTGTATGATGCACAAAAAGTTAATTTTTATGCATATCCTTCTTTTTATTTCTTCGCTCCATATGTTGCTGTACCTTCAGCAACCATCATGGGCGCATAATTTGATTCTGCATATGATATTGATTTATCACGAAAGTTAACAACCTTTTCCTCGCCCATATCATTATTATCTGTCCAAAGTTCGCACTGTGTCATAACAGTCTGAACTGCATCCTCCATACCTTCAGGCGGGTACTTATGCTTTTTCAGCAGTTTCTTTATAAGCATACGCATTTTTGCTCTTGCTGATTCTCGTTTCTGCCAGTCAATTGTTTTATTTCTTCGTAGAGTGTCTGCAAGTTCTTTTGTAATTGCTATCAATTCTTCATTTTCATAGAAATCCTTTATTGCCTGTGGCTTCGTTAATGCATCATAAAAGGCAAGCTCATCAGCAGTAAGCCCAAGCTGGTCACCTTCCTTCTTGGCTGCAGCAATCTGTTTCGCAAGATTCAGCATTTCCTCAATAACTTCTTCATTTGTCAACATACCATTAAGATACGCATTAAGTGAACGCTGCATAATCTCACTAAACTTCTCAGATTTAACTACATTAGTTCTGCGATATACTGAAACCTGTTCTGCAATCAATTTTTTCAGAAGTTCAACCGCGAGATTCTTTTCTTTCATATTGGCAACTTCTTCAAGGAACTTCGGGTCAAACAGTGAAAATTCTTCTTTGATATCTGAGAAAAGATTGATAACTCCATCACTCTTGATACTCTGCTTTAAAAGCTCATTTATTCTTGCATTCATTTCTGGAAGAGAAATCTTCTTCCCAACTCCTGTATTAGTCAGTCTAAGGACAAGAACACGCACTGATTCAAAGAATGCTGCTTCAAATCTACTTTCTTCATCAACCAGAGAAGAGCAAAGAGACAATGCCTGATGCAGCATAAGTGCTTCTTTTACAAATGAGTCCTTATCATCCACTTTCTCTCTGTCCATAATAAAGTTGACTGCACCACTGATAGTTTTTGCTCTTTCAAGGTCTGTTCCACCTATAAACTTCGAGTAATCATATCCGTGGAACATATCCCGACAAACTGAAAGCTTTTCCAAGAACTTCGGATATGCAACCTTTGCAACATCAGTATCACCATAATTCTTTTTATCACGAGAAGTATAATCGTTCATTGCTTGTTTCAATGCAGAAGCAATTCCAACATAATCTACAACAAGTCCGCCTTCTTTATCACGAAATACACGATTTACACGAGCGATAGCCTGCATGAGATTATGTCCAGACATTGGCTTATAAACATACATAGTTGCAAGTGAAGGAACATCAAAACCTGTCAGCCACATATCAACAACAATTGCTATCTTCATAGGGCTGTTATTATCTTTGAATTTCTTAGCAAGTTCATCCTTATGATGTTTATTACCAATAATTTTTCTCCATTCTTCCGGATCATTATTACCAGAAGTCATAACAACTCCAACTTTCTCAGTCCATGCAGGACGAAGTTCTAGGATACGCTTGTATATCTTCATTGCAATAGGACGAGAATAAGCAACTATCATTGCCTTTCCTGTTAAAAGATTCTCTCTGTTATTCTCATAATGGTCAAGAATATCACAGACAAGTGAATTGATAGTATTATCATTGCCAAGAACAGCTTCCATCTTACCAAGTTCACGCTTGCTTTTCTCCACTACTTCTCCATCAGCATTTTCAGCCATAATGTCATATTCACTATCAATCAGCTTAAGAGTATCTTCATCAAGATTAAGCTTGATAACCCGGCTTTCATAATAAACAGGTCTTGTTGCTCCATCCTCAACAGCCTGTGTCATATCATAAATATCAATATAATCACCAAATACTTCACGAGTACTGCGGTCTTTTGATGAAATAGGTGTACCTGTAAATCCTATATATGTAGCATTAGGCAGCGTATTTCTGATAATTCGTGCTGTTCCAATTTTTATCTTACCGGTTTTTGCATCAACAGTTTCTGCCAGTCCATATTGTCCTCTGTGTGCTTCATCCGCCATAACAATAATGTTGTTTCGCTCTGACAATGCTTCGTGAGATTCTTCAAACTTCTGCATTGTAGTAAAGATAATACCATTTGCCTGTCTGCCTGCAAGCAAAGACTTTAAGTTTTCTCTGCTTTCAGCATGTATCGGCTCTTGTCTTAAGAATTCTTTACACTTTGCAAATTGCCCATAAAGCTGATCATCAAGGTCATTTCTATCGGTAATAACAACTATCGTTGGACTATCCAATGCCTCTTGTAATAAATGTGCATAGAATACCATAGAAAGTGACTTCCCACTTCCTTGTGTATGCCAAAACACGCCTCCCTTACCATCCGTAACAGTAGCGTGTTTTGTGGATTCAATTGCTTTTTCAACTGCAAAATACTGGTGATATCCTGCAAGAATTTTGAATGAGTTAATACCCTCATTTGAAAAACAAATAAAGTTCTTTATAATATCAAGCAGTCGTTCTTTCTTGAACATCCCCTCAAAGAAAGTATCAAACTGTGCAAACTGTGTATTCTCATAATCTCCATCTTTAGTTTTCCATTCCATAAAGCGGTCTTCGCCTGAAGTGATTGTACCCGCCTTAGATATCAACTGGTCGCTCATAACGCAGATAGCATTATAAATAAACATAGATGGAATTTCCTGCATATAATTACGAAGCTGTCTGTATGCTTCAGAAGCGTCCGTTTCTTCTCGAGAAGGAGATTTCAACTCAACTAATACAACCGGCAAGCCATTTAAAAAGAGAATTACATCAGGACGCTTATTACTATTTTCAATGAAAGTCCACTGATTCGCTATGATAAATGAATTATTGTCAGGATTTTTGTAATCAACAAGATAAACTATAGAGGAACGCTCCTCACCATCTACAAAATATCTTACTGGAATGCCATTTTGCAGATAGTCCATAAATGCAGCATTTTTCTGCACAAGTTCTCCATTTTCAAAATTTTTAAGCTTGAATAAGGCATCCTGAATAGCATCATCAGGCAGACCTCTGTTCAAACAATACAGAGAATCAATCAGAACTTCCTCATATAGTGGATTGTAAAAATCTCTTTCTATATCTGGACCATAAACATATTCATAACCTAAATCATTTCTAAATAGCTCTATAACTGAATTTTCGTAATTAGCTTCCGTATAATTAGCCGACACTTTATTCACCTCTCTCATCCGTTGCTGTAATAAAATCTTCAACCATTTGGTTTAATAATGTCACAATCTGTTCTGCCTTTTGCTTCGCAACATCCTTTGATTGACATTTCTTAAAATAATACCCTGTAATAGACATATTTATTTTGCTGAGTATTGGATTACGCTTATACCAATCAACAGTAAAATGCTCTTTTATTATGTTTAATACTTTCCTAACATCTTCTTCCTCAATAATGTCTTTAAATTGATCATCAAAATTGTCAAGAATGTATTGTTCAAGTTCCGGTTGTTTTACACCTATATCCTGCTTATTGCTTGCAGACTCTTCTTCATATTTTGTAAAATCTGTAACAGGATTAACCAGATTACGATTTGCATATTTTATGTAACTTAGTTGATGCTCTAATTCGGGAAACAAAGTAGCCTCATTTATGTTATACAGATCCAGTTCCTTTAAAATATTTTCTTTATCTTCTCCTGAAATATAAAAACACGTATCGCTAAATTCTTCTTTTAGTTTTCCCTTCGCTTTTGATATGACGGAATTCTTGGTCTCATTCTCTTTATTAAAAGAAAATAGGCTTGTCAGTAAAAATACTCCACTTTGCTTTCTCAATCTTTCATTTGTATAAGTTGGCATTACCATATAATTATTTTGTATTATTTTTACAAACTCTCCGTAATTTACTAACCAATTGTCCTTTGTTCTTTCGTCTATAATCCGGTCATGATATAGTCTTTCAAGAACATCAGACAAAGTATTTTCTTTTTCCAAATCATAACTTGCTAAGGCAGACACAATTTGAATTTCAATATCTGTGGATTGAGATGAATAGTATTTGTCCGTGTAATAAATCACCCCATATGGTTCTTTTTCCACTTCTCCATCTTCTGTAACATATTTTACTGCACCATGCTTTTTGCATGCGAAGTAGAGGGCAACTAACGGATTAGTAGTCAAATCCAAAAGACGAGTACACATCCCATAATGCTGGTACTTCGTCATAATATCAAACATCGAATTCAAGTCCCTAAATTCTGTTGGTGACTTCTGCAATGGTATCTGCATCAATTTATGTTCAATACTTAACATGTCATCTCTAAATATGCTCGGTTCAATATCCCAAAATTCGGTTTCTTGACCTCTGAAATATAATTCAGTAGAAGTTCCGTCTTGAGCTTCCTTAGTCTCTTTTACCTGTTTTATCATTTCAATAAAAGAACTAACTGAATCAATCAATGTTATATTAGATTCATCAATTTCTTTATATGCCACTTCATCTACTCCTTTACAAACTAAACGATTATCCTTTGAAGTGTTTTAGCTAGCAGTGCACCACCTGCCAAATTAGCGCTCATAGTATATAAAATATCAAAAATTACACATGCAAATTCTTTCACTTTACTTCCCATGGCGTCATCTCCCTTCGCTTTTATCACTATTTTGACAACAGATACAGTAAATAAGACTACAAGCAATGAAGTAGCAATTGGTGCAACTAACCCTTGCACTGCAAGCCAAAACACTTCAAGTATGGTAAACAAGAATTTACCGCCGCTTCACAAACCTATAAAAATGTCAAAACTGTTTGGCAGCGGTAACGAGGAAATGCTGCAAGCATTTTCGAGTCTATGGGCGGCTTAAAAGTCGATGTCTGAGACATCAAGCTCGCCTGACATCAGCTTTGGCAGTATAGAGTCTCTGAGTTGTGCCAACTTTTGATTTTCACAGATGTTAGAGGCAATGGTATCGTACATTGGCGTTACAATAGCACAAAAATCTGTAATTACTTTCTCATCAGGAAGTGCCACTTGAAATTCCAGCGTTGCGCTTGGAGCTGTACGCTGTCGACTGTTTGTAGATCCAGTGGTATGGGCGCACATCCAATCAGAGAAAGCAGCACTATCAATAATAGAGAACACAAAATCTCTGTACGCCGGATTAAAGGCTTCAAAGATAATGAATTCGGTTGAACTGACTGCAAGGTCTGAAAGACACATTGGACGCCATACTCTTTTTGTATCAGGATTCAGTTTGGAAATCATTACTGAATTTTTGCTTAATATGTATTTATTGCTTTTTACGCCTGCGGCTGATTCAAAAACAGGATATTTTTGTTCGTCATATGCTGGAATACTATAATGCTCCAACTGTGCACCAGGATTTTTGACAGGAGAAAAGCTATTAGTTTTGATGGAGGCAATATCTCCAAGTCTGGAAGCTATCCAGTCGTGTGGCATTTTTCCATTAAATGGTTCAAAATCAACAAACCACGACTTGAATATTGCCTGAGCTTGCTGCTCTAAATTCTTGTTTATTTCATTATTATCTCGTATTTTTTCCTGAATATCATCAAGAACAGATACTATTTTTTTCTGTGATAATATATCAGGCACTTCAAGTTCAAGATTTTCTATCATATTTTTGGTCAAAGCATTTCTCGTTGCCCCACCAGCAGCAATTTGAAGCAAATACGGTTTTATCATTTGAAGAAAAAACAAAATGTAACTACTTAACACCCTGTTTTCATCAGGTCTGATAATCGCTACATGCTGGTTCACTCGTGCAGGTAAAACTCTCGGATCAACAGCACAAACACGAGCCACAGAATCTCCCGTAATATTTAAAAGAATGTCTTGTGGTTTCACTTCAACATTACTCAATTTTTCTGCCTGCTGATCATTGATATGTACTAATCCATCATATGAAAATGTAAAATCGAGTACATTTTGACTTCTGATAAGCGAAATTCCTTCATCACAATATGCTTCTTTACCACCTCTTGGAGTTGCACCGCTACCTATTTTCAAGCATATATCTTTTAATTTATAAATTGCCATATTATTACCTTCCTAACCTATGTATTTCCTATGAGCCTGTTTAACATTGCTCTGCTTAACCATTGCGTACTGCAAGGTCGTATCAATCCGTTTATGTCCCAGAAGTTGTTGTAGTTGCTCAATAGGCATTCCTTTATCAATCGCCATCGTTGCAAGTGTTCTCCTAAACTTGTGCGGATGAACTTTTTCAATATCCAGTGTTTTACCCATTTCTCGCAGTCTGGTTTCGATACCCCCAATTTTAATCCGCTCATGCGGTGAACGCAGAGTGACGAACAGCGCTGGATTGTCATCGGTTCTGCTATTGATATAGTCCTGTAAATGAATCTTTGCCCTTGCGTCAAAGTAGACAATACGCTCTTTATCACCCTTACCAAATACAACGCACTCCCGCTCGTTGAAATTGATGTCCGCCTTGTTCAATAACACCATTTCCCCAATACGCATCCCGGTTGATGCCAGCATATCAATAATTGCCAAATCCCGCAGCTCTGTGCAATTATCTCGCATTTTCTCCAACTCTTCATCCGTATAGGTTTCCTTTATATTGGTTGCTGTTTTTACCTTATGAATACGACGAACAGGGCTTTTTAAGATATAATCCTCATCCTCCAGCCAAGAGAAAAAACTCGACAATATTCTACGGATATTATCTATTGTCACACGGCTCGACTGATTTTTGCTCTGATAATCCGTTAGATAAGAGCGTAAATCTTCCGTCTGTATATGGCGGATGTTCTTTTCAATCGAAGTTGTCATTGCTTCTATCGTAGTGCGGTAATACTTCAAAGTCTTTTCTGAACAGCCCTCTATTCGTTTTGCCGCCACAAAATCATCGATCAGTTTCGGATTGTCATTCGTTGTTTCCTTTCCTTCCTGCTTCGTGATTTCACAACCGAATAAAGTGTATTCCAACACTTTCTGTAATTCACTCAACTGTGCATTGTCGAGATGTGGTAGCATCTGCTGTACCACATCACATATAATCTGTTGTTTCATAAGTCATTCTCCTTCAATTTTATTTCCAGAGAACGACACAACGGCAGTTCCATTGGTATATTACTCCCGCCGTTGGTAGGAGTTAAATATAGTAGTTATTTGATACCTTTTTTCTCGCAGAACTCTATCATTTTATTTATAATGAATTCTGCATCAAATGTTGGTACTGAAAGTCGATTTCCGTTTGACATTTTTCCTCCAATATTTTTCCCAAGATCTGTCAAAATCCAATCTCCAAACTTATCTTTCACAACCAAGCCCATGTCTTTCCATATTTCATAAACATCTTTGGTCGTATAATTACGTAACATTTGTGCGATAAACCTTGCCGATTTTCTTTCCATAGATAAGCTCCTTTCATAAAAATAAACAAGAATTTAGAGCAGCAAGCTCAGGCGATTTTTAAGTCTTGGTTTATTGATTTCGAACCATTCAGTAATCGAAAGCCAAACGACTGGTCGGTATCAACGCTTGGTAATGTTTCTATAATGGGTGCAGGTGGAGATAAACCTCAAAATGTATCCCCAATAAAAACTGATTTGTATGAATATCCGATTTACTCAAACGGATTGAGCAATGAGGGGCTTTACGGATTTACTGACAAATCTAAAATATCCGAAGAAAGCGTGACTGTATCAGCTCGTGGAACAATAGGTTTTGTGTGTTTGCGTCATATTCCTTATGTGCCAATCGTGCGTTTAGTAACTCTGATACCAAAAACAGAAATTATTTCTGCAAAATACCTCTATTTATGGTTAAAACAGCTTCACATTACTGGAACAGGAACAACGCAACAACAACTCACAGTACCTGATTTTCAAAAGACAGAAATACTTGTTCCCTCGCAAGAAATCGTGACACTATTTACAGCTAAGGTTGAGCCAATCTTTGAAAAAATATGGGCTAATCAGAATGAAAATGAAAAGCTGTCCTCTTTGCGTGATACATTACTGCCAAAATTGATGTCTGGCAAACTTGATGTTTCCGACATAGACCTTTAAGCCGCTAAATTCTTGTTTATCGCAGAGTTCAGTTCTATTTTTTCATCTAAACACCTCAAAACACTGGCTATTTTTCTTTGAGTATCTACATCAAATACTGGCACTTCATATTGCATTATTGAAGTCTTATCGCCTCTTGGCATTTTTGTGCCTTTTGAAGTTGCCATTGAATAGACAAAAAAATCATCATTAGCAAGTATATAATATAGAAAATCTCCATCTATGTTTGAGTTTCCTTGAAATACTAAAACATCATTTGAACAACCGCCATCATTCTTCGCTTGCCATATTTTCTTAAAATATGGTCTGATATTAGAAACAAGAACATCTCCTTTTTTATATTCTTGAGTTAGCTGAACTGTGGGAAGAGAACTTGCCACTGTAATCCCACCTTTGTTTGGCAACATATTTTCAGTAGATATATATGTTTTCAAGGTAAGATTTGAAACATCAACTTTTCCTTTACGAAAACCGCAAATATCAGACAACTTACATTTCATACCCAATCGCCCCCAGTTTCCTGCGAATTTCTTCTTCCAACTCATGAGACTTTGCAAACATATCTGAAAGCTCTGATGTAAGGCGTGTCATCTTTTCTTCAAATGGTTCTCCATCGTCCGGAGCTTCTTCAATACCAACATATCTACCCGGTGTCAGAATAAAGTCCTGCTTTTCGATTTCTTGAAGGTCTGCTACAACACAGAAGCCCTTCACATCTTCAAGCGTACCATCTTGAAATGCTGTAAATGTATCAGACAACTTCTGAATATCTTCATCAGTAAAATCTCTGTGCTTACGGTCAACCATATAACCCATCTTTCGGGCATCTATAAATAAAGTTTTACCTTTCTGCTTTTTGTTCTTAGAAATAAACCAAAGCGTAACCGGAATTGTAACGCTGTAAAATAACTGCGTAGGCAATGCAACGATACCTTCTACAAGATCAGCCTGAATAATATTCTTTCTGATTTCTCCCTCACCACTAGACTGAGATGATAAAGCTCCATTAGCAAGTACAAGACCAATTTTTCCGTTCGGTGCAAGATGATGTATCATATGCTGAATCCACGCATAGTTGGCATTTCCTGCTGGCGGAGTTCCGTATTTCCATCTAACATCATCTTTTAACTTGTCTTGTCCCCAGTTTGAAAGATTGAAGGGCGGATTTGCCATAATAAAATCAGCTTTAAGCGTTTTATGTAAATCATTGAAAAATGTATCTGCCTGATAAGGTCCAAAATCTGCATCGATACCGCGAATAGCCATATTCATTTTTGCCATCTTCCAAGTATCAGCGTTAGACTCTTGACCGTAAACAGCGATTTCTCCACGCTTGCCACTGTGTGCCTGAATAAATTTTGCACTCTGAACAAACATACCACCAGAACCACAACATGGGTCATATACACGACAATTTTTGAATGGTTTCAAAATAGCAACGATTGTTTTAACGATACTTGCAGGAGTATAGAACTCGCCACCTTTAACCCCTTCGTATGCTGCAAATTGCTGAATACAATACTCATATGTTCTGCCAAGAAGGTCTTTGCTTTCTTCTGTATCGCCCATATCCATATTGGTAAAAAGATCAACAACCTCGCCTAATACTCGCTTATCCAAATCTGGACTTGCATAATTCTTTGGAAGCACATTTTTAAGAGTTGTATTTTCCTTTTCAATAGCTCTCATTGCATCGTCGATAACAGTACCGATTTCTGGAGTATGTGCTGCAGAAGCAATCTTGCTCCAACGGGCATCCTCCGGTACAAAGAAAATATTATCTTCTGCGTATGCATCCTTATCATCTTCAAAACCATCGCCCTCATCAACAAGCTGTTGATAGCGTTTTTCAAATGCACTTGATATGTAACGCAGAAAAATAAGTCCTACAATAACCTTTCTGTATTCTGCTGCTGGAATGTGT
>OHKP01001297.1_pt1 | contig 10542 bp, 7 predicted proteins | sample 1568861 | NCBI WGS metagenome assembly OHKP01 (sample SAMEA3879524, study PRJEB24766) | human gut metagenome | biome: human-associated habitat; feature: feces | place: USA | collected 1985/1987 | reverse complement strand
CAGGAGCAAGGAACATAAATGCAAACTCGAAAGGCTCTGTAACACCACAGATGAATGCACAGATAGCTGCAGAAGCAAGGATACCGATGGCAGCCTTTTTCTTAGCAGGCTTTGCACACTTAACCATGGCAAGTGCTGCACCAGGAATACCAAACATCATACATGGGAAGAAACCTGACATGTACATTCCGAGGCTCCATGAAACATCCTTTGATGTCTCGCCATTCCAGAAATGAGAGAGGTCTCCAAGTCCGATAGTATCGAACCAGAATACGTTGTTTAATGCGTGGTGTAATCCTGTAGGGATTAACAGACGGTTCAGGAATGCATAGATACCTGCGCCGACCACGTCAAGACCAACGATTGCTTTACCGATAGCTACAAGAGCACCGAAAAGTAATGGCCATACGAACAGTAATACTACAGATACAAGGATTGAAACAACACCTGCAATAATTGCTACGCAACGCTTGCCACTGAAGAATGACAGCCAGTCAGGAAGCTTTGTATCCTTAAATCTGTTGTAACACAAAGAACCAATAACACCGGCTAATATACCGATAAATGGGTTTGCAATCTTGTCGAATGCAAGTGTCTTTGTAGCGCTGTCAGCGATAGATGGCATGATTGTTGTAACAAAGCCTGTAGACAGGAGTGTTGTCATCATCAGCCATGAAGCTAAAGCTGCAATACCGCCGGTACCGTCGTTCTTTTCCGACATACCGACACCAACGCCGATTACAAAAAGGATGGCCATGTTGTCAATCAAAGCGCCCCCTGCTTTAACTAAAAACAGACCTATTAAATTACGCACTCCCTCGATGTCACCACCCTGCATGGTTGCAGGACATAAAAAATATCCAATACCCATGAGAATACCACAGATAGGAAGTACTGCTACGGGAAGCATTAAAGCTTTACCCAGTTTTTGAAGAAATTTCATAAATTTCCCCTCCTTTACATTATGTATACTAAACTGGAGATACTCCAATAAAGTTCGTTATTATTATATAATTATATTCAAATCTACGCGAGACTTAAAATCTCATCACCGGCGGATACATTTCCCTCTTTGAGCATCTTTATCTCACTATAATCAGCAGTGTTGCCAATTAAAACCGGAGTAATGACATTAAGATCTGCTGCCTTAATCTGCTCCAGGTCAGCCTCCATCAAAAGGTCGCCCTTCTTCACCTGATCACCAACGGAAATATGTGATGTAAAAGGAGCCCCCTTTAGTACCACTGTATCCAGACCAATGTGCAAAAGCAGCTCGACTCCCTGAGTGGTCGTCATGGTAAAAGCATGCAACGTATCAAATACAGCTGTCACCTCACCATCCGCCGGAGCGTAAAACCTGCCCTCAGAAGGAATCACGGCCACGCCGTCTCCCAATATCTTCTCAGAAAATGTAGGATCCGGAACCTCTGTAATAGGAACCACTCTACCGTTGCACGGAGAACAGATCACCTTTCCCTTTGATTTATTCTTAAAAAAACCTAACATGATATCTCCTTTCCGTCGATATACACACTCACAATATCCAAATCATCATTGAGAAGCACAAAATCTGCTCTCTTTCCTGCAGAAATGCTGCCTGCTTCATCATAGATGCCAATCTCCTTAGCAGGATTGGCTGTAGCACACATAATTGCCTCCTCAAGCGGAATACCTGCCTGCCTTACTGTGAAACGCATACAATCCATCAGATTGGTCGCCGAACCGGCAATTGTCCCATCATGGAGTGTGGCAAGCGAACCTCTGACCGTCACTGCCTGTCCACCGAGTGTATACTCACCATCCTCAAGCCCTGTGGCTCTCATGCTGTCACTTATTAAAATCATGCGCTCAGCCCCAAACATGGCAAATGTCGCCCTGATAACCGACGGATGAATATGCACTCCGTCACAAATGAGCTCTGCATGACATTTTTTTGAATCTCTCACAGCCCCGATAACTCCCGGATTTCTGTGATGAAGCGGTGGCATCGCATTATACAAATGTGTAGCATGGCTTGCACCATGCTCAATAGCCTCTACTGCGGTGTCATAATCCGCCGCTGTGTGTGCTATTGAAACCACAACACTTCCTCTTACCCTGTCTATAAAATCAATCGCGCCCGGCTCCTCCGGAGCGATATCTACAAGCTTTATCAAGCCATGGGCCGCATCCTGAAGCTCACAGAAATAATCATAATCACATCGCATGATATTCTCTGCCGCCTGTGCGCCCTTTTTAGAAGGACTGATAAAAGGTCCCTCCATATTGATACCTACAAGATGTGCACCACCATGATAATTATAATCACCGGCATTTTTCATGACACTCAAAAGCTCATCCCTTTGAATGGTCATAGTAGCCGGACACACGCTCGTCACTCCGACAGAAGCCTCGTATGCTGTAATCACATCAAGTGCCTCTGTGGTACCGTCACACATATCAGCTCCCTTGCATCCATGAAAATGAATATCCACAAGACCCGGTATCATGATAAGACCTGATGCATCTATAATCTCCTGCGATTCGCTGTCATTAGCCGCGTCCGTGTCAGCTGTTCTCTCCAAAACACTGTCAAAACGGCCATCCTTAACGACAACATCGCCTTGCATGAAGCTGCCATCCTCTGTAAATACCCTTGCATTTTTTATTATCATATACATGCACCTTCTCAACTAAAAAACATCTACAAACAACTCAATGCAGCCTCATCCGCTACAAGCGTAACATCATTGTGCAGCTGCAATACAGAAGCCGGCACCTGTGGTGTAATCGGTCCAAAGAAAGCCTTGTGAACAATCTCTGCCTTATCCTCACCACTTGCAACAATAAGAATCTTCTTAGCCTGCATGATGGTCTTGATGCCCATTGTATAAGCCTGCTTCGGAACATCATCAGCCGATGCAAAAAAGCGCTTATTAGCCTCAATAGTAGACTCTGTAAGATTCACACAGTGTACCTGCTTGTCAAAAGACTCGCCCGGCTCATTAAAACCGATATGACCATTGTGTCCGATACCAAGAAGCTGTAAATCAACACCGCCAAGAGACTGAATCAGCTCTGTATAGCGCTTGCACTCCTTCTGTGAATCCGGCTCCATGCCGTTTGGCAGGTGAGTATTCTCAACCGGAATATTCACATGATCAAACAAATTCTGATGCATAAAATAATAGTAGCTCTGGTCATTCTCACGGCTTAATCCCTTGTACTCATCAAGATTCACCGTCATAACCTCTGAGAAGTCCAAATCCCCCTTCTTGAACCACTCAACGAGCTGCTTATACAAGCCGATAGGTGTAGAGCCTGTAGCCAGTCCCAATACACAATTAGGCTTCATAATCACCTGTGCCGATACGATATTTGCAGCCTTTCTGCTCATATCTGCATAATCCTTAGCATGATATATTCTCATGAAAAATCCCCCCAATTCGTAAAATATGCCCAATACTTTCTGCACAACCTTCAAATGTGCTGCTTGATTGCATATATGCATTTTACCCCATATAGTACATTTTGTCCAGTACTTTTTGTCATATTTTGCACATTTTATAAAAAAAACATTAAATTTCAATGCGGTGAAGTGGTAAAATTGCATAAAAATTCACTTCACCCGAATCTATAATTATTCACCTACCACCCTGCATCTCTTTCTGTAGAACTAAAATAACCCGTTACACTTATATCTAGTATAGCGGATTACCCTGTAACATAAAATTATTTATAATCTTGAGTGTCCAGCCATAGACCATCATACTGTCATTATTAAGAGAAAATGACAGCATATTTTTATCAGAGAGCAGTGAATTACTTTGTCCCATATGTCAGAAAGGCGGTCTTGTCTTCCGTGATTAGCATTGTAAACAGATAAGCACAAAAGAAACCACCGCAGGAATTTAGCTTAGTTAAAGCGTTAAATTCTGCGGTGGTTTTACTTATGCAGTCTTTTTAATTTCTATATCCATAATACCAATACCAATATAGCGCGTTCACCAGATTTTTTAATTTATCAGATGAATTTCCGCTATTAATGACCTTCTGTGAATAGCTGAACGGACCATAGTCCAGCTCGAAAATACAGGCCTTATTCTTTCCGGTGACTTTGCATGCATAATTACTATTCAGGTTGCGTGCCATTATTCCGTTTATATCTACACAATACACCCCATCTGATGCCTTTTTAGGTGTCAGACTGACTTCATTGCCATCTGCATTAACATAGCTGAACTTGTAATTGTTTATATCACAGCCTTCGTTCACCATAAAATAATGTCTTACTGTCATCTCAGACTTACATATCAAAGAGCTTCCGTAATATGTCAGTCCATTACTCTGACCATTTGCACTATCCGTTTTAATAACAGCCTTATATTCCTCAAAATCAGCTGCTGCTACAGCTTTATCTGTATCGCTCAAACCAGCATTTGCCGGCTTATCAGTGTTATATTTAAAGAAGTTCTGCGCTGCGGTTCCATAGTTTAAGAGTGCCTTCACAAGCTTAATGGTCTCCGCCGGATACTCGTTTGATTTTGACAGGAGCTCGGTGGCATATTCTTTTACACTGTAGGAATACTCTTCCTCGGTCTTGTTATCAATCACTATTCTTGTCTCGATAGTATCAGACATCTGTGCCGCATTCACCGGACATGAGAACTTGTATAAGGTTTTACCGTTCTCATTTACCTCAGCGGCGTCACTCGCATTAAGCTTATATGTCTGACCACCGATTTTAAATTCCAAATAAGCATCATGCTCAAACACCGAATCAGACATTTCCATGTAATAGTTTACATCGATGTTGTCTTTAAGGGTTAAGCTTCTGCCATACAAGCTGACCTCAGGACTCTCCGAAGCGTATCCAGCTGTAAATGTAAAGCTCTTTGCACTTCCTGTAGCATTTAACGTTACCGCTGCTTTGTCTGTGGTCCATGTCATTTGATTTATCGCATACGCTATAATACCATTTTGAATGCCCGAAATACTTGGTGGATAAGAAGCATTGTCCGCTGTTATTTCAAACTCTGTCTTTCCTGCATCCAGATTTTTCTGAATCCTGTCTGAGTATGCTTTTGCCCACTTTGCGGCATCTCCTGTCCTTACAAAATAATTGTCGGCAAGGCTTGTTGAACGCGTTTTATAATCATCTGTGGTATAAATTTTGCTATGTCCCGGATGTGCTATGGCCATCAGCTCATCCGTCAGCCCAAAATACAAATGTCTCTGGTCAAAGCTATACCAATTATCGCTGCTGTCATCCCAGGTGCAGTCCGTCTGATACCACTGTCCGTCCAACTTCATGGCATTCCAGGTGTGTCCATCATAGGTATCCCTTGTCTCGCTGTTTTCTATTCCCGCTGCAGTAAGGAGCTTTGCATATGCACTCTCATACGACTGACATGTGCCAAGTTTTCTGGTCAGCGCACTCTCAGCCGAAGACCATTTCAGAGTGTTATCATACTCAAGCTGGTCAAGCAGCCAGTCATGCAGCCAAAGAGCTTTTGCATACTCTGATCCATCAGTTTTGCTGTTACACTCAGCTACTGCAGATTGGACAATCGAGTCAACACTCGGGTATTTATCATCCAATACACTTATATTGAAGTTCAAACGCAGATAATATACATTTGCTGCCTTATCCATCACATAAAACCTAAAGTTATAGGTACCGGTAGCAGTCATGGTAAATGTATAATCGTTTGAAGCACACTCTGATGTATAATTCATCCACTCACCGCGGCTTGGATCCGCTACTGATTCGAATGCCCATTGATTTGGGCTCGAATAGCTCGGTGCATCCATTCTGAATTTATAGTTTCCTGAGCCGCCTGTTGCAGACACATGGAATGTGGTCGGCTGTCCAAGTACAGGATCATTCCATTCTGCTTTTAGTGTCACAGCACCTGACGTGGCCTCCTCACTATGCGCATATGTAGTTTCTACAGAATCGTTGCTGTCATCCGACTCATCCCATGATTTTTCAGTCATAGGATACTGCGCGTTAAACTCAGCTGATGTATAGTATAGATAATGGCTGCCTGCCACTTTCCATGATTCGCGGGTATGATCACTAAAGTCAGCTTCTGATTTCAACAGGAAATCATTATAGGTGGCCTCATTCTGTCCATCCCAGGTACAGTCCACGTTATAGTATTTGCTGCCGATTCGCACTATATTCCACGCATGCGCTCCTCCATTGCCGGTACCGCTGATAATCCTAACTGACAGTCCTGCTTCCTTGCACAGTCTGTAGAAAAGCACAGCATACCCCTGACAGACAGCTTTTCATGTGCATAGAGCTCCATAAGCTGTATATATCTGCTCCTCTTTTGAATTGTATGCATAATCGACATGATTACAGATATAATCATGAATCTTTATAATCTTTTTGGCTTCGCTCAGTCCATTAAGCTGCAGTGTTGTCATTGCCTCAGCCACAGCCGCTGTCAGCTTCGCTTCCTGCTCTGCATCAGAATGATATGACATGGTATATTGTATATATCCTGCATTACTGTATGAAAGACGACAGCCGGCAAATCCATATATAAGTGCATCCCCATCCTGTCCGGTAGAGCTTTCATCGCACTTCATTGCATCATATAATAAATCCCAATATAGCTCATCTTTGTGAGAATCAAACCAGGATGCAGGGAAATTCAAGGTTATTTCCGTTTCTCTGCTAACCATCTGCTTTCTGAGATATGAAACGGCACTGTCATAATCTGAAAAATACTGTCCCGTGGATGCCGCAAATAGCTGCTCATCGTTTGAGGAGTCAAGCTTTTTCTTTAAATCATCAATGCTGATAACATCCTCATACAGTGGATTTACCGCATAGATAGTATTTTCCTCCGGTTTCGTGACCTCTGATTGGTTGCTCGAAGCTTTGACGCTTTCCATTGTCGTTACTTCACTTGCCTCTACAATAGTTGATGGAACCATTGTAATCAACATAATGAATGTTAAAACAAGGCTAATTAGTCTTTTGTTCATACGTTGTTCCTCCCGACTTCTGCCATTATAAAACAGCATTGCATTGTTTCAGTTTATTGATAACTTATAGTTCCATATTACTATTTTATTATGCATGTTGCAATAATTTAATTAACAATTATTGGGTTTCCTTAGCCTGTGTATCATTTCTTTCTATTTCATTGATTATTTCATGTGATCATATTATAGATCTACTTATCGAACATGATGCACAACAAACGATAAGCTTGTTAAGCCGATAAGCACAAAAGAAACCACCGCAGGAATTTAGCTTAGTTAAAGCGTTAAATTCTGCGGTGGTTTTACTTATGCAGTCTTTTTAATTTCTATATCCATAATACCAATACCAATATAGCGCGTTCACCAGATTTTTTAATTTATCAGATGAATTTCCGCTATTAATGACCTTCTGTGAATAGCTGAACGGACCATAGTCCAGCTCGAAAATACAGGCCTTATTCTTTCCGGTGACTTTGCATGCATAATTACTATTCAGGTTGCGTGCCATTATTCCGTTTATATCTACACAATACACCCCATCTGATGCCTTTTTAGGTGTCAGACTGACTTCATTGCCATCTGCATTAACATAGCTGAACTTGTAATTGTTTATATCACAGCCTTCGTTCACCATAAAATAATGTCTTACTGTCATCTCAGACTTACATATCAAAGAGCTTCCGTAATATGTCAGTCCATTACTCTGACCATTTGCACTATCCGTTTTAATAACAGCCTTATATTCCTCAAAATCAGCTGCTGCTACAGCTTTATCTGTATCGCTCAAACCAGCATTTGCCGGCTTATCAGTGTTATATTTAAAGAAGTTCTGCGCTGCGGTTCCATAGTTTAAGAGTGCCTTCACAAGCTTAATGGTCTCCGCCGGATACTCGTTTGATTTTGACAGGAGCTCGGTGGCATATTCTTTTACACTGTAAGTGTACTCATTTCCACTATTACCATCCACCACCATTTTAGCTTTAACCGTATCTGACATCTGTGCAGCATTTAGCGGACATGCAAACTTATATATAACCTTTCCGTTTTTCTCAACAGGGATTGCATCGTTTACGCTGACCTTATATGGCTGGCTATTATTCACCGTAAACTCCATATATGCGTTGCTGTTTGATTTGATACTTTCAGGAAGCTCCATATAGTAGTTCATATCAATATTATCTTTTAAAGTAAGGCTCCTGCCAACAAGCTTCTCAGAATCTTTTTCTACATTATTGGCGGTAAATGCTTTAATACAGAAATTACCATACACATTCTGATAATTCCAATTGCGGGAATATGCCAACCCTGTACCATAGAAATAATAGCTTGCCGTATTATCACTTGACACATGATTCTCCCACACCATTTCATTATTATAATTTACATCACCGGTCATCGCTGCCTCAATGTCAATGGCAGGTGTATCAGTAGTCACTACAACCGAATAGCTTGTCCCAGGCTTCAGATTAACCGCTGCTTTAAGTGGAATGGTATATACTCCGGCATAGGTTGTCTGCCCTGTAGTGGTAGCAGTCTCCTGCTTTGTTCCGCTGGTTGGCTTTGTCTTATCCTTTAAATCTGTATAAATCTCTATTGTATAATTCACATTCGTTTTAGATGTAATAGACAGGGAAACTGCTTTTAAGTCCTCAGAAGATACTCCCTGTTTTGTCTGAGTAGTAAAAACATTGGCCAATTTCTTGTAACTGCTTTGATGGGCTACATTTAATCCTCCATCAACCTGATAATTGTTATCATATCCATCATTAGCATAAAAATCAAACACCCAAGCCGTATCGGATAAAGAAAACGTTTCATATGACATCCAGAAATAACTCTGATCATAATATGAACCGGTTCCGTCTCCCCAACTATTACGAATAAGCCATGCACCATCTTTTTCAGGTTTAACACCGTCTCTGAAATTATCTTTAGAATAGTTATCATCCCATCCAACAACCATTACCGCATGACCTGCTCTGTTATTTGTTTTATCATTATAACTGTTATTTATGTAATGATATCCGGTATCATTATGACTATACATAATTCCCACTGCACCATATTTTTTTATGGCTTTTTTCACATCTGATGCATTTTCCTTGATATTAATCATGTATGTATTTTCCAGATGTGCCTTATCCTTTGAATATGCATATTCATCAGATAAACCTGTATTAAGAAAAGTATCAATAGTGCTTGCTGTATATCCGTTGCTTGCCACCTTACTATATGGTACATCACTCTCGCTTACCGGACCACACCACTGTCCCATTCTGCGTGCCGCCATCAAATAGTTGCCACCACGATTGAGATAACCATACTGAACACTTGTATTATTCATATAGTACTTTGCATAGTCCCCCACTGTTCCACCAAGCGGATCTAGCAGCGAATTATATGCATAATATGCCAGATGCAGTTCACTAAGATCTATATTTTTATCAAACGCACCATCATTAATCAGATCAAACTCTGCAAGACCTATTGACGAAAATGTCCAGCATGTGCCAAGAGGATTTTGATTACGAACAGACGGATATTTCGCCTTGATATCGCTGACTCCATTTGCCGGATACTTACTCTCTATAGTTTCATCTGCAGAATATCCCCAATCATCAGAATACGGCACCGCCTCATCCGGTTCATACACCGGTGTATTATAATCCAAATCACTCAGAATATATCCACTTGTAATGCTATTTTCTACAATTGGCTGTTGTTCTGCTTCAACGCCTTGTCCTGCTGACACCGGTTCTGCTGCGACCGGAACAGCCACACCTAATATCATAGCCGCACTTAACACCAATGATAAAAACTTTTTTGTCTTCATTCGACTTCCTCCATTGTATTAACTCCTCTTACGTTTCCTCTTCAAATGTAGGTAAAACCACAACTGACGTCTCATTAGTCAATCGGTATAATTGGAAGCTCTATCACTCCGTTATCAGATTTCGGTTCATTATTATTATTCATTCCTGAATTGTCATTATCTGAATCATCTGTGCCTGAACCACTATCTCCTGAATTGTTTATTTCAGATTTTTTATCAATCTTATCACCTGTTTTATTTACATCGTCTGAAGTGTTTTCTGATTCATCATTTTTCATTATATCAGTCTCATATGAATCCCTGGAATCATTATTATCGGTGTTTTCTGATGAGCTCTTTGTATCTTTCAAGCTTTTGCCCGTTTCTTTTGTAGTTGTTGAACTTTCGTCAGAATTCTTATCCACATTACTAGTCTCTGTATTTTCTGTATCCAATATCATCTCTGTAGCTGATACTGCCTCTGTGGCTATTTCTGAGCTTGTTTTATTTTCAAGCGCTATATTCTTTGCAGACAGTGCTGCAACTGTAATTGCTACGCCAAAAATCAATATCACTATTGTGCTAACCATTTTTTTATTAAAATTAAATTTCATTTTCTATATCCTAGTATAATTATGGTGTAGTCAATCAAGACTACTTGGTTAATAAATTTCTGTAAATCAGATAACTAAAGAAGGGATTCTTCCTTCATCAGATGTTATCCATAATAATTATCATGTCTGACG
>OHKP01001295.1_pt1 | contig 10557 bp, 9 predicted proteins | sample 1568861 | NCBI WGS metagenome assembly OHKP01 (sample SAMEA3879524, study PRJEB24766) | human gut metagenome | biome: human-associated habitat; feature: feces | place: USA | collected 1985/1987 | reverse complement strand
CCGTCATCACCGGCGCAGAGGGCGGCTTTGCCGCCGAGGAAGCCGAGATGGCCGCGCAGGCCGGGGCAAAGACCGTAGGCCTCGGCCCCCGCATCCTCCGCTGTGAGACGGCCCCGCTGGCCGTTGTCTCTGCCGTCATGACCCTGACGGGGAACCTCGAATAAGCTCTGACATCAGAAACGGCGTCCCGCCGAGGTGGGACGCCGTTTTGCTGTATTCAGTTCTGATACACTTCACGCCGATGGCCTACTGTCAGAGCCAGGATCACCAGCTCTTCATCCTCAATAAGGCAGAGCAGACGGTAATCTCCAATGCGATACCTCCACTGTCCGCTCCGGTTGGCCGTCAGTCCCTTGCCGTGGGCGCGTGGGTCAGCGCAGTCCACGAGGTTTTTGTCTATCCACGCTTTCAGCATCCGCTGGGTATAGCGGTCTAATTTGCGAAATTCCTTTTCAAATCGCGGCGTCGTTTCCACCCGGTATTTCATAAGTCGAGTTCCTTCCAGAACTCGCCCACCGGGCGGCTCTTCTTTCCGCTGCGCTGATACTCGCCGTAGGCTTCCTCTGCGGCGGTAATGTCATAATCCTCTTCGATTTTGTCGAACAGCGCCCGCTTGAATGCTTCGCCCATTGACATGGAATGGAGCTTTGCATAGCTGTCGGCCAGCTGCCGTTCTTCTTCCGATAACCGAATCGAGAATGCCATACCATCATCTCCTTCTCATAGTACATTGTACTATATCAACTTCAAACTGTCAATGGCACGGTTTATTTCGCATCTGCATCCCGCAGAGCCTTTTTGATGGTCAACAGGTTCTGCGGGCTCATGGAGAAGCTGCGCAGGCCGAGGCGGAGATACTGGGTCGCGTTGACGGCATTGCCGACGGCGAGGCCGCAGATGGTGACGGGGATGTCCGCTTTCCTGGCGGCGTCCACCACCATGGCGATGAGCTTTTTCATGGCCGGGCTGGCGGGGCGGTAGTAGTGCTCTGCGCTGGCAAGCTCCCGGTCGGCGGCGTGGGTGTACTGGGTCAGGTCGTTGGTGCCGATGACCAGAAAATCGCAGCCGTGGGCTATAAAGTCCTCCACGGTCAGGCAGGCGGCGGGGATGCTCAGCATCACGCCGAACTGGGTGTTCTCGTTAAAGGGCACGCCCCGCTCCCGCAGGCTCTGGCGGCAGTGCTCCACGATGCTCATGGCGGCGTCCCAGTCCTCTACATCGGTCACCATGGGGAACATCACCCGCAGCGGCCCCCGGGCAGCGGCGCGCAGCAAGGCGCAGATCTGGGTCTGGAACTGCTGGGGCTGGCGCAGGCTGTTGCGGATGCCGCGCAGGCCAAGCTTGGAGGACTGCGGCCCCTGATTGGCATCGGCCACGGTGCGGTCGGAGCCAAAGTCGAAGGTGCGCACGGTCACCGGGCAGCCGTTTGCCGCTGCCAGACAGGAGCAGTAGAAGAAATACTGCTCCTGCTCGTCCAGAATGCGCCCGGGCAGCATCATGTAGCCGCTGCGCAGCAGCCCCACGCCCTTGGCACCGGACTGCATGGCGGTGTCGATATCCTCCGGGCCGAAGCAGTTGGCCAGCAGCTCAAAGGGTTCGCCGTCCCGCGTTTCATCCGGCAGGCTGTGCAGCTGCTTCATCTCCGCGTCCTCGCGCTGAAGCTGGCAGATGCTGGCCTCCGCCTGCTGGCGGGCGACGGCGTCCGGGTCAAGGATGCAGTTGCCGTTGGTTGCGTCCAGAATGACGGTGCGGCCGTCGCAGTCGTCCAGAAAATCCTTGCCCACCTGCACGATGCCCGGGATGTTCATTGCCCGGGCAATGATGGCGGCATGGCTCTGGCCGCTGCCCTCGGCGGTGATGACGCCCAAGATCATGCCGGAGGGCACGCTGAACAGGTCGGTGGGCATCAGCCGGTCGGCGGCAAGGATCACCGGATGATCCAGCGCCAGCCACACCCGGGGACGGTTGGTCAGGATGTTGATCACCCGGCGGGTGGCGTCCAGAATATCCACGCTGCGCAGCTGCATATAGGGGTTATCCTTCATGTTGGCAAGCTGGTCAGCGTAGCGCTGCCCCACCTGATGCATCGCCGCCGAGGCGCTGATGCCCGCATTGATGCAAAAGCGCACCTCGTTCATCATGCCCTCATCGTCCAGCATCATGCTCTGGAACAAAAAGATGGCCTGCTCGGTGGGGGCGGCGCGCTCCGCCATGGAGTCCAGTTCGTTCTGCGCCGTGTGCACGGCATTTGCCAGCAGCCGCAGCTCCCGCTCCGGGTTGAAAGGGCCGTGGCTGAAGGTCTCCACATGGTGCTCCAGCCGGCTCACCTGACCCAGCACCAGTCCGGGGGATGCGGATACGCCTTTATAAACCTTCATCTTCTGTCACCTCCGGCAAAGCCGGTGCGGTCAAAGTGCGCCACACCAGCGCCTGTAAGAATGTATTGGGCAGCAAAGCGGCCAGCGCCGCCTGCCCGGCGGTGCTGCTGCCCGTGAACAGCGGGGCAAAGCTTTCCATACGGTCCTTGTCGCACGCCGCCAGAAACGCCTCGGCCAGCGTCCGGGTGGTGTAGAAGTGGGTGGGATCCACCCCGGCATCCTCGGCGGCGGCTTCCAGCGGGGCAAGCTGGGCGTCCTTCATCCGTGCCAGCAGCAAAGCGGCATCGGCGGTCAGGGTGACGGGATACTTCTCCCGCACCTCCTTCTGCACTGCGTCAAAGGCTGCGCGGAAGGCTTCGGCATCGGCGCTGCTGTCCGTACCGCTGTCCACCGCGTAGGCACAGCCCCGGATGCGGCCAAAGGCGCGCAGGGTGTCGTAGTAGCCCAGCTCCATGTTGCGCTTGGCGGTGTCGGGGTCGAAGTGCAGGATATCGCCCAGCTCCCAGTAGCTGCGGATCATGGTGGTGGGCAGACCGGTCAGGTTGGGGCGGGTGATGCCCACGCCCTCAAGATCCACACAGACCAGTTCCTCTGCGCCCATGGTCTTGGCAAGGCCGGTGGGCATATTATCGCTGTACCCGCCGTCCAGAAACTTTACCCCGTCGATCTGCCGCGCCCGCAGGGCGGGGAAGCAGGCCGCCGAAGCCATCAGGTAGTCCCGCACCTGTCCGGCGGGGATATCCTCCAGCGTCAGCTCCCGGGGACGCAGCCCGCGCTGCTCCACCGTCACGATGCCGAACCGGATGGGCGCTGCCCGCAGTGCGTCCTCGTCCAGTACCCGCTCCACGATCTCTTCCAGCGGGGTCACATCCATGCCGCCTTCCTTTACCACCCGGCGCAGAAACTGGTGCAGGGCGGAAAGGTCTGCGTTTTCCTCCGGCAGTTCCATCACATCCCGGCTGCGGATGGTCAGCCACATATCCCGGGCAGTCTCGTACAGATCCAGCACGAACATGGCACCGTTCAGCCCGCCCACGCTGGTACCGGTAATGATCTGCGGGTGCCAGTCCAGCTCCATCAAAGCCCGCCAGACGCCTACCTGATAGCTGCCGCGCGCACCGCCGCCTGCCAGCACCAGCGCCTTTTGCGTGGGTTCTCTGCGTTCCATATCAAGCCCTCCCGTGCACGTTCCCGGTATTTTCTAAAATTGTTATAATTATACCATACTTTCAGGTAAAATTCTCCCGATTTTTCGGAGATCATGCCTTTTTCCTGTGAAAGTTTCGTGCTATACTAACCGGAGATGAGTATAAAGGCGGCCCGGAGGGCGCACAACAGGAGGAACGTATGCACTGCAAACAATGGATCTTTGATATGGACGGCACCCTGACCGACAGCATGGTGGTGGTATGGGAGGGCGCCCCGGAGGCGCTGCTGGCGCGCTTTGGCCGCACCCCGAAGGCAGACCTGCACGAGACCCTGCTGACCATGGGCATGGAGGACGGCGCACAGTACCTCATCCGGGAGTATGCGCTGCCGCTGGACAGGAACGGCTATCTGGACGTGATGCGCGAGGTGATCGCCCAATTGTACGAGAAGGTGGAACTGAAGCCCGGCGTGCGGGACACCCTTGCCCGGCTGCGGGCCGAGGGCGCACGGATGTGCGTTTGCTCCAACACATGGAGCAGCCAGTGCCGCACCGTGCTGACCCGCCTTGGTATCGATGAATACTTTGATTTCTACATCGAGGCGCGGGGCACTATGAGTAAAAGCAGTCCCGCCCCCTTTATGGAGGCGCTGCACCGTCTTGGCGGCACAAGCCCCGCCGGGTGTGCCGTGTGCGAGGACGCGCTCTACGCTGCCCAGACCGCCCATGACGCCGGCTTCTATCTGGTGGGCATTCAGGACACCACCAGCGCCGCCGACGCCCCCGCTTTGCGCCGCATCTGCGACCAGTTCCTGCCGGACTGGACTGCACTGGACTGGGCGCAGGCGTAAGGTTTCACAAAACTGCCACAGTGCGGCGCTCTTGTAATCCGGGCGCCGCTGGAGTATGATAATAATAATACTCAAATTTTGTCGTCAAAAAAGGAGGCCCTGCCATGACGAACCCTCTCGTCAGCATCATTGTGCCCGTGTACAACGCCCAGAAGGGGCTTTCCCGCTGTCTGGAAAGCATTTGCAGCCAGACCTATCAGAAGTTGGAGATCATCGTGTTGAATGATGGCTCTATGGATGACAGCCTTGCCATCTGTGAGCAGTTCCGGGCCAAGGATCCCCGCATCGTGGTGGTGGATAAGGAGAACGAGGGTGTTTCCCGCACGCGGAATGCCGGGCTTACCCTTGCGCAGGGCGACTATATCCAGTTTGTGGACAGTGATGACGCACTGGACCCTGATTACACCCAGAACCTTGTACAGGCCGCCTTGGAGCACAACGCCGACCTTGTGATCGCTCCGTACTGGATGGTGATCCCTTCCAACTCCAGCAAGACCGGGCACGCGCTGGAAACGCTGCAGACCTCCCTTGGCATCGAGCCGGAAGCCCCCAAGACCGAGGTACACAAGTACGGATTTCTGCCGCAGGGCGTTTACAGCCGGGAGGACTACGCCCGCCGCCTGATGCAGCAGCCCGCCTCCTTTTACTACGGCGTGCTGTGGAACAAGCTCTACCGCCGGGAGATCATTGCGCAAAATCAGCTTGCCTTTGCGCCCGATGTGCACTGGGCCGAGGATCTGATCTTCAACATGGGGTATCTTGAACATGCGGAGGTGTTCGTTTCCATCTCCGAGGCCGGGTATCATTATATCCAGAACCCCAAAAGCCTCTGCCATACCCAGATCGACTTGCGCGGCATCGTAGAGAACAAGACACAGATTTTTCAGCTGTTCAAGGAGGTGTACACCCGCCTTGGGCTGTACGAGGAGCTGCAGCCCCAGATCTACAAATTCCTGTTCGCCTTTTCGGAGAGCGGGGTGCCCTCGGACAGCCTGCAGGGCGCTTTGCTGGATGCGATGTCCCGCCTGAACGATGCCTCTGTCCAGCCCGAGCCCTCCCGCAAAAAGCCCCGCCGCAAGCCCCAAAAGCACGCCCGCCGCAAAAAGCCCCGGCATAAGGAAGAATAAATCGTTAAGCAAAAAAGTCGCTGCACGAATGTGCAGCGACTTTTTTGCTTTTTACCCTACCCGGGCGCAGAAAGCCTCCCGGACGGCGGCTTCCCGCCCGCGGGGGATGGGGATGCGCGCCCCGCTGCGCATCCGTACCTCGCCGGGGGACAGCAGCTGTACTGCCTCCAGATTGACCACATAGGAGCGGTGCGGCTGCACAAAGCGGCCGTCTGCAAGCAGCGGCTGCGCCACCGCAGAAAAGGGCACCCGCAGCGAGAGGGAGGCCACATCCTCTCCGGTGGTCAGATGGAAGTGCACGATGTGGTGGGTGCATTCCAGATATTCAATTTCGGCATAGGTCAGCGCCCGCACACCGTCGGCGGTGGTCACGGTAAGGGTGGGGCCGTATTCCGGCTCCACTGCCCGCTTGAGCAGGGCAGAAACTTCCGGCTGGTGCACCGGCTGCAACAGATACTGCATGGCGTCCACCCGGTAGGCGCTGTATGCATGGGCCGGGGTGCGTGCCACAAAAGCCAGCGGAGCGCGGCGGCCCCGGCGGCGCAGCTCTGCCGCCGCCGTAAGCCCTTCGGGCCGGGCTACCGCCGCAAGCTCAATGAGGTACAGCTCGTACCGCAGCCCGGCGGCATCCTGCTGCAAAAGCGCCTCCGGGCTTTGCAGCTGCTCCACGATGCAGGCGTCCTCCCGCCGGGCGAAGAACTCCATGCACTGGTGCTCCAGCCTGCTGCGCAGCGCACCGTCCGGGCTGCAGATCGCAATGTGAAAGATCATGGTTTGGTTTCCTTTGCAGGGTAGACGATTTGGAATGGCCTCCGCGTTGCTCTGGCCATCATCAGCGGAAAAATCATCTTAAATCAAGCAATTCCGGGCAGACTGCGGTCTGCCCGGAATTGCATTTTTACGGCAAGAGTCAGGACAGCAAGCGGCAGCTGACTTTTGTTCTTTTTAGCGTTAGCAGCCGATGGCGGCGCACTTCTCGGCCAGCCATGCGCGCTCGTCCTCGGTCAGGCGGGGTGCCAGCTGCTCGAACACCTTGCGGTGGTAATCGTTCAGCCAAGCGACCTGCTCCTTGTCCAGCACGCCGGGCACGATGGGAGAGGTAGCAATGGGCACAAAGGTGAGGGGACGGAAGGCAAGGAAGGTACCGTACTGGTTGTCGGCCTTGTGGTAGCACTCGATCTCGTTCTCGATGCGGATACCCACCTCGCCGGCCTCGTACACGCCGGGCTCGTCGGTGACGATCATGCCCGGGCGCATCAGGGTGGTGTTGCGCCCGTTCAAAGCGTGGGGGCCCTCATGGACGTTGCCCACAAAGCTGACGCTGTGGCCGGTGCCGCAGCGGTAGTTGATGAGGTGACGCCACAGCGGCTCGCGGGCGATGGTGTCCAGCATGTGGCAGTCGCAGTAATCCAGCCAGACGGCCTTGGCGATGTCGATGTGGCACTGCAGCGTCCAGGTATAGAACAGCCGCTCGTCCTCGGTCAGCTCGCCCAGCGGATAGGTGCGGGTGATGTCAGTGGTGCCGTCCAGATAGGTGGCGCCGCTGTCCACCAGCAAAAAGCCCTTGCGCTGCAGAACGGCGTGATCCTCCGGGGTGGCGTGGTAGTGCATCATGGCTGCGTTGCCGCCGTAGGCTGCAATGGTGCCAAAGCTTTCCACAAGGAACTTATCGTCTGCGCTGCGGTACTTGTGCAGGATCTCGTCCACGGTCAGCTCGGTCAGCTGTTCGCCGGAAGCCAGACGGTTTTCCAGCTCGATCTGGAAGCGTACCATGGCAACGGCATCCCGCAGATGGGACTCGCGCAGGTGTGCCAGCTCCACCTCGTTCTTCACGCCCTTCATGGCCAGCAGGGGGTCGGCGGCGTCCTTCACGGTCAGGGCGGGGTTGTTTTCCAGCACCTGATACACGGCGTAGTTCACGGTAGCGCTCTCCGCCAGCACGGTCTGGGGCTCAGTCTCGGCGGCCATCCCGTCCAGAATGCTGTCGTAGTCGGCCAGCGTTACGCCGTTGGCTTCCAGCTCTGCCTTAGCCTCCGGGGTGACCCGCGCCTGATCAATGAACAGCACGGCGCGATTCGGGGTAACATAGCAGTACGCCATGGCGTAGGGGGTGCACTCGATATCCATGGCGCGCAGGTTCAGAAGCCATGCCAGATTATCCAGCTTGCCCACCAGCTGGGCGGTGCAGCCCTGCTCCTTCAGTTTGCCGCGCAGCTGCTCCAGCTTTTCTGCCGGGGAGAAGCCAGCGTACTCCTTGGGCAGGATCCATGCCGGGGTAGCCGGGCGGGCAGGGCGGCCCTCCACCCACAGCTCGTCCTCCAAGAACAGGGTCTTGATGCTGCCGTGCTTGGGCTCCAGTTCCTTTTTCAGGCTGTTGACCAGTGCACAGTTGGCGGTCAGACCGCACAGACCCAGCGTGCCGCCCTCGGGCAGCACCTTGCCGCAGTATTCCTCGGCGGTGGGCACGCCCGGCTCGCCCATGCGCATCAGCTGGATCTCGGTGCCGGCGATCTCCTTTTCTGCCTGCACAAAGTACCGGCCGTCTGCCCAGACTGCACTCTCGGTCATGGTGACCACAAAGTTGGAGTTCTCACCGTGGAAGCCGGAGAAGTAGGTCAGAGAGGTGTAGTGGTCGGGCAGATACTCGCTGGAATGCGGATCGCCCACCGGGATCAGATAGACGTCCACGCCGTTTGCCTTCATAGCGGCACGCAGCGCGGCCAGACGCTCGGGAACTGTGTTCATACTCATAACAAAAGCCCTCTTTCTGTCATTTGCCGGAAAAACGTCCGGCGGCGATGGTTTGCTGCTGCTATTGTATCATTCTGCGGGAAAGAATGCAATGCGGGGGCAAAACTCCCCCCAAAACGCCGTCAATTTGCAAAAAAAGTTACAATTTTTTCTTGAAAAAGGCCGGTTTTCCATTGACAGCCTTGTTATAATAGAGGTGTAGTATTTTTGGGTCAGCACTCTGCGGCCCTTTGCGCTAACAATTGCGAATATTGCGATAAAAAGAAAGAGGCATTTGGAACATGACTAAAATCGATATCTTCTCCGGCTTCCTTGGCGCCGGCAAAACCACTCTGATCAAAAAGCTGATCACCGAGGCCTTTGCAGGCCAGCAGGTGGTGCTGATCGAGAACGAGTTCGGCGAGATCGGCATTGACGGCGGTTTCCTGAAGGAAAGCGGCATTCAGATCAACGAGCTGAACGCCGGCTGCATCTGCTGCTCTCTGGTGGGCGATTTCCGCACCGCTCTGCAGCAGGTGGTGGAGCAGTACCACCCCGACCGCATCGTCATCGAGCCGTCGGGCGTTGGCAAGCTGAGCGATGTGACCCGCGCCGTGGAGGGCGTAGCGGAGCATCTGGATGTGCAGCTGAACAGCTTTGTCACCGTGGCCGATGTGAACAAGGTCAAGATGTATATGAAGAACTTCGGCGAGTTCTACGATGACCAGATCAGCCATGCAAGCTGCATCCTGCTCAGCCGCACCCAGACCGCCAGCGAGGAAAAGATCGCCGCTGCCGTGGCAATGCTGCGCGAAAAGAACCCCACTGCCACTATCGTGACCACCGCATGGGATCACCTGACCGGTGAGCAGATTTTGAAGGCCATGTCCACCAAGGACGACTTCAAGGCCGAGCTGATCGCCATGGCTGCCAAGGCAAACGAGGAGCACGCCCACGAGGACGAGGAAGAAGAGCACGAGCATCACCATCATCACGACCATGAGAACGGTGTGTGCAGCTACGGCCATCATCATGACCATGATGACGATGATGACGACGAGGATGAGCACGAGCATCATCACCACGACCACGACGAGCACGATCATGATGACCATTGCTGCTGCGGTCACCACCACGATCATGACGATGATGATGACGAGGACGAGCACGAGCATGAGCATGAGCATCACCATGACCATGACGAGCATGACCACGAGGAGCACGAGGAGCACGAGCATCACCACGACCATGACGGTCATTGCTGCTGCGGTCATCATCATCACGACCACCACGCCGATGAAGTGTTCACCAGCTGGGGCGTGGAGACTGCCCGCAAGTTCACCAAGGCCGAGGTGGAGCACGCCCTCACCGAGCTGGATACCGGCAATTACGGCATGATCCTGCGCAGCAAGGGCATCGTGGACGGCGGCGCAGACGGCTGGCTGGAGTTCGACTATGTGCCCGGCGAGTGGGAAGTGCGCAGCCGCAGCGCAGACGTGGGCGGCAAGCTGGTGGTCATCGGCTCCAAGCTGAACGAGACCGCCATCGCCCAGCTGTTCGGCTGCTGAGAACCCCATTATTGAGAGAAGGAGCAACCATTTATTATGGCAAAAGAGATCCCGGTCTACCTGTTTGTGGGCTTTCTGGAAAGCGGCAAGACCAAGTTTATTCAGGAGACCTTTGAAGACCCCAATTTCGACTCCGGCGACAAGACCCTGCTGCTGATCTGCGAGGAGGGCGAAGAGGAGTACAACGAGAAAAAGTTCGCCTTCCCCGGCGTGACCGTGAAGGTGCTGGAGGATAAGTCTGAACTGAACCCCCAGAACCTTGCAAAGCTGGGCAAGGAAGCGGACGCAGGCCGCGTGGTCATCGAGTACAACGGCATGTGGCTGCTGCAGGATCTAGCGGATGCTCTGCCCGAGAACTGGCTGGTGTACCAGTGCATCGCCACTGCCGACGGCACCACCGCCCTGACCTACGCCCGCGACAACTCCATGCGCAGCCTGATGCTGGACAAGATCGCCCGCAGCGAGCTGATCGTATTCAACCGCGCCGAAGCCGTGAACAACGATGACGCCCGGCAGGAGCTGCACAAGCTGGTGCGGCAGGCCTCCCGCAAGTGCGATATCGCCTACGAGTTCAAGGACGGCAGCGTAGCCTACGACGATATTCCCGACCCGCTGCCCTTTGATATCAACGCCGACCCCATCGACATCCCGGATGACGATTTCGGCATCTGGTACATGGACTGTCAGGACGAGCCCCAGAAGTACACCGGCAAGACGGTGCGTTTTCTGGCACAGGTCTGCCAGACCAACCGCGCC
>OHKP01001287.1_pt1 | contig 10640 bp, 10 predicted proteins | sample 1568861 | NCBI WGS metagenome assembly OHKP01 (sample SAMEA3879524, study PRJEB24766) | human gut metagenome | biome: human-associated habitat; feature: feces | place: USA | collected 1985/1987 | reverse complement strand
AGGCCGCCAGATTGTCTTTGGGGTCGTCATCGTCGGTACTCTGACTGATGGTTGTGATCGGAATCGTTTCTGTTTTCTTTCCGCAGCCGCTCGTTCCTACGAGAAAAGCGGCAAATACTGCTGTTAAAACCCAACGGTATTTTTTCATCCAAACCTCCTCATAATAAATGGTTAAAAATATTTGAAAGTTACTTCATGTAAGTAACGATATCAGTTCCCCCTATTCTATCACATTCCGCTTCGTTTTCCAATGTCTGAAGCGGATTTGAGAAAAATGGTTTTTCAAAAGCGCGGTACGGAATACATATTTAGTAAGGAACTGGAAAGGGCAGAAGTCTGGGAGGAGGCTGTGTATGCGTTTTACAAAAATGCAGGGCTGCGGAAATGATTATATCTATGTAAATACCTTGTCTTCTCCGCTGCAAGATCCGATAAAAGCCGCCAGAAAATGGAGCGCTTATCATACCGGTATCGGTGCAGACGGTCTGGTACTGATTGGAGCATCCGAGAAAGCGGATTTCAGTATGCGTATATTCAATGCAGACGGCTCCGAAGCCATGATGTGTGGAAACGCCTCGCGCTGCATAGGCAAATATGTATACGAGAAAGGACTGACGGATAAGGAGGTGATCACGCTGGAAACCCTTTCGGGAATCAAAATCCTGAAACTTCATACAGGCAACGGGGTGGTGAAGGATGTAACCGTAGATATGGGTACGCCTCTGCTATCGAATCCCGGACAGATAGCTACGAAAACCGGCGGAATGCTGGCAGAAACCATCCCGGCCGATGGAAAAGAATACAAAGGAACATTCGTCTGCATGGGAAATCCGCATGTTGTCATTTTCGTAGATGATATAAAAGAGGTGGATTTGCCGGCGGTTGGCCCGAAACTGGAAAATCATCCGCTTTTTCCTGAGCGGACCAATGTGGAATTTGTAGAAATATTGCCGGACCAATCCCTACGGATGAGAGTGTGGGAAAGAGGTTCGGGCATCACAATGGCTTGCGGAACAGGAGCCTGCGCCACCGCCGTGGCAGCCGTACTGAACCATAAAGCCGGACGAAAATCGTGGGTAAGGATGGACGGAGGCGATCTCCACATCCATTGGAACGAGAAAGACGGACATGTATACATGACCGGTCCGGCCGGAAAGGTTTTCGAAGGCGAAATCGAGATGTGATAATGATTTTGAAAAACTTAAAACAACGATAAAAACAATAACAACGATGGCACTAGTAAACGAACATTTTTTAAAACTACCAAACAATTACTTGTTTTCGGACATTGCCAAAAAGGTAAATGCATTCAAAGTCTCTCATCCTAAAACGGACCTCATCCGCCTGGGCATCGGAGATGTAACCCGCCCGCTGCCTCAAGCTTCCATCGAAGCCATGCATAAGGCAGTAGACGAGCTGGCAAACAAAGAGACATTCCACGGTTACGGTCCCGAACAAGGCTATGATTTCCTGATAGATGCCGTCATAAGGAACGATTATGCTCCGCGCGGCGTCTATTTGGAACCCGGCGAAGTCTTTATCAGTGACGGCGCCAAGAGCGATACGGGAAATATCGGAGACATCCTTCGCCACGACAACAGCATCGGCGTGACAGACCCCATCTACCCCGTATACATCGACTCGAACGTAATGTGCGGCCGCGCCGGGATACTGGAAGACGGGCGATGGAGCAACGTGGTATACTTGCCTTGCCTGAGCGAGAATAATTTCGTGCCCGAAATCCCCGACCGCAGGATAGATATCCTATACCTCTGCTATCCCAATAACCCTACGGGGACGGTCATTAGCAAGGCCGAACTGAAAAAATGGGTGAACTATGCATTGGAAAATGATACCCTCATCCTTTACGATGCTGCCTACGAGGCCTACATACAAGACCCGGACATTCCTCATTCCATTTATGAGACAAAAGGAGCGAAAAAAGTAGCGATAGAATTTCGCAGTTTCTCGAAGACGGCCGGATTCACCGGGGTGCGTTGCGGATACACCGTCGTACCGAAAGAACTCACAGCCGCCACGCTGGAAGGAGAGCGCATTCCGCTGAACCGGATGTGGAACCGCCGCCAGTGCACCAAGTTCAACGGCACATCCTATATCACCCAGCGTGGTGCCGAAGCGATCTATACCCCCGAGGGCAAAAAGCAAGTGAAAGCCATCATACAGTATTATATGGCTAACGCCCGCATCATGAAAGAAGCGTTGGAAAGTACAGGACTCAAAGTTTTCGGCGGAGAGAACGCCCCCTACCTGTGGGTGAAGACACCGGGTGAGGTAAACTCGTGGAAATTCTTTGAACAGATGCTGTATGAAGCCAATGTAGTGGGCACGCCGGGAGTAGGCTTCGGCCCCAGTGGTGAAGGATATATCCGCTTGACCGCTTTCGGAGAGCGGGCGGATTGCGAAGAAGCCATGAAACGGATCAGAAAATGGTTGCTCTGAGCAGTACACGGCAACACTTGAAGCACTGTGTGCTTGTACCGGACTTACATCCATCAAGCCAATAGGTATATAAAATATGACATACTCACTATTATTAATTAAAAGGTAAAAAGCTATGAAGATGAATTTTAAGGAAACGGCATTGCTATTAGGCCTGTCCATGACAGTGCCGGCAACGAGCATCGCTCAAGACAAGGTGGAAGCCAGCGTAGGAGCTGACTTGGTAAGCGGCTATATTTGGCGCGGACAGGATTTGGGAGGCGTAAGCATACAGCCGTCATTGTCCGTTGCCTACAAAGGATTTTCGCTCGGCGCATGGGGATCCGCAGGCATTGAGTCCGCTGATACGAAAGAACTGGACCTGACGCTGGGCTACAGTACCGGCGGTTTCAGCATTTCGGTGACAGACTACTGGTTCAATGGCGGTCCCGGCTATTTCCACTATGGCACGCACCATACCAGCCATGTATTCGAAGCGCAGATAGGCTACGATTTCGGTCCGCTGGCAGTGAACTGGTACACCAACTTTGCAGGTGCCGACGGGGTGAACAAGGACGGCGACCGGGCTTACTCCTCTTACATATCACTCGCCGCCCCCTTCAAACTGGCAGGCCTGGACTGGACGGCAGAAATAGGAGCCACGCCATGGGCCAATGACTTCTATAACGTGTCCGCAGATCCGGAATACAGTGGTTCGGACGGGTTCGCCGTATGCGACATCAGCCTTGGGGCATCCAAGGAAATCAAGATTACAGACTCATTCTCAGTCCCCGCCTTCGCCAAGGTGACGGTGAATCCGCGCACCGAAGGGGCCTATTTCGTATTCGGACTGAGTTTCTGACAGGAAGTGCAGAAAATGCAGATACAATAACAAATTCAGACATAACGACACAATAGAGAGAGGTATCAGTTTTTAAAAAGGTAAAAAGATTGGAACATATAAATTACAAGTACAACAATGAAGAAAATTGAGGCTATTATCCGTAAGACCAAGTTCGAGGACGTAAAGGACGCGTTGCTCGAAGCCGACATCGAATGGTTTTCCTACTACGATGTAAGAGGCATTGGCAAAGCACGCCAGGGACGTATCTACCGTGGCGTGGTGTATGATACCAGTTCGATTGAAAGAATCCTGGTTTCCATCGTGGTGCGCGAAAAGAATGTGGAGAAAACAGTGCAAGCCATCATCAAGGCGGCGCATACCGGCGAGATAGGCGACGGACGTATTTTCGTCATCCCCATTGAAGATGCCGTCCGCATACGCACGGGCGAGCGGGGTGACATAGCCCTGTATAATGCAGAACAGGAAAAATAAGCGCAAGCTACTTCCCTTTACCGGCAAAAGTAAAGTCGGGAATAAAACAATACTACAACGTAAACGAGAAAAATTATGGATACTATACTCTTATTTATGCTCCCCGCCGGCCTTTGGGCGCAAGATGCAGGCGTGGCAGCCACCACCGCGGCGCCCGATGCAACCGCCGGGGCCCTAGGCGAACTTGCTACCGGACTCAACACCGTATGGATGCTACTTGCCGCCATGCTGGTATTCTTCATGCAACCGGGATTCGCACTGGTAGAAGCCGGGTTCATCCGTACCAAGAACACGGCCAACGTGCTGATGAAAAATCTGGTAGACTTCATGTTCGGCTCCATCCTGTTCTGGTTCATCGGCTTCGGGCTGATGTTCGGCATAGGCGGTTTTGTGGGCGCCCCCCATTTTTTCAACTTGGAGGCGATGGACAAAATCATCGACAACGGATTGCCCATCGAAGGCTTCCTGATTTTCCAGACTGTATTCTGCGCCACGGCGGCCACCATCGTGTCCGGAGCCATGGCGGAACGTACCAAGTTCTCCATGTATCTGGTCTATACTGTCTTTATCAGCGTACTCATTTATCCGGTTTCCGGCCACTGGACCTGGGGCGGCGGATGGCTGATGAACGGAGACGAAGGCTCCTTTATGATGAGGACGTTCGGCACTACTTTCCATGACTTTGCCGGTTCTACGGTGGTTCACTCCGTAGGCGGATGGATTGCCTTGGTGGGCGCCGCCATTCTGGGACCGCGTATTGGCAAATACGGGAAAGACGGCAAATCAAGGGCCATCCCCGGTCATAGTTTGACGCTTGCCTGCCTGGGCGTGTTTATCCTTTGGTTCGGCTGGTTCGGGTTCAACCCCGGTTCGCAGTTGGCAGCGGCAACAAGTAGAGACCAGACAGCCATTTCGCATGTGTTCCTCACCACCAACCTGGCAGCTTGTGCAGGAGGTTTCTTCGCACTGGTGGCGAGTTGGATGAAGTATGGCAAACCTTCCTTGTCCCTCACACTGAACGGTGTGCTGGCAGGACTGGTGGGCATCACGGCGGGATGTGACCTGGTATCGCCTTTCGGGTCTGTACTTATCGGTGCCATTTGCGGCGTGGTAATGATATTTGCAGTCGACTTTATCGACCATGTGCTAAAGATTGACGACCCCGTAGGCGCATCGTCCGTACACGGCGTTTGCGGTTGCCTGGGAACGATTCTTACAGGACTCTTCGCTACAGAAGAGGGACTGTTCTATGGCGGCGGAAGCAGCTTCCTGCTGGCACAGCTCTTCGGCGCGGCCGTAGTAGGAGTGTGGGCGGCAGGCATGGGCTTCATTGTCTTTAAAGTGCTGGACAAGATACATGGCTTGCGTGTTCCGAAACGCATTGAAGAGGAAGGACTCGATATCTACGAGCATGGCGAGTCAGCATACAATTAATCACAAAAGTTTTTTCCATTCATTCTACTAATCAACAACTAAACAAATTTAGGTATTATGTCAAAATTAAGATTCAGAGTAGTCGAAACGGCTTTCAAGAAGAAAGCAGCAACGGTGGAGACACCAGCCGAAAGGCCCAGTGAATATTTCGCCAAATACGTTTTCAACCGCGAGAAAATGTTCAAGTATCTGCCCGGCGCCGTTTATGCCAAACTGACGGACGCCATGGACAACGGCGCCCCCCTGGAGCGTGCCATAGCCGACGAAGTGGCGGCAGGCATGAAACGCTGGGCAACCGAGCTAGGTGTAACCCACTACACCCACTGGTTCCAACCCCTGACGGAAGGCACAGCCGAAAAGCACGACGCCTTTGTGGAACACGACGGCAAGGGTGGAATGATGGAAGAATTCTCCGGCAAGCTCCTCGTACAGCAGGAGCCCGATGCTTCCAGCTTCCCCAACGGCGGCATCCGAAACACCTTCGAGGCACGCGGCTACAGTGCATGGGACCCCTCATCGCCTGTCTTCGTGGTGGACGACACCCTGTGCATCCCTACCGTTTTCATTGCTTACACCGGCGAGTCGCTGGACTATAAAACGCCACTGCTGAAAGCCTTGAGTGCTGTGGGCAAAGCCGCCGTGGACGTGTGCCGTTACTTCAACCCGGAAGTGAAGAAAGTGGTGGCCTACCTGGGCTGGGAACAGGAATACTTCCTGGTAGACGAAGGACTGTATGCCGCCCGTCCCGACCTGCTGCTGACCGGGCGCACCCTGATGGGACACGAAGCCAGCAAGAACCAGCAATTGGAAGACCATTACTTCGGAGCCATCCCCACCCGTGTGGCTGCCTTTATGAAAGACCTTGAAATACAGGCGCTGGAACTGGGCATACCCGTCAAGACCCGCCATAACGAAGTGGCTCCCAACCAATTTGAGCTGGCTCCCATTTTCGAAGAATGCAACCTGGCGGTAGACCATAACATGCTTCTCATGTCGCTCATGCGCAAGGTGGCGCGGAGCCACGGCTTCCGCCTGTTGCTGCACGAAAAACCCTTCAAAGGCGTCAACGGCTCGGGGAAGCATAACAACTGGTCACTGGGTACAGACACCGGCGTCCTGCTGATGGCTCCGGGCAAGACCGCCGAAGACAATCTGCGCTTCATCACCTTCATAGTCAACACCCTGATGGCGGTATACCACCACAACGGTTTGCTGAAAGCCTCTATCATGAGTGCCACCAACGCCCATCGCCTGGGAGCCAACGAAGCGCCGCCCGCCATCATTTCTTCTTTCCTGGGCAAACAGCTCACGCAAGTGCTGGACCATATAGAAGAAAGCGGCAACGACGACCTTGTCTCACTGGCTGGCAAACAGGGAATGAAGCTGGACATCCCGCAAATTCCCGAACTGCTGATTGACAATACCGACCGCAACCGCACCTCGCCGTTCGCCTTCACCGGCAACCGCTTCGAGTTCCGCGCCGTCGGCTCGCTTGCGAACTGCGCCGGTGCGATGACAACCCTCAACGCCGCTGTGGCTGAGCAGCTTATCGCCTTCAGGAAAGATCTTGACAAGGAGCTTGCCACCGGGAAGGCGTTGAATGTGGCCATCATGGACACCCTCAAGCCTATCATCGCCTCGATCATCGATGTCGTCTGCTTCGATGGCAACGGCTACACCGATGAGTGGAAGGCCGAGGCGAAGAGGCGTGGACTCGATGTCGAGACCAGCGTCCCTGAGATGATAAAGCAGTTCACTGCTCCTGCGTCTGTGAATATGTTCAAGGAGACAGGGGTATATTCAGAGAAAGAACTTCAGGCCCGCAACGAGGTGAAATGGGAGACCTACAGCAAGATGATCCAGATCGAGTCGCGCGTGATGGCGAGGATGGCGATCAACCACATCATCCCCGCCGCCCTTGAATATAAGTCCAGACTCCTGCAGGAGGTTTCCTTGAGCAAGGAGGTCTTCGGCGGCACCGAGGAGTGCAGGGAGGAGATCTACCTCATCCGCGGCATCTCGAAATATGTTGACCAGATCCGCGAGAAGGCGACCGCGATGGTCGAGGCGCGCAAGAAGGCGAATGTCCTTGAGGATGAATATGCCAAAGCCGTGGCCTACCACGAGATAGCCGAGAGCTTCTCCGCCCTCCGCCGTCCGATCGACAAGCTTGAGGAGATCGTGGACAACCGCACCTGGCCTCTCCCGAAGTACCGCGAGCTCCTGTTCATCAGCTAGTTCCCGCGTCGGTCACTGAACTTGTCGAAGTGACTTTGGCGTTCAAAAATAGAAAATTCCAGAATTTTGCACGTTACCAAAATTCTGGAATTTTTATTTTTTGAACGCGGTGTTTCTTTTTGAGTGGATTCCTTAAAACTCTATTCTCTATGCCTTGCGTCAGGGGCGGAAGATTCTTGGATGATCTCATCAACCAGAAAGGCGTCACTCATATTCTGCAGACCGTTTCTTAAGTCGTTGAGATTGCAGTAGGTCTTTGAATTATAGAAAACAGCCATCGCATTCTCATCGGAAATACCTAACCTTTGGGCCAATAGAGAAATGACTCTGGCATATTTCATTTGGAGCAGGGTCTCATTTATTAAAGGATTTCCGTTCATTGTTCTTCCTCTTTTATTTCACGCGCCTCAACAAATGTCAAGTGATTATCGATAATATCCTGGTTAAGAATGCAGATTTGATTGTTAGGCTTTTCATAAATCAATCTTTGAAGAGCCTCGTTTTCGGAAATCAAGCCAGAGGAGTATAACTCGATTGTGTTGAATATCCTGTCGTTTGCTATTCCACCTTCCACAATGTCAAACTGTCTCCAGTCGGAGCCTCCTTTTCTGTTGGAGATCACAAAATTCAGCCATTCGGCGTTGTATTCATCGAAATGGAGGTATTGGTAGTCTCCGTTTGCAATTGCGGATGAATCCAGTTCATAGATATTGAGATATTTCTGTTTGCCTTGATTCAAAGGTCTTGAGGCCCAGGATATTGCTTGAGCCTCCAAAGTTGTCAGATAGAATCCTTTACCGAAGTCCAGAAGATTCCGTCCGATATTGGCGAGCGGCTTGTCGACTATTGATGTTGAGCCGTGAAATACTTTCATAGTTTTATGCTGAGGTTATGGCTGGAGATATAAGTCTGGATCTCATCCAATATGTATTCCTTGCTTTGTGTATGCAGGGACTCGTAACTTGGATAAAGGAAGCCTGAGATCGCTCCTATGCTGTTCAATTTATTGAATATTACTGAACCAGGCACACCTAAGCGATCCGCAAGATTCTCAATGCAGAACACCACAAATTCCGTTGCCCGTTCTTTTTGGCTCATATTCTTTCAATTTCCGCAAACTTAATCATTATTATGGAAATTAGCAATCGTATTCTGTAATACTTCAGTAATGGTATGTGATGATGCCGTTACCAATAAGTAAGTGAACGTCAATTAAAAAGGCTTTTCTCTTGTGGTGTGGGTACCTTAAGGGAAAAGCCTGATCGCTTGTTTTTCAGCCGGTTATTTCAGTCCTGTGGTCTCGCAGGCATCCATGTCGCCGTAGTCGAGGTTCTCACCGCACATGGCCCAGATGAACGTGTAGTTCTTCGTGGCGCAGGCGGCGTGGATGCTCCACTCCGGGGAGATCACGGCCTGACCGTTTCTCATCCAGATGTGGCGGGTCTCCTGAGGCTCACCCATAAAGTGGCAGATGGCCTGGTCGTCAGGAATCTCGAAGTAGAAATAGACCTCCATCCTGCGGTTGTGGGTGTGCGCCGGCATCGTGTTCCATGTGCTGCCCGGCTTGAGCTCGGTCATACCCATCTGCAGCTGGCAGGTAGGCACCACCTCCTTCACGAGCATCCTGTTGATCACCCTGTGGTTGCTCTCCTCAAGTGTGCCGAGTTCCATATGCACGGCGTTCTCCTTGGTGGTCTTGTGGTCAGGATAGGTGGCGTGGGCGTTGGCGGAACAGAAGTAGAACTTTGCGGGATTTGCCGGATCGAGGCTTCTGAAAGTCACTTTCCTGCTTCCTCGTCCGAGGTAGAGGGCCTCTTTGTAGTCGAGTTCGTACTCTTTGTCGCCGGCGGTGACGATTCCCTTGCCTCCGACATTGAATATTCCCATTTCCCTACGCTCAAGAAAATAGTCCGCGCGGAGGATGTCGATCGGCTTTAGCTCAAGGATCTCGCCAACCGGCATCGCGCCGCCGGCGATCATCCTGTCGTGCATCGTGTAGGTCATGTTGACTTCATCCGCCGAGAACACGTTCTCGATAAGGTAGCGACGGCGGAGTTCCGCGGTGTCATAGCGCTTTGCATCCTCCGGAGAGGAAGCGTAGCGAACTTCCGAATTGATAGTCATAATTCTAAAATTTTAAAAATCAAGCATTTCGGTCGCGGCAAGGAGGAACGCTCCTACTCCGTACACCTCGGTCATGTCCTTGGTGATCTTGCCTGGAGAGCCGGCGACAGGCTGGACATATTCCAGTTTGCCGTCCTCGCGCACGTAGGAGCACAGGGCCTTCCAACCTTTCTCGACCGCTTTCCTGTAGACCTTTCCTTTCAGGATCCCGTGGTTCACGCCCCAGGCAAGGCCGTAGGTCATGAATCCCGATGAGCTGTTCTCAGCGGTAGGGTAGTTTTCCGGTGCCAGAAGGCTGGCGTGCCAGGAACCATTCGCGTCCTGACACTTCAGCACGGCCTCTGTCATCTTGAGGTACAAGCTCTTGAAGTAGTCGTACATCGGATCGGACTCCGGTGTGGTCTCAAGCAGGAATGTCAGTCCCGCATAGCACCAGCCGTTGCCTCTTCCCCAGAACACTTTTGCCCCGTTTGCCTCCGTCTTGTCGAAGTAGCGGGCGTCGCGGTAGTACAGTTTGTATTCAGTGTCAAACAGATGGTTGGTCGTGGCGACAAACTCTTCATTCATGAAATCGACATATTTCCTGTCCCCGGTGATTTGGGTGAGCATTGAATATACCGGCGGAGCCATGAACAGCGCGTCGCACCAGCACCATCTTTCCTGGCCACCCTTGACGTGGATGTCCATCGCGACATGGGAACGGAAGTCAATCACGGAGTCCGCCCTTTCCTTGACGTATTGGAGCATTACCGGATCCTTGTACTTCTCATACAGCAGGAGGAAAGCCTGTCCGACGCAGATGTCGTCGGCGTGATAGAGCCTTCTGGCCATGTGCCAGTCATGTGTCTTGGCGATGTTCATCACGAAGTCCTCGGCTGGCTGGTAACCGGTCTTCGCAGACCATTCTACCATGCCGCGGAACAATGCTCCGTTGGCCCAGTCGAGAGGGGCGCGTTTCTTCCCGGTGTAGGAGACGTTCTTGAAATTGGCGATCTGCCAGTCCGCGACGCGGTCGGCGATCTCCTTTACATCATTCCTGTTGATTCCCGCAAATGACGGGACGACGATT
>OHKP01001285.1_pt1 | contig 10650 bp, 8 predicted proteins | sample 1568861 | NCBI WGS metagenome assembly OHKP01 (sample SAMEA3879524, study PRJEB24766) | human gut metagenome | biome: human-associated habitat; feature: feces | place: USA | collected 1985/1987 | reverse complement strand
ACAGATAGAATAAGTTCAGTTAGGTCACTCCGTTGACCTTGGAGAGCGACCGCAGCAAGGAAGCCTGACGCAGAATGAACTTATTATAGCCGAGGGTTTGTCGATAGGTTGATTGAGAATTAGTATTAAAGGTGACCTATACGTCTCATAATCCATATATGCAAGATTACGCTCAATTTTTTGTATAGTTTTTAATTGGTGTTTAGTATTATTATACCATATTTTCGCTGTAAAGTAAAGGAACTGCGCGGTTTCGGCTTTGTTTTCCCGTGAAATATCATCAATTTTGCTGCATTTTTGCCAAAAAACGTTGGTTTTGACTTATATTGAAAATTTTCTTGCATTTCTTTCCGCTTTTTATTGATTTTCTGTTATGTTATGGTATAATCATTGTATAGACTTTTTTATAGAAAAATAAACGCCCTTGGAGGCAGTAATATATGAGCAATTTAAGCGATAATGACATTCGTGAATATTTCCGTGCAGGCAGTATGGGGTTCTGGAAGCTTGAACTTGAAAACGGCAGGCCGCCAAGACTTTATGCCGATGCTGTCGCAAACTCGCTGTTCGGCACTGCCGAGGATATGCTGCCCGAGGATCGCGCTGTTTTTCTGGTCGTTCACGTTCACCCCGATGAGCAGGAGCTTTTCAATGAATACATCATGGGGCTTCCTGAAAAGGAATCGGAAATAATCTACCGCTATATCCACCCCGTTTCGGGCGAAATGTATGTCCGCTGTACGGGCAGATGCATCTCACGCTCGGACAATATAACAAGCATCATAGGTTACCACAGCAGGATAACGGACATAATGCGCCTTGAACCCGACAAGCTTCTCGAAAAAAAGCTTGAACGCACCAACCTTGACCTCCGGAAAGAACAGCTTCGCCAGAATGATTACCACAAAGAACTTATGGATATGGTAAGCTACGGCATTTTATCCTATACTATCCCCGAACACCGTATCCTTTATATGAACGCTGAAGCGCTCCGCATCTATGGTATGAGCTGCATCGAAGAAGCACAGTCCGACCTCGGCGATATTTTCAGAAGGATAACGTATCTCGACCCGACAGTCCCCGTAATGCTTCGTAAGCTTTGCCGCGAAAAGGATTCGCTCGACTTTGAATGTATCATCACGAACAGCAGGAACGAAAAAACGAACGTCCTCGCAAAATCCGAGGTATTCGTCACTCCGCAGGGCGAAACTTCCGTTGTGACGACCTTTATCGATATTTCGGAAAATGTCACATTGAAGAACGAAAAAAGTATCCTTGAAGCACTCTGCACAGATTATACTTGCGTATATTTCTGCGACCTTGCCGCCGATACGATGACAAACTTAAAATGCGGCGGCGAACACTTCACACCGGAAACATTCTCCGACCCGAAAGACCATGTGCTCGGCTTCACTTATCGTATGGCACGCTTCTATGATAAATTCGTCGTAAAGGAATCCGCCCCCGATTTCACGGAAAAGATAAACGCGAAATATATTATGGATTTTCTTTCGCATAACAAGCGCTTTATCTACCGTTACCGCTCAAAGCCCGACCTGCTCGGGAACGAACATTTCGAGATACAGGCTGTACGGCTCAACACCGAGGACGGCTTCAAAGTCGTTATCGGGTTCCGCTATATCGATGATATCCTCCACGAGCAGGAGCACCAGAAAGAACAGCTCGAAACCGCTCTTGCTCAGGCACAGTTCAACAATGATATAATCGGCGCTATCAGCAAAATTTACCGGGGCATCTATCACATTGATCTTGAAAAAGGAATGTATCGGGAGATCTCTTCCGAGATAGGTCTGCATAAATTCAAGGATAATGAAAGAAGCATCGCCGAGGTTTTGCCAAATTCAAACGAAGATATCGTTGCCCCCGAGTTCAGAGCACCGCTCAAAGTCTTTAACGACCTTTCCACCCTCCCCGACCGTCTTAAAAAGCACGAAAGCGTTTCTATCGATATCTGCACGACCTCGGGCGCGTGGTATCTTCTCCGCTATATCGCCAAGAACCGCGACAGCTCGGGCAAGGTCACGAGCGTTGTTTTCGTTATCCTCGAAAACAACGAGGAAAAGAACAGGGAGCTTGAATATCAGCGCCGGCTTCTCCTCACAGCCGAAGACGCAAAGCGTGCAAACATCGCCAAAACCGACTTCCTGCGCCGTATGAGCCACGATATCCGCACGCCGATAAACGGGATCATCGGTATGCTCTCCATTGCAGAGCATTACCCGAACGACCTTGGAAAGCAAAGCGAATGTCGGGCAAAGATAAAGCAGGTCTCAGGCTTTCTGCTCGAACTCATCAACAATATCCTCGATATGAACAAGCTCGAATCGGGCAAGCTTCTCCTTGAACACAAGCCGTTCGACCTTATGGATATTCTTGACGAGGTAAATAACCTCACCGACATAAACGCACAGGAGTACGCCCTTACACTTTATACCGACAACAGCGGTCTTGAGCACACGCACCTTATAGGCAGTCCTCTCCACCTGCGCCAGATATTGCAGAACCTCACAGGAAACGCGGTTAAATACAACCGCGCAGGCGGAAGCATATCCGTCAGCTGCCGTGAGCTTTCCTGCAAAGACGGCAAAGCCGGGCTTCAATTCGTATGCGAGGATACGGGCATCGGCATGAGCGAGGGATTCCGGAAACACGCCTTTGAAACCTTTACTCAGGAAACGAGCCGCTCACGAAGCACTTATACGGGAACAGGTCTTGGACTTGCCATCACAAAACAGCTCACCGAGCTTATGGGCGGAACGATAACCCTTGAAAGCGAGCTTGGCATCGGCACGAAATTCACCGTTGATCTCGCCTTTGACATCGACGAGGACTATGTTGCCGCTCCTGCCGACGAAACGGATCTCTGCGGCAATTTGCTCAACGGCACCCGTATCCTTATTGCCGAGGATAACGATATAAATATGGAGATCGCACGGTTTATGCTTGAAAAGAACGGTGCTGTGATAACCGAAGCGTGGAACGGACAGGAAGCTGTCGATATCTTCGCCGCATCAAAGCCGAATTCGTTCGATATTATCCTTATGGACATTATGATGCCGATAATGGACGGCTTGACCGCTTCGCGCGGGATACGCTCTCTGGATCGTGAGGACGCGAAGAAAATACCGATCTTTGCAATGACCGCGAATGCCTTTCAGGAGGATATCCGCCAAAGCAGGGACTCAGGCATGAACGAGCATTTCTCCAAGCCGCTCAACGAGCGTGAACTGCTCAGTACGATATGCAGATATATGAATAGGTAGCCAAGCAGAGTCAAATTTTTGACTCTGCTTTTTCGCATAAAAAGACCTATTGCTTTTTCCGAAAAAATATAGTATAATAACCTTGAAAAATAAACGAAAGGAGAAGTCTTATGCAAATATCGAGCAGATTTACTCTTGCAGTTCATATCCTCGCCTGCCTTGATAAGTTCGGAAATAAATACAAGGTCACAAGCGATTTTCTGGCAGGGAGTACGAACGTCAACCCCGTTATAGTCAGAAAAATTCTCGGTCAGCTCAAAAGCGCAGGTCTTGTTGAGATCGCAAGAGGTTCGGGCGGTGCATCAATAACACGTCCACTCGGGGAAATAACCTTTCTCGATATTTATAAAGCCGTTGAATGTGTTGGCAACGAGGGACTTTTCCATTTCCACGAAAACCCGAATGAAAACTGTCCCGTCGGGCAGAATATCCACGCCGTTCTCGATGACAAGCTTGAACGTGTGCAGAGCGCAATGGAACGGGAGCTTGCTTCGATAACGCTTGAAGATGTAAAAAACGACCTTTCAAATATTCTGAATAAAAGCTGATATTTCGGACTGTTTTTAACCCAAAAACGCAGTCCGAAAATTTTTTTGAAAAATTTTGTTGTAACTATTGACATTACAACAAGCAGATGTTATAATATAGTTGTAACAGAGATAGTTACAACTATATTAACGGAGGAATCTATTATGAGTAATTACAGCAAAACAACAGTTATACTAAACACCATTTAAAATTTGGAAAAAATCAAGCCGACAATCTCGAATATATAGGATTTCGGCGCAGATTTTTTCCTGTATTTTATTGGTGTTTAGTATTAAACCCGATGCAAGGACTGAGCTTCACGATATTCTTTCCCTCACGGGCGCAGAGGTCAGCATAAACAACCTCCCTGCAGGCGCAGGCGTTCCGTTCGTTCATTCGCATAAGAACAACGAGGAGATATATGCGGTAGTTTCGGGCAGAGGAAAAGCCGTTATCGACGGTAAAACAGTGGAACTTTCCACAGGCGACTGGCTTCGTATCTCCCCTGCCGCAAAAAGACAGTTCTCCGCAGCCGAGGATTCACCTATCACATTTTTCTGTATTCAGGTAAAGGAAAATTCGCTCGGCGGCTACACTCAGAATGACGCTGTTGTTGAATGACCGCCAAAAAAGCGCATTTCACATCGAACAATGATGCGAAATGCGCCTTTTCGCCGCCAAATAATTATACACAAAGTATAATATTCGATAAGTTATACCAAAATCACTTACTCCAATGCTTCAGCTTGGGGAGATTTGCTTCATAGTAAGCCCTTGCCTGCTCGGGTGGGAACTGCTCGCCTGAAAAATGCTCAACGAGAAAATCAACAAGCCGGTCAAGGCTCGTGTAGACGAATTTGCCGTCCGTGTAGCACCACTTGCAGTAATCCTCGTTGAAGCCGCCGTCCGTGTCCCTGCTCGTTGTCGAATCATCGAGCGGCATACCGCAGCACTGACAGATAAGCTGACGGGGCGAGCCGAGCAGCGTGTTTATCGAAACGTCAAAAAGCTTTGAAAGAAGCTTCAGCGTTTCCGTGTTTGGCTGAGTTTCGCCCGTTTCCCAGCGTGATACAGCCTGACGGGTGACAAACACCTTTTCCGCAAGCTCTGCCTGCGACATTCCGTTTTTCGTGCGAAGCTGTGCAATGATATCCTTTGTTTCCATAAATGAATTATCCTTTCCGATGTCAGATTTGTTTCTGTTCAAATAATACCACGGCTTGGACGGAAAAGCAAGCAACTGTCTGTTGCACCTAAACGTGCATATACAAAAGCGGCAGTTCTCTTTTTAATTTCACTTATTTTTCTCCGAAATAATTTTTTTCAAGATACTGCTCGGGAAAATGATAGCTTTTATATCCCGAAAATTCACCGCTCTCAAACGCCTGCTTTTTCAGCTCATAGCCGACTTTCCAATTATCGGAGTAAAAATTCAGCATTTCAAGCAGGCGGCTGTCGGATATCACAGTCGGGCAGGGGCTTTTGATGTTTCTGAAACGCTCCCCGGGAAAATATTCGCCGCAGGTGAGCAAAAAGCTCAGATGCTTCGTGAGGATAATATAAGCCGCATCGTCAAAATCATTGCCGCACCTTTTCAGCCCCTCGGAAAGAGCGTAGGTCTTTGTGAGTATCACGCCGCTCTCTTCATCCAATACACCCGTTAAAAGGTTCAGGTTCTGATAAGATAAAAAATCGTCCTTTTGAGGTTTTACTTTTTTTATTATTCTTTTGCGGAGTTCGTCATTGAGAAGTATCCATTTCATTTTTAGCACCTTGACCTTTCAGTATCTTTTTAATTTCGTTCAAATCTTCCGCAAAGTAAATGCCCTCCTGCCGCTCTTTGGAGGAAAGTCCACTTTCTATCATACGGTTCAGAAGCTCTTTCAGGCTGTTGTAGTATCCGTTCAAATTGTAAAGAATACACGGTGCGGAAAGCTGTTTGAGCGACACCTTTGACATTATCTCGGAAATTTCTTCAAGCGTTCCCGTGCCGCCCGGAAATGCGATGAAAGCCTCGCCAAGCTCTGTCATCTTTGCCTTTCGCTCGGACATATCTTTCGTGACGATGAGCGTTGTAACACGGTCGTACTCAAAGCCTGCATCAATGAAAAACTGCGGCTCTACGCCCGTGACCGTTCCGCCTGCGTCAAGAACGCTCTCCGCCAGAATTCCCATAAGTCCCGACTTTGAGCCGCCGTAAACGAGCGAATTTCCGCTTTCGCCTATCCATTTTCCAAGCTCTCTTGCGGCGTTTGCGAATGACTTGTCATTGCCCTCGCCCGCTCCGAGATATACGGTTATGTTCACAGTACCGCCTCCTTTTTAATGAAAAATTTTTTACATTATACCATATCCGCAAAAAAATGTAAACCATTGCTTTCCGAATCATTGACATTTTAAAAAATACATTGTATAATAAAGTTGGAAAAAATGTTTTTGTATTTTTTACAAAAAAAATTCGGAGGTAACATTTTTTATGACTATCACGAAAAAAATCAGTATAATGGCTGCGGCCTGCACCGTAATTGCTTCCATAGCCGTCGGCGCACTTGCCAATTTAAATGCGAACAGCGCCCTGACCGAGGATAACAATAAGATAATGGCTACTACCGAAAGCGGTATCAGCTCTGATATCAACGCATATCTGGACAAGATCGAACAGTCGGTCGATACCCTTGCCGAGGTTGCGGTAACCAACCTTGACGACTTCAATTCATTCAAGACAAGCAGTGCTTATGTCAATGAATACACCGAAAGCATCGAATCTCTCCTTTTAAGCTCCGCAAGCAACACAGACGGCGCTATATGCGCTTACATAAGATACAACCCCGATTTTACCGAGCCGACCTCGGGTCTGTTTCTTACCCGAAACAGCACCGAAGAAGCTTTCCAGAGCGTTACTCCGACCGATTTCAGCACCTTTGACAAGACCGATCTTGCCCATGTCGGCTGGTACTACACTCCCGTAAACAACGGCAAACCTACCTGGATGAACCCCTACCTCAATGAAAACGTCGGCATCTATATGATCTCCTACGTTGTTCCGCTTTTCCATGACAACGTAAATGTCGGTGTCATAGGTATGGATATCGACTTTACAATGGTCGAACAGCTTGCCGAGGAATCGGACGCTTACAATACAGCACTTCCTATCATTGCTGACGGCAGCAACAACGTTATGTACGGCAGGGATATGGAATTCGGTGCAGGTCTTGACAACTACTCCGCTTCGCTTACAGATAAACTCACGGAAGCTTCGATCTCCGAACCGATAGTATGCAAAATAAACGGCGTGAAAAGAGATGTTGTTTTCAGCACCCTCAACAACGGAATGAAGCTTATCTATACCGTTGAATCAGCCGAACTTTCACAGCAGACTGTCCACATGGTAATAATGATGTTCGGTGCGGTAGTATTCGTCGCAGCGATCACAGCCGCAGTCGCTATCTTCGTATCCGTAAAAATGACACGTTCGCTCCGTGAGATCAACCGTGCCGCTCAGAGAGTAGCTGCAGGTGAGCTTGACGTTACCGTTAAGGCTGCCTCAAAGGACGATATCGGCGTTCTTGCGAACAGCATCAGTCAGACCACCGACCAGCTCCGAAATTATTCGGGATATATCGGCGAGCTTTCCGATGTCCTCAACAAAATCGCAGACGGTAACCTCGATATAAGCCTTACAATGGAATATAAGGGCGAATTTGAAAAGCTCAAAAACGCACTTGAAAATATCACAGCCTCGCTCAACTCCACACTCGTCAATATCAACGATGCCGCAGATCAGGTTTCGGGCAGCGCAGATCAGGTTTCCAGCGGCGCTCAGGCTCTTGCTCAGGGTTCGACCGAGCAGGCAGGTGCTATCGAGCAGCTTGTTGCAACTATCGATGAAATGTCGGGTCAGATAAAGACCAACGCCGAACAGGCTGAACAGGTCAGCACAAGTATGGATAAGATCGGCGAAGAAGCTAACCTCAGCAACGAGCGTATGAACAGTATGCTTGATGCTATGAAGGATATCACCGACAATACCGACCGCATCAGCGCTATAATCAAAACTATCGAAGATATCGCATTCCAGACAAATATCCTCGCCCTCAATGCCGCAGTCGAAGCTGCCCGTGCAGGTGAAGCAGGCAAGGGCTTTGCAGTAGTAGCCGACGAGGTAAGAAACCTCGCATCACGCTCCGCCGAGGCATCAAAGAATACCTCCGCACTTATCAGCAGAACAATGGAGGCAGTGGAAAACGGCTCGCAGATAGCAAACCAGACCGCCGAATCGCTCCATACAGTTGTAACGAATATCGGCGAGATAATCACATCTATCGACGATATTGCAAACAGCTCGCGCGACCAGTCCGAAGCTATCACCCGTGTAAATACTTCGGTTGAACAGCTCTCCGTGGTAACGCAGAACAACTCCGCTTCTTCCGAGGAAAGCGCAGCCGCCGCAGAGGAACTCGCAGGTCAGGCAAATACATTGAAACAGCTCACGGGAAAATTCACTTTGAAAGAATAAACAATAACATCAAAATTTACGTTAATTCTGCAAGAATTTCGCTTTGTTTAAAGGGTGGTGGGTGTCCAGAGGGCAAAGCCCTTGGTTGCTGTCCGCAGACGGCGAAACTCCCTAAACTAACAGCATAACGTTAGTTGCAACAACGAAATCAGTACCAAATAAATAGGCGCAATTCACACCAAAAGGTAAAACAGAAAATGAGAAATCAAATCTGTAAACCTAAGAAAAGTGAATTGCGCCTATTCTTTTTTCTAAAACAAACCATCCTTGAAGCAAAAATTCACAAACGCAAGTGAGCGGAGTTGATGCTTCAACGGGAAATGAACAGCCCATTATTTATCTTTAAACCGACATTCCATTCTGTAACGTTTGACGACCTTTCCATTTGACATTTTTTGCTCTGTTTCATTCTTTATTTCAAATCCGCACTTTAAATAGCATCTTTGAGCTTTTATATTACTTTTATCCGTATAAAGCCCCACAAAAGTATATCCCATTGACCGCAGTTTCTCTATGGCTTGATCAATAACATACCGTCCAATGCCATTATTCTGATATTGAGGAAGCAGCGCTATCATTTTAATATATGCTGTTTTATCTTTTGCGGCAAGACCGTTTATCCCCAGCCAGCCGATCGGCGAAGCATCTTCAAAAATAATATAGTCTTTTTCATCATCGTCCTGCTCCCATTCGGCAACTGCTTCTTTCCAAACGTCAACAGTTGTCGGAACTTCATTTAAAACTGCCATAACAGCTTCATTATTCATAAGTTCATAAAGGAATTCTGCGTCTTTACTTTCTACTTCTGCAATTCTTATCTTATTCATTCTATCTCCTTTTTACCCAGCCGCTTTTTCTTCGTGTTCACTATTGCGAAGTCCAAGCTCCGTCACAATTTTGCTTTCGTACACGTTGCTTCCATTTGGCTTTTGTCTAAATGATACAACTCTTTTGAGTTTTCAGATACGCTCTAAACACCAATAAAATACAGGAAAAATCTGCGTTGAAATCACATATACCCAAGATCGTCGGCTTGATTTTATCCTGCTTTTAAATGGTGTTTAGTATAAATCTGATTCTTCAAATGGTCTAAGAATTAGTCGTTCAGTTTCGATTTTAATTCCGTTAATTTTAAAATCAGCATTCATTTTTCAACAGCTCCTTGATTTCTATTTTAGCATATCGGACTAAACTAAATTCCGATTTGTCAAGCAGATTTTCTGCCCATTTGCTTAATTATACCACATCAGCTTTCAAATGTAAACAAAAACAGCCAAGTGTTTTTAATACTTGACTGCTATGTAAAATATTCTGCTTTAATCTGAAATATAAACTGGAAGTTGTCGGGGGAAAGCTCTGCAAGGGCCTTCATTTCTTTCGCAAACGCGAAGTTATTAAGGTACTTTATGTTATATGGAAATATTCATTTTTTCCCATTTATCTAATACCCCTTGATACTTTTCCCCTTTACTCTTTACAAATGATTTGATTCCCATATTGAAAATGGCATTGTGTACAACGGCTTGAATAGGATAATTTCTTTTATTCTTGATATCCAAATAATACTTATGTGATAACTTATCAATTTATTTATTCAATTTATCATCTTTAATTATAGAATTAAATGGCGAATTATAAACAATCTTTCCAGTTAAAAAGGCTCCAGAATACTGTATTAATTTGTTCAATATTTTACTAGTATCACTGCTACCATAATTTTCACCTGTAGCCACACTTATAGCATATTTTTTGTGTAATATTTGTTCGATTACAAAATGTCCTCTATCTATGAAATTTTTTAATAAACCTGACACATTGCTTGCGTATGTAGGACTCCCTAATATCAATCCATCAGAGGAGAAAATCCTCTTCGAAAGCATTTCTGCATCATCTTTAATATAGCATGTTCCATTTTTATAACAAGTACAACAACCATTACATGACTTAATATCTAAATCTATCAAATCAAAATATTCTACATGAACATCATCATATAAAAGAAGATTTTCTTCTATCCTGTGAAGTATGTTAGAAGTCGTTCCTTTTTTTCTTGGGGAACCATTAATAATTACGATATTCACATTATTATCCTTTCCACAGAAATTAAAATTTGTCAGCTCTTCAAATTCCGATATATCAAGCAGATTTCCTGCCCATTTGCTTAATTATACCACATCAGCTTTCAAATGTAAACAAAAAGCAGTCAAGTGTTTTTAATACTTGACTGCTATGTAAAATATGCTGTTTTAATCTGAAATACAAACTGAAATTTGTTATCCTCTGTTATCCAACACTTCCCACAAAATTTCATATATTTGCTGT
>OHKP01001283.1_pt1 | contig 10680 bp, 10 predicted proteins | sample 1568861 | NCBI WGS metagenome assembly OHKP01 (sample SAMEA3879524, study PRJEB24766) | human gut metagenome | biome: human-associated habitat; feature: feces | place: USA | collected 1985/1987 | reverse complement strand
AATCGGTTAATTAGCCCTTTGAGAAATAAATGTTTCTCAGAGGGCTTTTTTTGCGTGCTGTGTGAGATGACACTTCGTGAATTACTGTCGATTGACTTTGACCTCCGATTTATATATAATTTATACTGAAAAATCTAATTGATAATCTCGTATGTGCATAAGCTTGCGTATGATTCGGAAGAGGCGGCGGATTTAATGTTAAGCTTATCACCTTGCCATGGCGGCTTGCGATACCTATGTTTATTAAAGGAGTGCTTGTCAAGTGAAACACCCCCGAAACATTCGTTTTAAAAGAGTTTTTAAAAATATTTTGATGCTTACGATAGCCGGAATGATAAACGCTTTCGGCATTACGATTTTTATGACACCGGTCAAGCTGTACGACAGCGGAATTTCCGGAACGTCAATGCTGCTTGAGCAGATTACGCCGCCGAATTTGACTCTTTCTCTGTTTCTTTTAATCCTAAATGTGCCGCTTTTTTTGTTTGGACTTAAAAAGCAAGGCGCAGGCTTTACGTTTTATTCGATTTATGCGGTTGGCGTTTATTCGCTGTTTGCGTGGCTGATTACCGATGTGTTTCCCGTAGATGTGAGTATAGCATCGCCGCTCGCCGGAACCGATTTGTTGCTTTGTGCGCTGTTCGGCGGCGTCCTTTCCGGTATCGGAAGCGGTCTTGCTATCCGTTACGGAGGGGCAATGGACGGCATTGAGGTTATGGCGGTCATTTTTGCGAAGCGACTCGGAATTACCGTCGGCACATTCGTTATGATATATAATTTCCTTTTGTATGTCATTTGCGGAATCGTGCTTAAAAGCTGGGTGCTTCCGCTTTATTCCATAGTTACGTATTCGGCGGCGTTGAAAACAGTTGATTTTATAGTCGAGGGCATAGACCGCTCAAAGTGTGCCGTCATTATAACCGAACGACCCGAAGAGATATGTGAGGTCTTGAGCGAGGCGTTTGGCAGCGGCCTTACAAGGCTCAATGCAAAGGGCGGATATTCAAATCGTGATAAGGCGATGATTTATTTCGTAGTTAACAGGTATCAGGTAGGTAAAATGAAGGACTACGTTCACGGCATAGACCCGACGGCGTATATCATAATGAGTGAGGTTGCCGATATTTTCTCAAATAACATTGATAAAGGCTGATATTTAACAAATAAAAACGAAACGAGCTGTAACGGTTAAAACCTTTACAGCTCGTTTTTACTTAATGAGTATTTTTTACAGTATATCTATATGCTCGCCGGCGAGTGCCTTATTCATACTGCGGACGGCGCAGAACTTACCGCACATTGAGCAGGTGTCGTCGTGCTCGGGGGAGCGGTCGTCACGTATTGCTTTAGCCGTTTCGGGGTCAATGGCACATTTCCATTGGGCTTCCCAATCAAGTGCACGTCTTGCGTCGCCCATTTTGTCGTCGATATCACGGGCTCCGCGGACGCCCTTGGCAATATCCGCCGCATGAGCCGCTATACGGCTTGCGATGATGCCCTGCTTAACGTCGTCGAGATTCGGGAGAGCGAGATGCTCGGCCGGAGTTACATAGCAGAGGAAAGCCGCGCCGCTCATTGCCGCCATGGCTGCCGTTATGTGGTCATATCCGGGAGCTATATCGGTTACGAGCGGCCCGAGAACGTAGAAGGGAGCACCCATGCATATTGTCTGCTGAACCTTCATATTGGCAGCTATCTGGTCCATCGGAACGTGTCCGGGGCCCTCAACCATAACCTGAACGTCCTTTTCCCAAGCTCTTTTTGTTAATTCGCCGAGACGTACAAGCTCTTCGATTTGACATACGTCGGTCGCGTCGGCAAGACAGCCGGGGCGGCAGGCGTCGCCGAGAGAGATTGTAACATCATATTCGCGGCATATATCAAGTATTTCATCATAGTATTCGTAAAACGGGTTTTCTTCACCTGTCATACACATCCATGCAAAAACGAGTGAGCCACCGCGCGAAACTATGTTCATTTTCCTTTTGTGCTTACGTATCTGGTCAATTGTTTTTCTTGTGATTCCGCAGTGGAGCGTTACAAAGTCGACTCCGTCCTCTGCGTGAAGTCTTATGACGTCAATAAAGTCCTTTGCGGTCAGAGTGTCAAGGTCTCTCTGATAGTGAATTACGCTGTCGTAAACGGGCACCGTGCCTATCATAGCAGGACATTCGTGCGTAAGCTTCTGCCTGAACGGCTGTGTGTTGCCGTGGCTTGAGAGATCCATTATAGCTTCAGCACCCATATTAACTGCCGAGAGAACCTTTTGCATCTCAATGTCATAGTCCTTGCAATCTCTCGAAACGCCGAGATTTACATTTATTTTTGTGCGGAGCATTGAGCCGACGCCCTCGGGCGACAGGCACTTGTGACGCTTGTTGGCTGGTATTACAACCTTACCTGAGGCTACGAGGGGTAATAACTCATCTGTTGTCATGTGCTCTTTTTCGGCTACTGCCTTCAGCTCATCGGTAATAATGCCTTTTCTTGCGGCGTCCATCTGTGTTGCGTAAGCTTCTGTTTTCATTTTTGTTCTCCTTTGTATTAGGTTGATCGTCGAACGGCAGAGCCGCTCATCACTTTGACTTTTTATTCTCCGATGCTTTTTGCGGCGTATTTGCCAGAAAGCATGAAAGCGTGATTCATAGGACCGTTTCCCTTGCCTAAATCGAGCATAAAGGCGAGTGCCTCCGAGATGTAATCCTTGGCAAGCTTTACGGAAGCTTTTAAATCGTATCCCTTAGCGAGGTTGGCGGCTATTGCGCTTGACAGCGTGCAGCCGGTGCCGTGGGTGTTGGGATTGGCAATGCGCTTTCCGTAGAACCAAAAGCTCTCGTTTTCGTTATAGAGAAGGTCGCTTGCGTCCTCAATGCTGTGTCCGCCCTTTAAAAGCACGGCGCAGCCGCATTCCGAATGAATTTTTGCTGCGGCCTTTTCCATATCGTCCTTGTCCTTAATTTCCATGCCGGATAGCACGGCGGCTTCGGGAATATTGGGCGTTACGAGTGTAGAAATCGGTAAAAGTTCCTTTTTCATCACGGCAACTGCCGGAGATTCCATGAGTCTTGAGCCGGAGGTCGCAACCATAACCGGATCCACTATGATGTTTTGAGCATCGTAGAATTTCAGCCTTTCGGCTGTCACGCGAATTAACGCTGCCGTAGGAATCATACCCGTCTTAACTGCATCGGGTCGTATATCCGTGAATACCGCGTCAATCTGTTCCTTGAGAAATTCCGGAGATACCTCCGAGATGTCTGTTACGCCGGTGGTGTTCTGTGCCGTCAGCGCCGCAATGGCGCTCATGGCATAAACTCCGTTCATAGTCATCGTTTTCAGATCGGCCTGAATACCGGCGCCTCCGCTGCAATCACTGCCTGCGATTGATAATGCTGTTTTCATATTTGCCTCCGTTTTTTATAAGATTAGCATTATTTTTATAGAGCGACAAAAGGTGGTGCCCCCGGTTTGCCGCTGTTTTGTTATTTTATCTTTTTTATATCATTTATAAAGTCGCTCGGGAAAAGAAAGTTGTTTAAGTAAATGTCCGATACGGCTTTCATCTTTTCGGGAGCTTTTTCGCGGCTGTCATAGACCGCTGCCACATAAAAACCTGCTCCCTTTGCCGTCTTTGCAGCGTGATATGCGTCCTCAAAAACAAGCGTTTCATCTTTTTTTGTGCCGAGAAACGACAGTGCCTCACAATATATGTACGGGTCGTTTTTGTCGTGCCCGACTTCTCCGCAAGTGAATATTTTGTCGAAAAATCCCAAAAGCCCGCATCTTTTAAGTGCGCCCTCTGTGAGCTTTCGTTCCGCGGCTGTCGTAATGCACATACGCACGTTAATTTCGCGAAGAGCGGTTAGAAATTCTCGTACGCCGTTCTTCGGCTGTGCTTCGCAGAGATAGAAGTCGCCCACCGTTTTGTTTACGCCGTCGACTATTTCGTTTACAGATAAGGGTAAATCGTAATTTTTCTTGAGATATTCTGCTGCCCCCGAAAGGCTCTTGGGCTTAAGCACTTCACAGAGGTTTTCTCTCGGGACTTTGCCGCATTGCTTTAAATAATCTTCTCCTGCGGTGTCCCATACCGACATCGTATCAAAAAGAGTGCCGTCAAAATCGAATACGGCTCCGCTTAGTTTCATTTTGACTTCACCGTTTCCTCCGTCAGATTGCGAAGCGCGCGACACGTATTTTCAATGTCGTCTGCCGCAAATATCGCGCTGACAAGAGCAACACCGTCAATTCCCGTGTGAGATAGTTCCTTTAAGTTTTTGCCGTTGATTCCGCCGATTGCAACAACGGGAATGTCTACGGCTTCGCAGATGCTTCTGAGCGTTTCCTTTTTCATTGCGCCTGCATTTTGCTTTGTCGAGGATCCGAAAACCGCGCCCGCTCCCAAATAGTCGGCACCGTTTTTAACGGCTTCAACGGCTTCTTCAACGGTATGTGCGGAAACTCCTATTATCATATCGTCGCCGACTCTTTCGCGAACACAGGAGGCCTTCATATCGTCTTGGCCTACGTGAATTCCTTCGGCGTGACATTTGACGGCAATGTCTACATTGTCGTTGACGATAAACGGTACACCGTAGTGCTTGCATATCTCATGTATTTTAACCGCTTCCTCAAGAAATTCCTCATCGGAAAGCTCTTTTTCACGGAGCTGAACGCAGGTGCAGCCGCCCTTTAATGCCGCTTCTACCTGTTCGCAAAGCGTCTGTTTACCGACCCAAGCACGGTCGGTTACGGCGTAGAGAAGCATATTTTTTTTATCGCATTTCATATTTTGCACCTTCTTCCAATCCTTGCGGTGTCATATTGCAGACAGCGTCGATTATGTAATTTCTGTATGAAGCGTTGCCGTCAAGAGGGGAGAGCCTGCCAAATGCCGTTTCGCCCGCGAGCCCCATGGCTGAGACGGCAGAAGCCGCCGCCGTCAGTATGTCGTTTTGATTTGCCGCGATAAATGCGGCGGTGAGTGATGACAGCTGGCAGCCCGTGCCCGTGACAAGTGACATCATATCGTTACCGTTCCTTATTACAAAAGCCCTGTCCTTATCGGCTACGATGTCTGTTTTTCCGGTAATTGCAATTACCGAGCCGGTCTTTTCCGAAAAGCTCTTTGCGAATGCTACCGCTTTATCGAGATTTTCCTCGGTAAAACGGTCGGCAATATCTGCGTCAACTCCTTTTGCGGAGCCTGTTCCGAGTGCCAATGTCTTGATTTCCGAGATGTTGCCGCGAATTACCGAAAAGTGTATGTTGTTAAGAAGCTTAAATGCCGTGTCTGTTCTGAAATGCGATGCCCCGACGCCAACCGGGTCTAAAACTACGGGATGGCAAAGCTCGTTGGCTTTTTTGCCTGCCGCAAGCATTGAGGGAATCGTGCGAGAACTAAGCGTGCCGATGTTTATGCAGAGCCCGTCGCACGCGGATGTGATTTCCGCCGCCTCTCTTTCGTCATCTGCCATTATTGGTGACGCACCGCATGCCAAGAGTATATTCGCACAGTCGTTAACCGTAACGAAATTTGTTATACTGTGAATCAGCGGTCTTTTTTTTCTGACGTTTTGCAGCATTTCTCCGAACATTTTTTCACGGCCTTTCGGTTCATAATATAAGTGCGATTTTTTTGTACCGTAAGGTACGACTTGACATAAAGCTTTATTTCAACCCGTTTTGCATTTTGGAAAGAACGCCGCATTTTTTAAGCGTGAAAACAATAATTCCCGAAATAATCGAGCCGACTGCGGTTGAGATGAAGAACGGGATTATATATGCGTAAAAAGCAACCTCCGAGGCACTTTTGCCCATGAGTAATACGGCTACGGGATATGCACAAAGGCCGCCGAGCAGAGAGGTTCCGCCGACCTCGCCCACGAGAGTAAGCGGAATATTTTTACTCTTTTTATAAATTAGACCGCATATGAGGGCACCGAACATGCTGCCGGGGAAAGCCATAAGGCTGCCGAGCCCGAGCAGATTTCTGATGAGAGATGCCGCAAAGGCGACGCCGAGACCGTACCACGGACCGAGAAGTACGGCGCAGAGAATGTTTACCATATGCTGTATCGGCGCACACTTACTGCCGAATACCGGGAAAGAGAATAAACTGCCGACAACGGCTACCGCACAAAACATACCTGCAAGGGCAAGCTTTTTAACCTGATTTTTTTTCATTTTAATTGCTCCTTAGAAAGTTTTATATCGGTCGAGGCTTTTTGGCCTCCTCTCACGCCGGAACACGGCTTCCCATCGCAGCAGTGTTGTCATCATACGGTGCAACATTGAAATTACAAAACTCAGGGCGCTCCCCCTGCTTTTTGCCGCGTCGTTTTCCCCGCGGGGCATTTTCACATCCTTTTTTGTGCACAGTCCGGCTTTTATTTTTGACAAAATAAAAAACGGAGCTTTTCACTCAAAATGCGAAGCTCCGTTTAACAAGTCTTTTTCGGGTGACTTCCTACGGCGGCATTATCCGCATCAGGTGAAAAAGGGTCGAAGTTGATGACTTCCTCTCAGCCTGCAAAAACAAGCTCCCCTGTACTTTAAATTATAGGTTGAATACCTTTTGTTATTATATACCGATAAGCCTTGGTTTGCAATAGCAAATTGTTGTATTACAATATGAAACGATTGTATGATGCTCGCTGAAAGTGCTTGACTACGGCATTTAATAAAGATATAATTTTATTACTACATTTCAAATGCTTTCTCGGAGGGAATAATGAAGAATACATATCAAAAAATCTTGGCAATAATACTGCTTATTTCGGTACTTCTCGGGGCATTTTCAACGGCGTCGTTTGCCTCCGAAAAGGATTCACTGAAAAAAGAAGGCAATACGTGGTATTATATGCAGGACGGCGAAAAGGACAGCTCATATACGGGGCTTGTCAAATACTATTACACTTGGTATTACGTAAAGGACGGCGTTCTCGACTGGAGCTATACCGGCCTTACCAAGTATTACAGCACGTGGTACTATGTAGAAAACGGCATACTTAACTGGGATTATACAGGCCTTACCAAGTATTACGGTACGTGGTATTATGTGCAAAACGGCATACTTAACTGGGATTATACAGGCCTTACTAAGTATTACGATACATGGTATTACGTCGAAAAAGGCGTGCTTAATTGGGATTATACAGGTCTTACCAAGTATTACGGTACGTGGTATTACGTCGAAAAAGGCGTACTCAATTGGGATTATACAGGCCTTACCAAGTATTACGGTACGTGGTATTACGTATACGGCGGCATATTGCGCTGGGACACCAATACTCTCGTTAAATACGGTGACGATTGGTATGTCGTATCGGGCGGTGTTGTAGATTTCGGTTATAACGGTGCATACGTTTACGGTGACACTCTTAATGCCATTGACGGCGGCGTTTGGAACAAAAATTACAACGGCCCCATATATTATGACGGCAATGCCTATACTCTCACAAACGGTACGTTATACAGCTATTATCTTCACCCACAGGCGGTAAATCACAATGCGCCTTATCTTATAGCGGTTGATCGCACGAATAACTGTATCACGGTTTATGCAAAGGATAACAGCGATAAATTTACCGTGCCGGACAGAGCCTTTGTGTGCTCGGTGGGAACGGACGGCTTAACCCCCGTCGGAGTTTTCAACACTCCGGCAAAATATCGCTGGAAGGAGCTTAGGGGCAACGTTCACGGGCAGTATTCAACGAGAATAGTCGGTAAGGTGCTTTTTCACTCCGTACCGTATTCAAAGCAGGACAATTCCACGCTCCTTTACAGGAGCTATAATAAGCTCGGCAGTGCTGCTTCTCACGGCTGTGTCAGACTTACAACTGCTGACGCCAAGTGGATATATGATTGCTGTCCGCTCGGAACAACGGTTATGATATATGACAGCTGGGGAGGAACTGTTCTTCCGAAGCCCTCGGCGGTTAAAATCAGTGCCTCTGACGGTCGCCGCGGCTGGGACCCGACAGATCCCGATCCCGCAAATCCGTGGAGAAGATGATTAAACGCTTAAATTAAAAATAAAATCCCGAACAAAGGCTTATAAATGTGAGGCCTTTGTTCGGGATTTATTTATTTTGGTATTTATATTACTGTATTTCGGAAATCTTTACGGGTCTGTGTTCCTCTACCGATTTTCTTGCGGCAAGACCTATCTTTACAGACTGAAGGCCTGCGTGAATACCCACGGGAACCTCGGTATCGTTTATGACCGCCTCTGTGAATTGACGCATTTCTTCGGAGAATGAGCCCATATATCTCTCAAGGAAGAAGAAGAGCGGCTTTTCGCCGGTAACGCCGTCAGCGTTTGATATTACCGCCGAGGATACGGTGTCGTTGCTCGTCGCAACCATACCCTTAGAGCCGAAAAGCTCGGCGCGCTGGTCATAGCCGTAAGCCGCCTTGCGCGAATTGTCTATAACCGCCAAAGCGCCGTTTGCCATTTTCATGGTTATGATTGCCGTGTCAACGTCGCCCTGCTCGCCTATGGCCGGGTCAACAAGCACCGCGGAGTTTACATAAAGCTCTTCAACGTCGCTGTCGGTGAGGAAACACGCCATATCGAAATCGTGAATCGTCATATCGAGGAAGATACCTCCCGATACCTTTATGTATGCGGGATTCGGCGGTTCGGGGTCGCGCGAGGTAATTTTCAGTATGTGCGCTTCACCTATTTTTCCGTCGTCATAAGCCTTGCGTATAGCGGCAAAATTATGGTCAAAGCGGCGGTTGAAGCCCACCTGAAACTTAATATCCGGATGCTCCTTTAAAGCGTCTGCGACGGCTTGGATTTTTTCGATTGAGTGGTCAACCGGCTTCTCGCAGAAAACGTGCTTTCCGGCGTTTATGGCTTCTATCGAAATTGCGGCGTGTGTGTCGGTTGAGGAGCAGACAAGAACGGCGTCAATATCCTTGTCGTTCAAAATGTCCTTATAGTCTTTTGTCACCTTTGAAACCCCATAGCTTCTTATAAGCTTTTCGGTTTCTTCGTTCTTAAACGGATCTGCCATTGCGGTTACCGTTGCATTTTTAACGTGGTAGGAGATTGACTCAAGATGCACCTTGCCAATGCGTCCTGCGCCGATGATGCCGATTTTTAACATAATTATCACATAGCCTTTCAGGCAACAAATAGTTATTTAAAATCACCCTGCGTCCCGTGTTGCCCTGACAGGTATAACCGGTGATTTCTGCTGTTTCAAAATTGTGCCGTCGGCAAATTTTGAGTGAAATATGATTTAAACAGCGAGATTTATACTGTTTGTATCCGAAAAATTATTTACAAAGTCTGTCGTAAATCTTCAATATATCTTCAACGGATATATCCTTTATCGTATTAGACGGTGAGCCGGATGCGAAGGCATCCTCTGCCATTTTCGGCATCGCTTTGCGGAATTCTACAAGGTCGATTCCGTAGCCCGATACGCTCGGTATGCCGCAGATGTCGCAAAGCTCCTTGCAGGCATCAACGAATTTCCTTGCTGCGGTGGAGTCGGAATCGTCGCTTGCGGCTTTTCCTATTGCCCGTGCCATATCGGCAAAGCGCTTTTCTGCGCCGTCGCAAACGTAGTCGAAGCATTCCGCCATAAGCATGGCGTTGCTTATTCCGTGCGGCACATGGAACAGCGCGCCTATCGGTCGTGACATACCGTGAATTACGGTAACGGAAGCATTGTTGAACGCCGTGCCGGCTTCAAGAGCCGCAAGGCTCATTTGCTCTCTTGCCTCAATGTTTTGGGGCTCGCGATAAGCCGTGGGGAGATATTTAAAAATTCTTTTTACCGCGCTGATAGCGAGATCGTCCGTCATTGGCTGTGCTTTTCTTGATGTGTACGCCTCGCTTGCGTGGCAAAGTGCGTCAAGTCCGGTAGCGGCCGTAACGGACGGCGGAGCGGTCATGGTAAACGCCGGATCGTCTATTGCAAGGTCGGGCATAAGCACTGCGCCCTTTAAGAGCATTTTTATGTCCTTTTCCGTGTTTGTTATGATTGTAAACTGCGTAGCCTCCGAGCCGGTGCCGCTTGTTGTCGGTATTGCTACCATTGGCGGAGTGGGGACGGTAATAACCTTGCCGAGAAAATCGTTGACGGAGCAGCCGCTTGTCGCAACCGCACCTATCGCCTTCATAGCATCTATCGGCGAGCCGCCGCCTACGGCTATCAGGAAGTCACATTTTTCGTCGTTCCACACCTTTAAGCCCGCTTCGATAATTTTGTCGGTGGGCTCGCTTATGACGCCGTCAAAAATTGCGTACCGAGTGCCTCCTTTGTCAAGTATATCCGTAATCTTTGCGGTGTTGCCGAGCTTTACCATCATGGGGTCGGTAACCACAAGAGCTTTTTTGCCCAAGGCGCATATATGCTCTGCTGCGGTCGATAAGGCGTTTTCACCGTAAAAAATTTGTTTCGGCATAATAAATTGAAAACTCATTTCTTGACCTCCGCTAAATTAAAGCCCGGCTTTTTCGGCAATGTATTTTCTTGCCTTGAGCGCGTATTCAAACGGGTTTGCTTTGGCAGGGTCTTGCTCCGCCTCTACGAGAACATAACCCTCGTAGCCGCTGTCCGCAAGAATATCAAATATCGGGCCGAAGTCTATCGCGCCGTCGCCGGGAACCGTGAACGTTCCGAGCCGCACGCCTTCAAGGAAGCTGAGGTTTTCCCT
>OHKP01001271.1_pt1 | contig 10791 bp, 9 predicted proteins | sample 1568861 | NCBI WGS metagenome assembly OHKP01 (sample SAMEA3879524, study PRJEB24766) | human gut metagenome | biome: human-associated habitat; feature: feces | place: USA | collected 1985/1987 | reverse complement strand
CAATACTTTGTGTATGAATTAGTTGGCTGATTTTGTAATATTTAATGAATGTCCCGCATTACTTATAAATCAAGAAAATACAGGGAATCTTCGATAAATCCGGCAATTTCCCCTGCCACTCCTTTATTGTCTTAGTCTTTATATATTCTCCTTCACACGTAATATTGGCAGCAATACAAAGTTTGGTTTGCGGACGGCAATTCTTAAGAATATCTTCCGCCATCTTATTATTACGATAAGGAGTTTCAATAAAAAGCTGCGTCTGATCTTCTGCATAAACACGTTGCTCCAATACCTTAATACGTTTCGCACGCTCACCAGGCTCAATAGGCAAATAACCATGAAAAGCAAAACTCTGTCCATTAAAACCCGATCCCATAACAGACATAATAATAGAGGAAGGTCCTACCAAAGGCACCACTTTAAGATTCTTACGCTGAGCAATAGCAACCACGTCCGCTCCAGGATCAGCAACAGCCGGACAACCGGCTTCAGAAATAACTCCCATGGACTGTCCGGCCAACAAAGGTTTCAGATAACCGGAAATATCTTCAGGAGAAGTATGTTTGTTCAATGGATAAAAAGTCAATGCATCTATGTCAATCCCGCGATCTACCTTTTTCAAAAAGCGACGTGCCGAGCGTACATCTTCTACAATAAAATGTTTGATGCCGAGAATGACCTCTTTATTATACACAGGCAACACATTTTCCACAGGAGTTTCGCCTAATGTGACAGGCAATAGATACAAAGCAACTTCCATCATACTACTAATCAATCAAAATATCAAGGTTTGAAATCTGTTTCAGCCAACATCTGATGATAATCCGTCTTAGCCAACAAATCCTTTATTGTCATATCAGGATGCTTTTTCATATATTCATCAATCAGCAAAATCCCCATCCATACTCCAATACTTGCAGGAGTTTTCTCACCCATAATAGAAATAAAGGGATCCTTGCGTATATAAGTACGTACAACAAGGGGATCGGTAGCATATAAATGACCATTTTCAACCATTGTCTTCCACAGACTTGTTTTATTCTTCCTGCACCACTCAGCCTCATCCTCACTATATCCCATCTCTTTCTCAAAAGATTCATACCCTAAAATATGAGCCACTATCCAATTTATCTTTCCACGATGCATAATCATATCTAATAAAGTACGACCAGGCTGCCATGGCAAAGGATACTGACTCAGCAAATAAAAGGTAAAACAATCCGGAACAATACGATCAGGCTCCATACTGCGACATTGATAGTCATAATAGAAGCGTTTATATAAAGGATAATCTGCTCCCATATACTTATCAATACTAAAACCCAAAATACTGTCCCCAACTACAACAGACTGATTCAGAGCAGCTATTTGAGCATAAAAATGAGGAACGAACAATGCAGGAACCTCTTTTTTCAAACGTTTGAAACCTTTGGTCAGTTTTTCCTCAACCCAACCAAGATCCTTAAATTTCTCTTCGGCATCGTGCATCAAAGTCAATAAAGTAGAATCCGAATAATATTCCAACATCCGGTCGTTAATCTTCATGTCATCCACCTCACCTATCGCCAATACATCTTCTATCAACAGTTTGGTAACCTGAGGATAGTCCGTATTCATTTTTTGCAGTGCCGAGAAACTATTCATCGTGACATACTCATACTGCAAACGATCATAACGGGCAACTCTTACATCCACATCAGCAGTATTGCCACTCTTCCCATCCCACTGACAGGAGGAAAGAGCAACAAGACATACTACTAATATGAATATAATTTTGCGCATCATCTATTTCTTATCCGTAAATGATGTTTCCGTTTTCGTCTTTATATTCATCCAGACCTTTTTCATAAGTTGCCATAGCACGCAAACTCATACCTACACTGGAGAAACCTCCATCATGATATAAATTCTGCATAGTCACTTTACGAGTCAGGTCAGAGAACATTACAATGCAGTAATCTGCACATTCGTCTGCCGAAGCATTGCCTAATGGTGACATACGGTTAGCAAAGTCAAACAGCTTATCCATACCTTTCACACCTGAACCGGCAGTAGTCATGGTCGGTGACTGAGATATGGTATTCACACGCACATGATGTTCACGACCATAAATGTAACCAAAACTGCGTGCGATAGATTCAAGCAATGCTTTTGCATCCGCCATATCATTATATCCATAGAATGTACGTTGTGCAGCAACATAACTCAAAGCCAGAATTGAACCATACTCCGCAATAGCATCCAGCTTTTTAGCAGCTTGAATCATTTTGTGGAACGAAACGGCAGATATATCCAGAGTCTTGCTCAACATATCATAATCGAGGTCATCATAAGTACGTTTCTTACGAACGTTAGGAGACATACCGATAGAATGCAGAACGAAATCTATTTTTCCACCCAATATTTCCATCGAACGTTTGAAAACATTCTCCAAATCTTCTACGCTGGTTGCATCTGCCGGAATTACCTCACAATTCAGTTTCTCAGCTAAAGCAGAAACTTCTCCCATGCGGACAGCTACCGGAGTATTGGACAATGTAATGGACGCACCTTCTTCTACAGCCTTTTCAGCAACTTTCCATGCGATAGACTGTTCGTTCAATGCACCAAAAATAATACCTCTTTTTCCTTTCAACAAATTGTAACTCATACCTTCTTTATTGTTAAATTAGTTTGCAAAGATACAAACAAATAAATTAATCATAGCTTTTTTTGCACACAAATGAAGAAATAATGCAATTATAAAACTAATTTTTACCATTTAAGGTTTCAGCTAAATGAGAATTTAACAAAAAATCCACTTATTCTATCAAATAGTGCACATAAAGGACAATTCTTTCAGCTATATTTGCCATCGAATTAAGAGGTTTTTTCATAATATTTATTTAAGGTTAGAATTAGGTTAACATGAAACATTATTGCTGCTCCCGTAAATAGCCCGTGAGGGTCTTTTACGGGAGAGTGATAAGACTTCTTAAAGCAACAATCAACTAGATAATTATTAATCTTAAACATATATAATACCAATGACTACTTTAATAAAGAAGATTCTATTACTTCCTGCCACATGTTTAATTCCTTTTTTGACCGGATGTAATAATTGTCCGTCTACGACTATTGTAGAAGATATTATAGATCCCGCCATCTATACAAGCCTCCCTTTCAAGATGGATAAAGTTGAACAACCTACTTTTCCAGACTATTCGGTAAACATCATAGATTTCGGTGCCAAGCCAGACGGTATCACTTTAAACACAAAGGCTATTAATGATGCAATCCAACAGGTTAATGCCAAAGGAGGTGGCAAAGTCATTATTCCTGAAGGCTTGTGGCTGACCGGTCCCATCGAACTATTGAGCAATGTGAATCTATATACAGAAAAGAATGCATTAGTATTATTCAGTGCAGACCATTCACTATATCCCATTATAAACACTTCTTTTGAAGGTTTGGAAACCCGTCGTTGCCAGTCTCCTATTTCAGCACGTAATGCTGAAAATATAGCGATTACAGGCCACGGAGTATTTGATGGTAATGGAGACACATGGCGTCCGACCAAGAAAGATAAACTGACTGAAGGCCAATGGAAAAAATTGGTCGCCTCCGGTGGTGTGGTAGATGCCGACGGAAGAATCTGGTATCCCAGTGAAGGTGCATTGAAAGGTGCTATCCTGTCAAAAGACAACTTCAACGTACCTCGTGGAGAACTTACCGATTCTGACTGGGACTACATGCGCGACTGGTTACGTCCTGTATTGCTAAGTTTCATCAAATGTAATAAGGTATTGCTGGAAGGAGCGACATTCAAAAATTCACCCAGTTGGTGCTTACATCCGCTATCATGTGAAAATATTACAATTAATAAAGTTACTGTTTCTAATCCTTGGTACTCACAAAACGGAGATGCTCTTGATTTGGAATCATGTAATAAAGCATTGATTATAAACAACTCATTTGATGCAGGAGATGATGGTATCTGTATAAAGTCAGGAAAGGACGAACAAGGGCGCAAACGCGGTGAACCTTGTCAAAATGTTATCGTTATGAACAACACCGTATTACATGGACATGGAGGTTTTGTTGTAGGTAGTGAGATGTCAGGAGGTGTAAACAACATATATGTAGACAATTGTACTTTCATGGGTACAGATGTTGGCTTACGCTTTAAAAGTAATCGTGGGCGTGGCGGATTGGTAGAGAATATCTACATCAGCAATATCAACATGATTAATATTCCGAACGAAGCATTAATATTCAATTTATACTATGGTGGAAAAGGTCGTGGTGAAGATCCTAATCAGGATGAAAAGAAAGCAGAAACTACCATCCCTCCTGTAACAGAAGAAACTCCGATATTCCGTAATATCTTTATCAAAGATGTAACCTGTAACGGAGCAGGCAGGGCTGTGTTCTTCAATGGCTTGCCTGAGATGAGAATCAAGAATATCAATATGGAGAATATCATCGTATCTAATGCTAAAGAAGGTGTAGTATTAAGCGAAGCCGACGAAGTTAATATGAAAAATATCAAAATAGAGTTATTAAAAAGTGGAAAGAACTTGAAGATGCAAAATGTTTCCAATGTAACGATAGACGGAAAGAATCATGCTGAAATCGGGGCACAAGGAGAAGAACTCAACTTCTAATTCTTACACCCATTAGTGCATTTCTCCACTTAATTTATAAAAATAGTAAAGCACGGATTGCACGGATAAACACGGTTTTCATACTAACACTGTGTAATCCGTATGATCCGTGCTTAAAATAATAAACTATACATCATTATGAAAAAGCGCTCAATTATTGTCCTCACATTATTAGCAGGATGCTTTACCAACTCTTTTGCACAAAAAGGCGAAAAGACACTGACCGTAGAAGTCAGCAATGAATGGACTCAAAATAAGACCGACGAACCGATAGTGATAGATTTAAATAACCTGTATGGGAAGGTAATAAAGAAATTCCGTCCCAACTGGACGATCTGAACGGTGACGCACGTGCTGACGAACTGGCTTTCCTCATCGATATGCCAGCCAAAAGCAACAAAAGTTTCCGTATAATTCTCTCTTCAGAAAAAAGTGAAAAAAACTATCCGGCACGTACTTATGCCCAAATGAAAGCTTACGGACATAACAACAAATTCGCCAATATTACGGGATTTTCAGCGGCAGGAACCGAGAATGTATATAGTTTTGTTTACCATCACGGACCGGCTATAGAGAGTGAATTAGTTGCCTATCGTATCTATTTCAACGAAAAACAGACGGTAGATCCATATAGCAAAGTAAATAAAAGACTGGAAATAAAAGAGACTTGTTTCTACCCTACCAAAGCGCAACGTGCCAACGGCTACGGAGATGATGCGCTACGTGTTTACAATAGTGGTGGTGTAGGTGCATTAAAAGGTTGGAATGGTACTGAGGCGACCCACATAAAACCAGTAGTAAACCGCACGGAACGTGTACTAGCCTCCGGTCCTGTACGTGCCATCGTCGAAGCAGAAGTCATCGGTTGGGAATATCAAGGAAACGATTTGAACATGATCAATCGATATACCATCTATGGCGGTCATCGGGACATGAAGGTAGATGTCCTGTTTGACCGTCCGCTTAAACAGGAAGTCTTTGCAGCAGGTGTACAGATTCTGAAAGAAGGAGGTCACATGAGCGACCATAAAGGACTGACTGGAAGCTGGGGAACCGACTGGCCTGTCACAGACACCATAGGTTATGTGAAGGAAACAACAGGTATGGGAACTTTCATTCCTAAATATATCGGTAAAGAAGTACAAGACGGATCAAACTACTTATATACCTTACAAGCACCGGGGCAACAGCATTTCCACTATTACGTTACTTTCACCTCAAAAAAAGAAAGTTTCGGATTTAAAGATATGAAAGACTGGTTCAATTATCTTCCCCAATGGAGAAAAGAATTGGAACATCCTTGCAAAATTACGATTAAATAAAAAATCTAAAACCATGAAACGACTAATCACTCTCTGTCTGCTAGGAGGCTGTTTTTTATCTGCTCCCGCACAGAATTATGTATCCCAAGCCTGGGTGGCCGACCAAGGCAATGGGACCTACAAAAATCCAGTCCTGTATGCGGATTACTCCGATCCGGACGTTTGCCGTGTAGGAGACGATTATTATTTGACCTCATCCAGTTTCAACTGTCTGCCCGGTTTACAAATATTACACTCCAAAGACCTTGTCAACTGGACTATCATAGGTGCGGCTGTACCCTACGCACTGCCCCCTGTTACCGATGTCCGTCCTGAACATGGCAACCGTGTATGGGCACCCAGTATCCGCCACCATAACGGTGAATTCTATATATTCTGGGGTGACCCGGACCAAGGAGCATTCATGGTGAAAGCCAAAGATCCGAAAGGTCCCTGGAGCGAGCCAGTTTTGGTGAAAGCCGGAAAGGGCATCATCGACACGACTCCATTATGGGATGATGACGGTCGTGTATATCTGGTTCACGCTTATGCAGGAAGCCGGGCCGGACTGAAAAGTGTAATTACAATTTGTGAGCTAAGTGCTGATGCAAGTAAAGCTATCACACAATCCCGTATCATTTTCGATGGTCATGAAGCACATCAGACTTGTGAAGGGCCCAAATTCTATAAACGTAATGGATACTATTACATCTTCCATCCGGCAGGCGGCGTTCCTACAGGATGGCAAGTCGTACTTCGCTCAAAAAACGTATACGGTCCATACGAATGGAAAACAGTATTAGCGCAAGGCAACTCTCCCGTCAACGGACCTCATCAGGGAGGCTGGGTGGACACCCCTACGGGAGAAGACTGGTTCATGCACTTCCAGGACGTAGGTGCTTACGGACGCCTGGTTCACCTGCAACCTATGAAATGGGTTGATGATTGGCCCGTCATAGGTATTGATAAAGACGGAGACGGCTGTGGCGAACCTGTTCTGACTTATAAAAAGCCTAATGTAGGTAAGAACTATCCTATTTGTACTCCGCAGGAAAGTGACGAGTTTGATGGTTATACATTGTCTCCTCAATGGCAATGGCAGGCTAACATCAATGAAAAATGGGCTTATTTCAACGGAGGAGAAGGATTTGTACGTCTATACTCCTACCCGGTTCCCGAAGATTATAAGAGTTTATGGGATGTTTCTAATCTGATGCTACAAAAGACTCCGGCTCCCAATTTCACTGCCACCACCAAGCTTACTTTCAAGCCGACAGAAAAATATAAAGGTGAACGTACGGGACTGGTTGTAATGGGAATGGATTATGCCGGATTAGTTGTTGAAAACACAGACAACGGACTCGTCCTGTCACAAGTGGAATGCCTGAAAGCCGATCGAGGGGGTACTGAAAAAGTAAATGCTTCCGTTCCCTTAAAAGACGGCACAATCTATCTTCGCGCTAAATTTTCCGCAAAAGGAGACAAGATTAAAGCCAGTGAAGGCGGTCACGACCTGTTAGTGAAATGTAACCTCAGTTACAGTACGGACGGCAAGAAATTCCAGCCATTAGGAGAAACTTTCCAAGTAAAAGAAGGTAAATGGATAGGAGCCAAGGTAGGTATCTTCTGTACGCGCCCCGCTATTGTAACCAATGACGGAGGATGGACGGACGCTGACTGGTTCAGAATTGAAAAATAAAGAAGATATTCTATATACATTGTACTTTTTGCATTTTTATTTGATGTAAATCGCACATTTTGCCGGTTAAATTCCTAATTTTGTGCCATAAAAGGCATCTATGGACAATAATGCAAGAAAATACAATAAATATGATGAAGTAGACGAAAGGATATTAGCCCTCTTTACTGAAAACAAAGAAGAAGCCTTTCGTCTGCTTTATGATACTTATTACCTTCCCTTATGCCTTTACTCTGTACAGTTCACAGGCTCTACGGAAACTTCAGAAGATATCGTGCAGAATCTATTTGTCAGTTTCTGGGACAAGAACTCGCATACTGCCATTTCCTCCAACCTACATGCTTGGTTGTTCAATGCCGTCCGTTTTTCCTCACTGACCAAAGTACAACGGGAACGCTATTTCTCCTTAGACGAGCTGGAGGAAGAATCTTATTCTCCCATCGATGACTTTTATGATGAAGAAGAACTGTTGCAAAAAAGAAGCCAGTTGCTGGCCGAATTAAAAAAACTGCCGGAACAGGAATACAATGTTTTAGTCAAGATTGTTCTGGAAGACAAAAAGTACAAAGAAGTAGCCGAAGAACTCCATATTTCCGTAAATACAGTAAAAACTCATTTATCACGCGCATTAAAAATGTTGCGTCGTTTCAATATGATAGAAATCCTAATCTTATTTAATTTATAATTTTCTTCAGATTTTTGTCACCCGTTTTGCGTATTTGTGATACTTAGTGTTAAACAGTACAACAATTATGCAAAAGAGTAAAACAGAAACCTTAATTCAAAAATACCTGTCCCACCAACTCAATGAACAGGAATTTAAAGAATTAAAACAATGGATTGAAGAAGACGCTTCACATAAAGAAATTTTTGTGAAGTTACTTTCACTCCGCCATGTCAATAACCAACTTAACTTATTACAACAGTTTGATAAAGAAGCTTCATGGGAAGCTATTCAAAAACGTTGCAAGCAGCCCCACTCTATCCGCTATCGGGTTGCGATTTATTCATCTGCCGCTGCGATAGCTGTTATCATAGGGATTGCTTCCATTTTATATTTTAATAACCGGAATCTGACGCCTGCCATTACCCAAAGCGAGCAATCATCTCTTCCCCAGAACACCCAAACTCCTAAAGCCACCTGGGTACAAGCAAACCAATCTGTAATTCCCCTCTATGAAAACCAACGGGAAATCAACGGAAGTTATATTAACAATGGAGAAATCATATTCCCTCAAGAAAGTGATTACCCCCATAAAACAGAACTGGATACCGAACTATTACAAAATAAGATCATAGTGCCAAAAGGTTCGGAATATGCAATAGTATTGGCTGATGGTACAAAAGTAAAAATGAATGCGGACTCCCATATCGATTTTCCGGTTCAGTTTGGAGATACCCGTGAAATCACCTTAGAAGGAGAGGCTATGTTTGAGGTAACCCACGATGCAGCCCGTCCTTTCATAATAAAAGCACACGACCATGCTATTTATGTATTAGGAACAACTTTCAATATCTCGGCTTATCCCGATGAAGAATTATCTGTGACTCTGATTGAAGGTAAACTAAAAGTAACTGCTCCTTCAGGTGAATACTACCTGCTGCCAGGTGAACATTACTCTTCTGCACAATCAAAAGTTAGCAAAGTAGATACAGAATTCTATACTTCATGGACAGATGGTGCTATGGAATTTGACGCAATGCCATTCCCTTTGCTGACAGCCCGACTGTCACGATGCTATAATGTAGATATTCAAATAGCATCCAAGGAATTGGAAACCATGAAGTTTACCGGAATCATTTTCCGTAACAAGCCTTTGGATTTTGCATTAGATATTATTCATCGCGTATCCGATGTCAAGTTTGAGAGAAAAGGAGAAACTATATTTGTAAAAAAACAATAATCAAACCCTGTATAACAGGAATATTCTAAATTAAATGAGTTATTTGAGTTTTATGAAAGAAGACGAACTTTGGAATCGTTTAGTAGCTAAACCTCCAAAAATGAGGCTATTAGTAATGTTAATGTGCATATTCTGCACATTCAACGCAATGTTTGCAAACGTACTAGCCGACAAGACTGTCACTATCAAAAGTGAAAACATCAGTGTAAAAGAGGCTCTTAACATGGTTAAAAAGCAAACAGGCATTCATATCATGTACGAAGATGCAACATTGAACAATGTACCTTTGAAACTTACATTAAACAAAGAACCTCTGGAACAAGCACTTTCCGTGATTTGTAGCCAGGCAGGTATGCGCTATGAATTAGTAGAGAACAATTATGTACTCATATTACCGATTGACAGAAATGCCAAGCGCAGAACAATTACCGGAGTGATCAAAGATGATATGGGCGAACCGGTCATCGGAGCCTCTATTGTTATCCAAGGCACCACGTTCGGTACAGTAGCCAATATGGATGGACAATTCATGCTGTCTTATCCTGAAAACACTAAAAACGACGAACTGATGATCAGCTTTATCGGTATGCAGACAGTTAAGGAAAAAATTGGCAACAGACACGTTTTCAATGTAAAAATGGAAAGCGAGGTGACCAATCTGGACGAAGTAGTCGTAGTAGGTTATGGTACTTCTTCTGTAAAGGATTTGACCGGCTCTGTAGCTTCAGTAGGCCTAAAGCAGTTGAGCCAATTGAATACTCCTAATGTAACTTCTATGCTTCAAAACCTGGCAGCAGGTGTACAGGTGTCACAGAATACCGGTGTTCCGGGTGAGACAGTCCGTGTACGTGTGCGTGGTGCTACGTCATTAACCGGTTCTAATGAACCCTTGTATGTTATCGATGGAGTTCCTGTAGAAGATCCCAGCATGCTGGATGCCATTTCTCCGAATGATATCCAATCTATGGACGTATTGAAAGATGCTTCTGCAGCTGCTATCTATGGTTCTCGTGCCGCTGCCGGCGTTATTCTTGTCACCACCAAAAGAGCCAGTGACAAGGAACTGTCATTGACCTATAACGGTGAATTCGGTTGGGAAATACCTACCGCAGAGCCTGAGGTTGTAGGCGTGCAACGTTTTCTGGAAATGGCCAATGAATTACGATATACAGATAATCCGGACGGTGGCAAATACCAAGCCTATTCAGAAGATCAAGTTAATAACTGGGTGAAAAACA
>OHKP01001258.1_pt1 | contig 10902 bp, 10 predicted proteins | sample 1568861 | NCBI WGS metagenome assembly OHKP01 (sample SAMEA3879524, study PRJEB24766) | human gut metagenome | biome: human-associated habitat; feature: feces | place: USA | collected 1985/1987 | reverse complement strand
TCTTCGGATTGAGCAATGGAAGTAGTACCAACCAGTACCGGACGTCCGGACTTATGGCATTCTTCAATCTCGTTGACTGCTGCCTTGTATTTGGCAATACGTGTTTTATAGATAACATCAGGATAGTCAATACGGATCATCGGCTTATTGGTAGGTACAACAACAACCGGCAGATTATAAATCTTCTGGAACTCCTGCTCCTCGGTCTTAGCGGTACCGGTCATGCCGGCGAGCTTTTTGTACATACGGAAGTAGTTCTGGAAGGTAATAGTTGCCAGTGTCTGGCTTTCGCGTTCTACCTTTACGCCTTCCTTAGCTTCGATAGCCTGATGCAGACCTTCGGAGAAACGACGGCCGAACATCAGACGTCCGGTAAATTCATCGACGATGATAACCTGACCATCCTTAACCACATAATCGCGGTCGCGGTGCATCAAAGCCTTAGCCTTCAGAGCGCACATAATCTGGTGGGAGTAGTCCACACCGTGCTCATTGTCATACAGGTTGCCGATGCCCAGCATTTTTTCTGCCTTGGCAATACCCTTTTCGGTAGGTGCTACCTGTTTTTGTTTTTCATCAACAGTATAGTCCTCGCCTTCTTCCATGTTGGCAACAACACGGGCCAGAACCTGATACAGCTCGGTGGATTTTTCACCGGGGCCGGAGATAATCAGCGGGGTACGCGCTTCGTCAATCAGGATACTGTCGACCTCATCGACAATACAGTAATTCAGCTCACGCTGAACCATCTGATTTTCATCAACTACCATGTTATCACGCAGATAGTCAAAGCCGAATTCATTATTTGTACCGTAAGTAATATCTGCAGCATATGCAGCCTTACGGTCGGGGAAGTCCATATCATGCACAATCAGACCTACAGACAGACCGAGGAACTTGTAAATACGGCCCATATCCTCGCTGTCGCGGCGTGCCAGATAATCATTGACAGTTACAACATGCACGCCCTTGCCGGTCAGCGCGTTCAGATATACAGGCGCAGTAGCTACCAATGTTTTACCTTCGCCGGTACGCATCTCGGCAATTTTGCCGCGATGCAACACTACACCACCGATTAACTGTACATCAAAATGACGCATACCGGTAACACGTCTGGAAGCTTCACGGACAACGGCAAATGCTTCCGGAAGAATATCATCCAGGGTTTCACCCTTTTGCAGACGTACTTTAAATTCGCTGGTCTTGGCTGCCAAATTTGCAGAGCTAAGGCTTTCCATATCCTTTTCCAGACTATTAATCTTATCTACGATTACACGAATGTTTTTGATTTCTTTTTCGTTGGGGTCACCAAAAATTTTCTTTAAAATGCCTTCGAGCAACACGATCACTCCTTAAAATTATGGTGTTTAAAAAGACTATACACCTAATTTTAAATTATAACAGAATCTCTCTTAAAAAGCAAAAAGCACGGGTGAATTTCCCGTGCTTTTTTGTGAAGTTTAGGTTAAAATACTTGCTTTATTTCAGTTCCGGACTCAGCAGACCATATTTGCCATCCTTGCGGCGATAAACCACATTGGTAGCACCCAGATCAGGATCGTAGAATACGAAGAAATCATGGTTCAACAGATTCATTTGCAGAATTGCTTCTTCCGGAGTCATCGGATGCATGATGAAGCGTTTATTCTTGATGATTTCGAATTCGCCTTCATCAGCAGCTTCTGCAGCCGGTGCCGGAGCAGGAACAGCGGTATCAGCAAAGTTGCTGTATTTTCTCTTCATCAGACGAGTTTTATATTTGTGAATCTGACGTTCAATTTTCTCTACAACCAAATCAATGGAGGAATACATATCTTTCGTGGTTTCCTGTGCTCTCAGCAAAATGCCGCTTGCAGGAACCGTAATTTCTACAATATGGTTACCTTTCTCAACCTTCAGTACTGCAGAAATGTCACCAACAGTCTTAAACTGCTTAGTAACCTTAGTAATTTTTTTCTCCACATACTCTTTCAGAGCCGGGGTCACATCAATGTTTCTGCCTTTTACGTTTACACTCATAATCAATGCCTCCTTTGGTATGTCGCCAAATTGCTTCGGTGCTACCATTTTTCTATCAAGGGCTCGGGCTTTATCCCTTTGCTTCTATATTTCGCTATAGGAACGAAAACTCCTGCTAAAGTTTGCAAAAATTATCTAATTTGCTTAGATTTGTTGCAATAGTGTTATATTGATTACAGCTTATAACCGATGTTAACATCCTCATCTTATAAAAGCGCAGCAGCCATACTTTTCAACTCTTTTTAACCCAAGGAATTCATAAAAAGCAATATTTTTTTCACTTGCTTCTGTAAGAAGCTGCAGTTGATAGACATCGGCATACTTTTCCATAACCTTCCGCATAAGCTGTGAACCAATACCATGACGATGAAATTCTGGCAGCACTATTAAATCCTGCAGAAAAACTACAGAAGCACCATCACCGACAGCACGGAGTATCCCCACAAGCTTTCCATCAGCATAAGCAGCTAAAACATAAAGTGAATTCTTATAAGCTTCTCTTAGCATTGCCGGATTATTGGTATAATTACTCCAGCCAACACTACTATATAACGCCATAATTTCGGCTTCATTGTACGTGTTGTATTCTGCAAATCTAAGTCCATTCATCTATGCGTACCTTCCACAATCGTCAGTCCCGCAGCCTCCAGACGCTCGCAAATTTCTTCAATTTTTTTGCAGGTAACAACCTGGCCATCCTGCGTGCGCTGCTTGACGCAGACACCAACATGCACCGCATCAGGCTTCAGGCCGATAATACGTTCCAGCTTTTCTTCGATACCCTCTTGGTATTTAAAGTGACAGTCACCGCAGCCGTTGCAGCTCCAATAAGCCTCCAGCTCCAGCGGTTCTTCGCCATATCTGGCAAAGGCACCGCTTTTTGTATTGAAAGCACGCATGCAAGCTGCACCGGTACATACATTATTGGAACGCAGGCAGCGTAAAATTACAATGCGTTTCATTCATGCCTCCCAAAGTCCTTACTGATTTTGTTCTTAACCTCCCGGCAATCTTCAACAGTCAGACCGATTTTCAACGCCACATCCTGCCAGGAATTCTTCGGTGTCTTTAAATCAATAACATCCTTAATATCCAGACCGGCCTTTTGTGCCAGCAGATAAGCACTGTTGATATGATGCATTGCGTAACCCATATGCATATATTTTTTCGTTACCTTCTGCGGGATATCCATGCGTTCTGCCAAACGGCGTGCCTGATAATCCACGCAGCGGTCAAAATATACCTGCGGTGTCAAGCCAAGCACATATTTCATACGCTCCCAAGAATATTTATCGCGCAGGTCAATAATTTCCTGCAGCGTTTTTTTACTCATGTAGGCATGCAGGCAGATATCCTCCAAGGCTTCAAAGCCATATTTTTCATATAGCGGCAGCAGCTCTGCTTCATCAAAAAGATAATCAGCGTGGAAAATCTTTACAGCTCTTTCTGCCGTCATGTTGCGCGTATGCAAGCCGGCAAAGCCTGCACCGCTACGCTGGCCGCGTCCTCTGAAAGCGAAAGGCTGACCCTGTTTTTGTTCCTGCTGCAAGCCCAGCTTTTCCTTAACCTGCTGCCAATCACAGGTAACAGTGCGCATTGGCAATACCTGTGCTAAAGTTTTGCCGCTCTCCTTGGCCAGCTTGGCAGCCTGCTGAATATCGCCCAGCGGATAACCCTGTCGCAGATATTTCAGCGCCGTTTCTCTGTCTACAAGGCTGTCGGCAGGCAGATAGCTTGCCTGATATTCCATATATTTTTCGGCATACAGCTTAGGCGTAAGTCCCAGCTGCGCACGCACCCTACCCCAGGTTGCAGGCTGACGCAGCTGCAGCACCTTTTCTACCGGCTCACCGGACAGATAAGCATACAAGCAGGCTGTGTTCATATCGCCATAGCTATGACCGATATTCAACAGTCGCAGCATATCAGAATAACGGTAACCATATGCTGACTGCAGTTTTTCCGCAGCCTCTGCGGACGCTTGCCGTCCTTGGGTGGCGGCAGCATCATTTTGTTTTCCTGCGGCGGTGCAGGCTGAGCAGCGAAGGCAGCAGGAACTGCTACGCTGCCGGCGAAGAACATGGCCATGAATGCCGGAATCAATAAAAGCTTTTTCATTTTAACCCTCCTTGAACTGAAAAAATATAGTATGTCAAGAAAACTTATATTAGGATAATTGAAGCCGCAGATGGCGCTTTATTCGCCGCCGTCCTACTACAACCCTTATTTTCACGCAAGGCGGCGTAGAAGGTGGCAGATGTGGTTGAAGCGCGACGACGGCGTACTTTTAGTACGTCGAGGAGTGGTGAAGCCGCAGATGGCTACTTATCCGCCGCCGTCCTACTGCCAATGTTGAGGCAGATACACAATATTTATACGTCCCGTAGACTTTTCCTCATCCACTCTGCAGCGCACCTCATACATATCATAAATAAACTTTTCCGTCAGCAGTTCACGCGGAGTTCCCATACCTACAATCTGTCCGTCCTTAATTGCAACCAGACGGTCACAATACATCGCTGCGATATTCAGATCATGCACTGCTGCCACAACAGTCAAATCAAGTGATTTTACAATATCCATAATCTGCAGCTGGTACTTAATATCCAGATGGTTTGTCGGCTCATCCAGCACCAGGCATTCCGTCTGCTGCGTCAGCGCACGCGCCAAAATTACACGCTGCTGCTCGCCACCGCTCAAGGTAGCAAAGCTGCGTTCTTCAAAGTCCGCCAGACCTACAGTCGCCAGTGCTTCGCGTGCGATGCGATAATCGTTGAGATTATCACGCTCCAGCATTTTCTTGTGCGGCGAACGTCCCATCAGCACAACCTCCAACACCGAAAAATCAAAGCTGTAAACATTATGCTGTGCTACTACCGCCAGCTGCAGCGCCGATTCACGGTAAGATAGCTCGTCCAGCGGCGTTCCGTTGAAGGTAATTTTGCCATCTGTAGGCTTCTGCACACGGTAAACACATTTCAGAAAGGTGCTCTTACCACTGCCGTTAGGCCCGATAATGCCTACAAATTCCTTATTATGCAGGCTGAAATCTATTCCCTTAAGAATTTCCTTTGGTCCGAAGGCCATTTTTACTGCTTCTGCTAAAATCTCCATTATCAGTTACCTCCAAAGCCATAGGTTTTCTTAATCATCAGGTAAACGAAGCAGGGCGCGCCGATTAAGGATATCAAAATACCAATCGGCAGCTCGGTGCGCGGAATAATTACACGGCAAAGACCGTCCGCAATTACCAAAAATACCGCACCGGTTAAAGCGGAAACAGGTATCAGTTTTTTATGGTCGGTACCTACCAGCATACGGATAACGTGCGGTACTACCAACCCGACAAAGCCTACCATACCTGCAGCATAAACTACAAAGCCGACTATAAGAGAGCTTACCAGCAAATAAATCTGTCTGTAAATATGTAAATCAGTTCCCAAGGTCAACGCAGATTCATCACCTAAAAGCATCAGGTTGAGCATACGGCTCTGTGTCCAGAAGAACATTACTGCCAACACTACGATTGGTCCGATAACTGCCAGTGTTTCCCACTTGGCACCGGCAAAGCTGCCCATCATCCAGTAAGCTATGGTCTGCATGCCTTCTTTATTATTGGCAAAATAAACGATAAAGCTGGAAAAAGCACCGCAGACTGCGCTCAGCGCCATGCCTGCCAAAAGCAGCTTAACGGAATTGCTGCGTCCGCCCAGGTTAGAGATAAACAGTACGCCCAGCGACATAGCGAAGGCACCGATAAAGGCTGCAATGCCGACAAAATTTTCACCCAGCGCCACACCGATACCTAGCAGAATTGCTGCCGTTGCACCCAGCGAAGCACCGGAGGAAATGCCCAGGATATATGGGTCTGCCAAGGGGTTTTTTACTACAGCCTGCATGATAACGCCGCAGACTGAAAGGCCCATGCCTACTAAGGCAGCCAGCACCAGACGCGGCAGGCGCAGCAGCCAGATAATATCATGCACCGGTCCGCGGTCAACGCCTTCAATAGGCTGTCCGCTGAATATTTGCTCGACAACTGTATTATAAATATTTACCGGCGGCAGCTTTACCGTACCAATGGACAACGCCCAAAACAAAGCAACTACCAGCAAAGCAAGCAAGCCTAGGCAGATAAACAGGTACCCCTGCTTCTTCAAAAAATCAACCATAATCATTTCTCCTTATACAAATCCGGGTACATTCCGGCCGCAATAATTTTTATGCCATCATAGGTGCGCACGCCAGAACTGTAAATACCATAAAACGGCAATGGAAGCACGCGTCCTTCCTTAACGCAGCGCAAATTCTTCAGCGCCTTGTGCTGAGTAACGCGGTCAACCATATCCTGCTCATGACCATAATGCGATTCAATTACGACAACAAAAATCACATCAGGATCAAGCTCTACAACCTGCTCATAACCAATGCTACGCTGCTTTTCCGCCAGCAATTCACCATGTAGCTCTTTGACAATATTACCTGCTAGGGATTTTTCCCCATAAACCGTCGGCTCCTTGCCTAGAAATTCCAGCACCAAAACACGCGGACGCTTTTGATAGCCTGCAGTCTGACTGATGGCAAAATTGACCTCCTGCTGCATCTGACCGACAAGCTGCTGCGCCCTTTCGTTTTTGTCAAAAATTTTTCCTAAGTCAAGAATATCCTTGTATTCGTTTGCCAGAGTACGCGGCTTCGCATCAATCATAGAAGAGCGTGAAATAAATGTATTTACTCCGCGCTTATGCCAAAACTCGGTACTACGCAGCACCTTAGGCATAAAGGTAGAATGCCAGCCTACAAGCAAATCAGGCTTCAGCATCATGGTTGTTTCCAGGTCTAAAAGCTGTAGTCCGGTATAAGGTATTTTGCTGTACTGCTCCTGATATTCCTTGCGGAAAAACTTTTTGTCCGGCACGCCGTTACCGGCAATAATGCGGTCACCCACACCCAAAGCCAGCAATGTTTCAATGCTGTTCTGCCAGACTGCCACCACTCGCTCTGGCGGCTTTGTATATGTCATCTTCTCAGGCTCGCCCTGAGTATTGTAGTTTTCGATAGTTACCGGATAGTGCGCAGGGTTATAGGCATATTCTGCCGGTTGGTTAAAGCGCAATAGCGCTTCTGGGTTTTCCTTTACCGGCAGAGTAAAGATGTTGCGTTCACAGCCGGTGAGCAGCAAGCATACTCCCAATAGCACTCCTGTTAATAATTTTTTCATTTACTTCCTCAGCTTAGTATGAATATGGCAAAGCACTACTGCATCAGCAGTAGTGCTTTACCTAAAAAGAGATAGAGTATGATGTATCAGTCAAAAATTAGAAGGTATATTTCATACCAACCATCCAGCAACGGCCAGGCATTGCAGAGCTGCCGACACCATTCCAAGAGTTATAAGAAGTTTCATAAGCCTCATTGGTCAGGTTGCTTACGATTACGTATGCAGTCAAGTCTTTATTAATCTCATAGTTCATGTTCCAGTCAAGAACTAAGAAGCGATTGTTAGTGAATGCATAATCGCTGCAGCCAGTATACCAGTTGGTCAGTAAGCCGGTATACAATTTACCGTTTTCATAGGACAGGTTCAAGGAATAATGGTTTTGCGGACGCAGACCATTGATAGCAGTGTTGATATCTGCAGGATTCTTATAGCCCCAGCTCGGATCAAGTACCCAACCGTTTTTAGCCATCCATTTATCCTTCATATGAGAATAGGATGCGCTCAAGGTGAAATGCTCATCAAATTGATGATCCAATGTTAAGTTAAAGGATTGTTTATCCTCTTTAGCATTAACAGCTGTATTTTTAAGTTCGCCATCTGCGAAAACAGGCAATGTAGCAATAGCATTGCTCATACGTGTCCAGTCATAATGTACTGCAACGCTAGTCTTATCACTTAAATCTTTACGTAAGCCTAAAGTCCAGGCATCGCCTTTTTCATCATCCAGAGGAGTTTTAAATACACCATCAACGCTGGTGTAGTCACCCTGTTTTAACGGACGGAATACTTTAGTCCAACCAAAGTACATGCTGCTGGTATCGTCAAACATATATTGGGTATTGATTACCGGTGTGAGCAGATGAGTATCACCCTTACCCTGGGTAGTTCCGTTAGCATTGGTTGTTTCGAAAGAGCTATATTTTGCATAACGCAGAGAAGGAGTAATATCCAATTTATCGCTCAGATGGATTTTGTCTTGGATATAAGCGGTAGTAGATTTTCTATCTACATGGCTTGTTTTGATTGCGCCGGTAGCATTATCAATACTCTTAGAGAAATTCTTAGCTTTATCATAGGTTACACTGGCAATAATATCATTGATACCTACAGTTTTAGCATATTGCAGTTGAACACCACGGTTCTTTTCTTCATTCCATCTGGTAGGTTCCTGTGCAGCGCCGCCTGTTTTTTCCAACCATTCTTTAACCTTTTGTTGGTCACCATCCGGGAACGGAGCTAAGTTTTCGCTAATCCATTTGGAAAGTTGTTCGTTGGTTGCACCATTGGGGAATGCAGCTTTATATGCATCAGCTGCGCTTCCACCGTTTACATACCATTTATATTTATCGCGGTGAGCATAACGATGGTTCTGATCATATACACGGATAAAGCTTTCCATACCATTTTCTTTATTAAAGGTATACTGTACATCCCAGTCATTATTTTTGAATCTACTGAAGGAGCCATATACCTGACCATCTAATGCATAAAGGTTATGGTAACCGGGATTCTTGGCATCACCAGTTAAGGTGCCGCCAACTAATTTATTATTTGCATCTAACTGACCTACAGTTGCTTTGAAAATAATATCGTTCCAGTCTTTTTCATTCCAATATTTCATGTTAGGTACAGCAATCGGATAGCCATCCTTGCCTTCCTTAAAGTTGTACCAAACCTTCAAGTTTTGCTTATCATTGAAGTCTTTATCTACACGGAAGTTAACGCCGTCTTCCTTCCATTTAGAACCGCCCAAGGAACCGTTAGAACCGACAATACCGTCTTTATAACCGGTATCACCGGACATATCACGGTTAGCGGAAATAAAGTAATGCCAAGAATTGTCATCACCGGCACTACCGGAATAGCTGATAGCATATTTATGTTTGTGCCAAGAACCGGTAGACAAATCGATAGAACCAACATTCTGGTCACCGCCCTTACGGGTAATAATATTGATTACACCGCCGGTTGCATCACTGCCATATACGGAAGCGCCAGGTCCTTTGATAACTTCGATTTTATCAACGTTTTCCATATTGGTTACCTGATCAAGGTTTACACCGGTGGATTTAGAACCGGATTTTGTATTGCTGCCGACACGAGTGCTGGCAGCATTGTCTACACGACGACCATCAACCAAAATAATTACGCGGGTATCACCATTGATGGAAACGCCATTGTTATAGAACTGATAACCATATTCACCGCCACGATAGCCGGGGTTTTGGAAGGTTACGCCAGGAATACGTTTGATTGCTTCGGTCAAATCAGTATAATGACGTTTTTCAATTTCTTCGCGGGTGATAACCTTAACGTCACCGCCTGTACGATAGTAGGACTGCTCAGTAATAGTATCGCCGAACTTGTTTTTAACTGCGTCAGCCTCTACAATCATGCTATCTAAGGTATAGCTGTTCAGGTTTTCGTCAAATGCTGCACTTGCGCTTGCACACAGGCCCATTACCATCATCATCGCAGCCGCAGCTGTATATCTTCTCTTCATGTTACTCATACACTTCTTTCTGTAAAATTTGAGTTTCTTGCAAACTCAACGCCTAATACTCATCAAAAACATTATCAGAACCGCGCACCGTTAATATACGTAAACGTATAGGTTTGCGCCGTTACCCAGTTGCCAACGCTTTCGTCAGCAAATTTGCCAAAGTTAAGATTCAGCTTACGCGAACCATTGGCAGGAATCTTGCACAGCGGAAACTTTACCGGTCTGCCGGTAAACTGCTTCTGCTCACCATTTTTGTCTGTATAGGTCACACGCATAATAAAGTCGTTCAGCTTGGTGATAGTCAAATCACTGCGCTTATTTACGAATGTGCCTGTTACACACAGCTCGCCGCCGTTGACCCATACCTTGGATGTTGTCCAATCCAAAATCATTTTGTCACTTGATAACTCAGAAGCACCGGCAAGTGCTGGGCACATCAGCGCCAAAATTAAGGTCAGCAGCATAAATATCCTTTTCATAGCTCCTCCTTTCTCTCGTAATATTTGAGCATACTGGGAAAAAATTTATTTTCATAAAAGCATCTGACCAAGCTATCCTTGTTCCGCTTGTCAGATGTTAATATGCAAGAATAATAAACATACTTCATGCAAATATTGCAGTCAAAATAAAAGCGCCTTGCCGTACTGTGACAGCAAGACGCACTTATCCCTGGGAAAGCGCAATCCTGTACATCGCAGGTTGTTTGAAAGGCCCTATATCAGGCAGTTCTTCTGGCTCTGCTTCACTGCCAGCCTTGTCTTCCCGGTTTCCCAGTGACATTATAAAGCCAGCTCCACATTACAGCTGCGGGACAGCACAGGTTTTGCACCTGTTTACCTATTAAGTATAAATACACCTGATACGCTTGTATTCTTTTGTTCTCTCGTTAGGTTCTTAAATTTTATAGCAATATATCATGCAGTGTTTGCATTTCCTCAAAGAGGAAACTACTTACATATAAAACTCTCTAAATTGTTAATTATGTATATTGGCTTTTTTCTTATTTTACAATAACTTTAATTACATAATTAGTCACATCTAGAATTATAGCACGTCGTCCCCCCCGTCAAGCAAAAGTACATCGAGTACTTTTGGCTTGCAGGTGCCTACGGCACCTGATAAATGAAAAAAGACCCCATTCTCTTACAATGAAGTCCTT
>OHKP01001254.1_pt1 | contig 10924 bp, 10 predicted proteins | sample 1568861 | NCBI WGS metagenome assembly OHKP01 (sample SAMEA3879524, study PRJEB24766) | human gut metagenome | biome: human-associated habitat; feature: feces | place: USA | collected 1985/1987 | reverse complement strand
CGGTTATCAACGAGGAATCAAAACTTAAATCCTAGATTGACGTACATACTCACTTTATTGGCTCGGTTTGCATAGTTTAGTGATGCCTCTAAGGGGCCGAACATACTATCCAAACCGTAGCCTATACCACAGCCGAACATGGTATCCTGTTCCAACAGGTACCTCAGCTTGCTTGCACTCAGCGCATAATTGCCCGTTAACGTCAGATAATGCACACTTCCCATCCGTTGGCGGAATTTCATGCTTCCTATCAGTAACGCATTCTTTGTTAATTCCACATTGTTTATCCCGACAAATGGTAGTTGCTGTTGCAGGAAACGTCCTTGCACATCCCCCCCCATCGCATTGAGTTTGGAGTAAGGAATATCTTTCCCTATCAGAAAACGTCCGTATATGGCAGGCAGTATGGAGAATCTGCGTGTAACGGGAATCACTCCCTGGCAATAGCCTTTTATGGCAGAGAAAGGAGCGTGGTCGTCATATTTGGTGAAATTATCCGTATAAAGTGAATAGGACGCTCGTGCTGATATGCCTTTGGTAGGGAAATATGCCTTGTCGAAAGTTTCGTAATGCATTTGTGCGAAATAGCTGAAGAAGTGTTCTGTTCCTACGTCAAAACCTTGGTTCCCTTCCTGGTATAGGAATTTGTCATAGTCATATAATTCATACCTCAGCCCCACGGCAAAGCGTATGTTTTTGTACCAAACATCCGAAAAGGATAACTCTCCCAAATGATAGCGGTAGGTAGAGTTATGTGATTTATCTCCATGATGGTAAAAGTTTATATCATTGTACTGGAACATATATGCCAGTCCGATGTTCTTCAATGGAGCCGGTTCGAATCCATAATCTATGCGGGCGGCATAACGTTTGCCCAATCGTCCTGTCAGTGACAGCGTAGTGGGTACTTTTCCCCGGAAATTGCTGGTGACATTAATGAGCAGACTGGCTGTTTCTTCCGAATCAAAACGGATTCCTACGTTCAGCTTATTCTCATATTTCTTGCTTAAAAGAAAATGCAGGTTATAACCTCCGCCGGGGGCTTCGGGCAGATTGTAAGTGGCGCTGGAATATTCTAGATTGGAGCATAGTATGGCTGTTGCTTCTTCTATGCGGCGAAGGCTTATTTCGGAGTCTTCTTTCAAATCACAGCGCTTCAACAGCCACCGTTTGTCTTTTTCGTCCAATCCGTCAAAGGTGATTTCTTTTATATACACTTTGCGGTTGGGGGAGTACGGATAGCTGGGAAGGGGTTTCGGCATATAGGTACTGTCCAGCCCCAGTTCCTGCTTCAACTTTATCAAGGAGTTTTTTTGTGCCAATGCCGCTTCTTCTCCCCGACGAATCAGTGTGTCCACCGCACTGGGGGTGAAACTGGCGGCAGAATACCCCTCCACATCCACCTTTATATATGTATCGGTTTCTTTCAGATTCTTTTTATAAAGTTCCAGTCCCATTAAATTGATGAGTTGCCCCAAGATACTGCCGGTGCTATTCAGTTCGTTGGCGGGTTTCAAGTCATTTTGAACATCCACTCCTATAATAATGTCCGCCCCCATGGCACGCGCTACATTTACAGGGTAGTTGTTTACCACACCTCCATCCACTAGAACCATACTGTCCAGCCGGACCGGAGTGAATACTCCCGGTATGGCCATACTGGCCCGCATGGCCGTAGCCAATACACCTTTGTGAAAATTTACCTCGTTGCCATTTACAATATTTTCGGAAACACAGGCGAAGGGAATAGGTAACTTGTTGAAATCGATGGAATCATGATATCCTACGGTCAGCTCACTGAACAGGTTTGCCAGGTTCTGTCCCTTTATCAATCCTCCTACGGCTTGCGTTTTGGCATTTTTACCGAATGGCAGGGAAAATACATATTTTTCGGAAGCCTCCCGTTCCGCCATATTCTGTTCGCTGCGTGGTATTTTGTCACTCAGCAGAAAGGACCAATCCTGCCGGCGAACCATGCTATCCATCTGTTCGGGAGTATAACCGATGGAATAAAGTCCGCCTATAATGGAGCCCATACTGGTCCCTACCACGTAATCTATAGGGATACCCGCTTCTTCTATAACTTTCAAAGCACCTATATGTGCCATTCCTTTGGCTCCTCCGCCGCTGAGAACAACGCCCACTTTTTTTCGGGGCCCAGGTTGGGCCGTTGTGTGAACGGAGATACAAAGTAACCCTGCTGCTATTAACAGGGTCGGGAATTTCATTTTTTTCATTTTACTATAAATCTAGTTTAAGTTAAAAAACAAAAACAGTGCAAAGATGGTCTAATCTTTCAGCTTTCACAAGTGCTGATTGTCATAGATATTGGTCTATTTTGCTGCTGAGGTTTCAAAGATAGGGAATTGTACCGGAAAAAAGAATTTTGTATATCGCTTTTTTGTCGTACCTTTGTCTGTGTAACGAAAAAAAGTATGGATAATTTTGCAGCAATAGACTTCGAGACGGCAAATAATGAACGTACCAGCATATGTAGTGTAGGGGTGGTTATTGTGAGAAATGGTGAGATAGCCGACCGGTTCTACAGCCTCGTTCATCCCGAACCGGATTACTATTTGTATTGGAACACCCGTATTCATGGATTGACACAGGAAGATACTGCCCATGCTCCTGTTTTTTCGGAAGTATGGAAGCAGGTTGCTCCTAAAATAGAGGGGCTTCCGCTGGTTGCGCATAACAAAGCCTTTGATGAGGGGTGTTTGAAAGCCGTGTTCCGTACTTATTGTATGGATTATCCTGATTATGACTTTTATTGTACCTATCAGGCTTCCCGGAAGCTGAAAGGGTTGAGAAACCACCAGTTACATACGGTGGCCGGTTTTTTTGGTTTTGAATTGGAGAATCACCATCATGCGCTGGCTGATGCTGAGGCGTGTGCATGGATTGCCAGACAGATTCTGTGAGTTATAATTAAAGATTTATGATTTCTGAAACCCATGATACAAGAAGATACTTATAAAACCATTACAGACATTGCCGAAGGCATATATACGGAGAAACGGAGTAAATTTATAGCTATTGCCATTCCGGTACGTACCATAGAGGAAATAAAGCAGCATCTTGACACGTATCAGAAGAAATATTACGATGCCCGTCATGTGTGTTACGCTTATATGCTGGGGCATGAAAGGAAGGATTTCAGAGCAAATGATAACGGAGAGCCTTCGGGTACCGCAGGAAAGCCTATTTTGGGGCAAATAAATTCCAATGAGCTGACGGATATCCTTATTATAGTGGTCCGTTACTTTGGAGGTATAAAATTGGGAACCAGCGGACTGATTGTCGCTTACAAGGCTGCCGCTGCCGAAGCAATAGCTGCTGCTGATATAGTGGAAAGAACAGTGGATGAAGAAATCACCGTATCCTTTGAATATCCTTTTATGAATGATATCATGCGCATTGTGAAAGAAGACGAGCCTGCCATCTTGGAGCAATCATATGATATGGATTGCCTGATGAGGCTCCGGATACGTAAATCCATGATGGGAAAACTCCGTGCACGTCTGGAGAAGGTGGAAACTGCCCGTATTATTGAATAACTCTGTCGGTACGTCGATATTTTGGGGGCCATATTCACTGCGTTCACAGCAGATGAGAAGAATACGGAATGTGGCTGTAAAATGTCTTCCCCATATCAAATGAAACATATTTGTAATATGGATGAAATATTACAGATATACCGAACCTATATCTTTGCAGCCGTAAACAAAGAAAGTCACATTAATAAAAATGAGAAATACACTTGTAGCGTCTGCTTTTACAATGCTGAGTATTGCAACTGCTTCCGCACAGCTGACTATTCCTAAAGAATATCTGCCGGAAGTACATGGAACGATCCGCGGTAAATATGAAGTTCAAACCACTAACGGAATGCAACGGTTCCAGGTACGTAACGCCCGTGTCAGTCTGGACGGGAAGGTTCTTCCGGTAATTGCTTATAAGGCTGAAATAGACTTGTCCGATGAGGGAAGCATCAAGATGCTGGATGCATATGCCCGCTTTGTCCCCAATGATACATGGAATGTCACACTAGGACAGATGCGTGTGCCTTTCACCATAGACGCTCATCGATCTCCCCACCAACAATATTTTGCCAATCGTTCGTTCATAGCCAAACAGGTGGGGAATGTGCGTGATGTGGGTGCTACCGGAGCTTTCTCTTTAAAGAAGGGACTGCCGTTGAAACTGGAAGGCGGACTGTTCAACGGCTCCGGACTCACCAATCAGAAAGAGTGGCACAACACGTTGAATTATTCTGTTAAGCTTCAATTGATGCCGTGGAAAAATTATAACTTGACTTTGAGTACCCAGAAAATACATCCCGATAAAATCAGCATTTATATGTATGATATCGGTACTTACTACGAGTTTGATAATTGGCATATAGAAGCCGAATACCTTTATAAAACTTATGCGAAAAACTCATTTGATGATGTACATGCTTTCAACGCCTTTGTCAATTACGACTTGTTTATCAAGAAAGGCCTGTTTCGGAAAATTTCATTTCTAGGACGTTATGACAGTATGGGAGATCATAGTAACGGTAATGCGGATGAGGATGGTAAGCTTTACATTACCGATTATTCCCGCCAGCGTGTGACTGGAGGTGTGACATTAAGCTTTGGAAAGGCTTTTCAAGCGGATTTGCGTCTTAATTACGAGAAATATTTCTATGATAAACTATCTTTGGCAAAAGAGTCCGAACAAGACAAGTTTGTGATGGAATTAATGGTACGGTTCTGAAAAAAGCAGGGGAACACTCCCTGCTTTTTTGCTGTTTGTCCTTCTTGTCTTTTCCTTTTCCATCCCTGCCTTTATTCCGGAACTCACCGGCATATCCGTGATATTTCTTCGGGTAACAGGCTTTTCCTCGACAGGCAGTGCGCCTTCTTCCGCCAAGGAGACAAGCCTATCCCCATCTCTCTTTCATCATATCTTCCAGTTTCAGCAGCTCATCCCTGTATTGTGCAGCTTCTATAAATTCCAGCATCTTGGCAGCTTCCTGCATCAGTTTCCGGGTACGTTCTATCGTTTTCTCCATCTGTGGCTTGGTCATATACTGAACAATCGGGTCGGCAGCCGTTGTATCGGAAGATGGCTCGATGTATGCCTTGGGGCCTTGAGTGGTTCCGGCAACTTCGTTGCTGTTGTTGCCCAACAAGGCAGCATTCCGCGCACGCTGTATCTGTTTGGGGGTGATTCCATGCTCTTCGTTATATGCCAGCTGTTTTTCACGACGGCGGTTGGTTTCGTCTATCGTTTTTTTCATGCTGTCCGTCATGCGGTCTGCATACATGATTACTTTTCCATTGATATTGCGGGCGGCGCGTCCTGCTGTCTGGGTCAGCGAACGGTGGGAGCGGAGGAACCCTTCTTTGTCTGCATCCAGAATGGCGACCAAAGACACTTCGGGCAAGTCCAGACCTTCACGAAGCAAATTCACACCCACCAGTACATCATAAACGCCCTGACGTAATTCATCCATAATCTTGACGCGTTCCAAAGTGTCCACATCGCTGTGGATGTAGTTGCAGCGGATGTCATTGCGCAGCAGATATTCGGTCAATTCTTCTGCCATGCGTTTGGTAAGCGTGGTCACCAGTACACGTTCTTCTTTCTCGATGCGTTGCTGTATCTCTTCCATCAGGTCGTCAATCTGATTCAGACTGGGGCGTACTTCAATTACCGGGTCCAGCAATCCGGTAGGACGGATAACCTGTTCAACGATAATGCCTTCACTTTCCACCAATTCATAATCGGCAGGTGTGGCACTGACATAAATCACTTGTTTGGCCAGTTCCTTGAACTCTTCAAATTTTAGAGGACGGTTGTCAAAAGCCGACTCCATCCGGAAACCATATTCCACCAAATTGGTTTTTCTGGCCCGGTCACCACCATACATGGCACGTATTTGCGGTACGCTGACATGGCTTTCGTCTATTACAATCAGGAAATCATCCGGAAAGAAGTCCAGCAGACAGTAAGGACGGGTACCTGCATTACGCCCGTCAAAGTAGCGGGAATAATTTTCTATGCCCGAACAGTGCCCCAGTTCGCGAATCATCTCCATATCGTATGTCACGCGCTCATAGAGTCGTTTCGCCTCATACATTTTTCCTTCCTCCTCGAATTTGGCCACCTCTTTCGTCAAGTCGTCCTCAATCTGATGAATAGCTCTCAACTGGCTCTCTTTGGTGGTCATAAAAAGATTGGCCGGATAAATTTTGTATTCATCAAAAGTTGCCAGACGGATTCCCGAAATAGGGTCTATCTCTTCAATGGCATCAATTTCATCGTCCCAAAACATAACCCGGAGGAGATTGTCGCTATATGCCAGGTAAATGTCTACCGTGTCACCTTTTACGCGGAAATTCCCGCGATTCAGTTCTATGTCGTTACGCACATACAGGCTGTCCACCAAGCGGCGTAAAAATACATTCCTGTCCAGCAGTTTGCCTTTTTTTATCTCGATTACGTTATTATAGAAATCCGACGGGTTCCCCATACCGTAGATGCAGGACACGGAAGACACCACCACCACGTCCTTCCGTCCCGACAGCAGGGCAGAGGTGGCAGCCAGCCGCAATTTGTCAATCTCTTCATTAATGGCCAGATCCTTTTCTATATAGGTGTCGCTGGACGGCAAATATGCTTCCGGCTGGTAATAGTCATAATAAGATACATAGTATTCCACAGCATTATTGGGAAAGAAACTCTTGAACTCTCCGTATAACTGGGCTGCCAATGTTTTGTTATGGCTTAATATCAAGGTGGGCTTATTGATGTTTTTAATTACATTTGCAATCGTGAAAGTCTTGCCGGACCCGGTGACCCCCAATAAAGTTTGTGCGGGGACTCCTTCCAGCACCCCTTCGGTCAGCTGGGCGATAGCTTCCGGTTGGTCACCGGTGGGTTGGTATTCGGAAATCAATTCAAAATTCATAATAGCATGTTTGGTTTAATGAGATGTAAAAATACAGTTATTTCCTTAGATATTATCTATTCATCTCTAAAAAATAGACTCTTGTCGACTTTTTAGCATTTAAAAACATGGAAATATTGCATTATTCGGTGGAAAGGCGTAAATTTGCGCAATTATTTGAATAAGATGAAAAAATATATCATTATAGCTCTTGTCTCCGGTACGGTTCTAACGTCTTGTGGAGAGTATAACAAAGTTTTAAAAAGCACGGACTACGAATACAAGTACGAAGCGGCCAAAAGTTACTTTGGCAAAGGGCAGAATACTAAGGCGGCCACCATTCTGGAGGAATTGATTACCATCATGAAGGGAACGGATAAGGCTGAGGAATCACTTTATATGTTGGGTATGACCTACTATAATCAGGGTGACTTCATCACAGCTTCGCATTATTTCACCACTTATTATAATACTTATCCGCGTGGGGTCTATACGGAACAGGCCAGATATTTTTCAGGAAAAGCATTGTTCCTGGATACTCCGGAACCTCGTTTGGACCAGTCGAGCACCTATAAGGCTATTCAGGAGTTGCAGATGTTTATGGAATATTTCCCTACCAGTAGCCGTCGGCAGGATGCACAGCAAATGATTTTTGATTTGCAGGACAAGCTGGTGATGAAAGACTATCTGGCTGCGAAATTGTATTATGATTTGGGCTCTTATACAGGAAACAGTACTTATAGCACTACCGGTAACAACTATTTGTCTTGCATCGTTACCGCCCAGAATGCTTTGAAAGACTATCCCTATACCAAGATGCGCGAAGATCTTTCTATCCTGGTCTTGCGTGCCAAATATGATATGGCGAAAGCGAGCGTGGAGGAAAAGAAAGAAGAGCGTATGCGTGAAACGATAGATGAATATTATTCTTTCAAGAATGAGTTTCCCGACAGCAAGTATACTAAAGAAGTGGAGAGCATCTACAAGGATGCCAATAAGTACGTAAAAGAATTTAATGAATAAAACTAAATAAGAAATTATGGATTACAAAAAGACAAACGCTCCAAGTAATACTGTTACCCGTGACATGATGGATTTATGTGCAGACACAGGTAACATTTATGAAACTGTTGCTATCATTGGCAAACGTGCCAACCAGATTAGTGTTGAGATGAAGAATGATCTTTCAAAGAAATTGCAGGAGTTTGCCTCATACAACGATAACCTGGAAGAAGTCTTTGAAAATAGAGAGCAGATCGAAATCTCACGTTATTACGAAAAGCTTCCGAAACCGACATTGATCGCTGCTCAGGAATATGAAGAAGGCAAGGTTTATTTCCGTAATCCTGCTAAAGAAAAAGAGAAACTACAGTGATTTTTCATTTGGGGCTGTGCAAAAGGTCTTTACCGCAGGTTACACAGATCGTTCTATTTTGAAACATGAGTCGTTTCGTGTGGAAACTGTATCAATCTGAGTAATCTGTGGTACATTTTGATGCACCTCACATTATATTAGCCCTGTTATGCTGAACGCAGTGAGGAATCTGATAACCATTCACTTTGTGTTTTCAGGTTTTTCACTGCGTTTAGAATGACGGGTTGTATGATTAAAATTAAAGAGACTATGATACAACGCATTCAATCTGTTTATTTACTTGTTGTTACCATTTTGATTATTATTTGCCTGTGTAGTCCTGTAGGCTCATACATAGGAAGTGATTATAGTGTTTCCGCTTTAACAAATCTGTGTCTTACTATGGCGGATGGTACTAAAGATTATGCTCCATGGGCCTTGTTTGTGATTTTGCTGGTTGTTGCGGTTCTTGCTTTCGGCACTATCTTCTTGTTCAAAAAACGCATGTTGCAAATCCGTCTGACTATTTTCAGCACCATTTTGTTGATCGGGTATTATGCCACATTGGTCACTTTTATTTTTATGTTGAAAGAAGAGTCTATGACATTTTCTCCTTCATGGACTGTGTGTCTGCCGTTGGTTGCCATCATTTTGAATTGGCTTGCCATCCGCGCCATTGGTAAGGATGAGGTATTGGTTAAAGCATACGACCGTTTGAGATAAGCTGAGGGAATTATTATGTATGATATAAAAAGCCTGCAAGATTCATCTTGCAGGCTTTTGTATTATGAGAGAGAGTCCTTTTTTTATTTAGTAATATCTATCAGATAACTCAGCCGTATGCCTATGAATGAATGGGCTGATCTTTCGAAGAAATCTCTTTTCGAGTTCTTGTAAAAGTCGCTCAATCCCATGTAGTAACGTCCTTCCAGCAGGAAATGTCCGATACCGGTACTTACTTCCAGACCGGCGCCGGCTGTGATACCATAATCAAATTTATTCTCCACCTCTTTACCGTGTTCCGGTCTTGTTGTAGAAGTAGTCCAGTTTATCTTTTCGTTGTCACCCAGGAAAAAGCCGATTTGTGGTCCTGCATTGAAAAAGACCTTCACTCCCCGGTTCAATGCATCCTTGCCGAATGCCAGATGTGCCATGAAAGGGATTTCCAGATAATTCATGGTGCGGCTGTAAGAATTGCCGGAATCATCTTCTATCTTTTCGTCCCATCCGCGTTGTGAATAGTTTATTTCCATTTGCACGCCACACATCATCTTGAAATATTTCTCGGACATATATCTCATGGTAACCCCCATAGACATGGTGTTCAAGGTGTTCAGTTTGATTTTCGGGTTGAAGCTGACGGAACTCATGTTCAGACCACCATTGATGCCGACGGCAAAATTATGACGTTCTTCACCCAACTGTGCAGCTGCCGGCAATGCAAAGAGCAATGCCAGTACAAGCAGCCCGAAGTTCTTATACTTTTTCATTATTCAAAATCAAGTTTAATCAGTTCAAAGTCCTTGGTAAAATGAACGAAGAACACTTTACGATTGATAAATCCACCCCAGTTGTTTACGCGTTCAAATTTAAATCCGGTCTGGATAGGGGTGACAGCCACCTTGTCCAGTTTGTCTTCCAGTTTGTTGCCGTATTGGGACAGGCCCTTCAGGAAGAAATATCCTGTATCGAATCCCAGCATACCATATTTAGGGAATGAGTTGAGCATATCCTTGCTGTACCATTTGCGGTAAGCCGATGAGAACTGAACGGCTTCCGGAAATAAATTGTTTGTGTAAAACGAAGAATAGAAATAGGTGTCCAGTTCATAGAAACTGGCCAGATGGTCGTTGGTATAGGTCTGCCATTCCGGATAGCCGAATAACTGCATACGGTAGTCGGGATTGTCACGGGAGGTCACAATCAGTTGTGGTAACAGTTTTATCAATGCCACGTTGGTGCCGGAAGTCGGGATGAATACATTATCCATACTATGGTTCATCGCGCCTTTCAATGATTCCGGAGTAATATTTTCCCCTTTTAATTCGGTAAAAGGAATGCGTTTGGTTTTTAACTCCTCTTTCAGTCCTTTTATAAAATCCACTTTGTCTTTGTCACCATCTTCTGCATCCAGGAAGATAACATTGGCGGTTGTAAACTTGCGGGTAAACTTCCGAGTACAGATAAGATTGGGGAGTATTTATCTGATAGATGGCGGGATTGCTGAAAACTTCATTCCCTTTGGAGGTAAAAGGTACTACCAGCCGGATATTGTTTTTCTTGGCGAATTCCGCAACCGGTTTCACCTGGTCGGGATAAGCCGGGCCGAAGATAATATCCATGCTCTTCAATTCACTTCTATCCAGAATGTTCTTGATGGAAGAAGTATTGTTATGGGTATCGTATGAGTACAGGTCGATGGATACTCCTTTTTCCTTCAAGCTGTCTACTGCCATCAGGAAGCCTTCATAGTATTCCACCATACGTGTCTGTTCGTCACGGTTGCCCTTGCCGTCTGTCATGAATGGCAGCATTACGGCAGCTTTGATGGTAGATATTTTGCGTGCCTCCTTCTTGCTTTCATTAAACAGCTGGTCGTCCGTGGGGATTACGGCAGGCGTATTATC
>OHKP01001252.1_pt1 | contig 10955 bp, 13 predicted proteins | sample 1568861 | NCBI WGS metagenome assembly OHKP01 (sample SAMEA3879524, study PRJEB24766) | human gut metagenome | biome: human-associated habitat; feature: feces | place: USA | collected 1985/1987 | reverse complement strand
ACATTCTTCTACATTAAACAGTAAAAAATCAGCATAAATTGTTCATAATCACAATTTATGCTGATTTATTATAATATTATAGGGGAGCTTTTCACTCGTCCGCTTCATTATCTTCAAGCTGTGCTTTCAGAACACGGTTGTTTTTCATTGCACAAAGCGACATTGAAATACAGCTGATAATGATTATCTGCCATTGGATAATAAGGGCAATATCACTCAATTCATGCTCCGAATGAAAAATTCGGGTAATTACTACAACTTCCAGAACTATATAAGTAGGTATAATCCACTTTGCCGACCAGCCTTTTGCAAATTTGGTGTTCATTATTCCCTTTTTCGCAGTCATATAGGCATATATGATATAAAATACAAAAACAACGGCAAATAATGCAAGTGAAACTGCCATGCCCCAAAGATCGTTGGCATTGCCGCAAACCACTGTCAATATAAACGATGCAGCCAGCACAACAAAAAACATCGCTTTGAAAAGTTTGCAGCCTATCTCGTGATTTTCGGACTTCTGCATTTCGTCATAGCCTGCCTCGTCAAAGATAGTTCCCGATAATGCGTTTTTATCGTTAGCCATTATTCTTCCTCCTTGTTCTGTTCATCAAGCACCTTGTTGTTTTTCAATCCGCAGAAGTAAAGCACGAAATTTTCTGCGGAAATCATTGCACACAGCACGGCAAGAACAATGCAATCCGTCATTTTGTCCGAAGCGGAGATAAGATGACCTGCACCCAAACCGAAAACAATAGCAAACAAAGCCGTCAAAATTGCTTTTGCAAGACTTCCCGTTGAGAATGAAAAAGCCGTGATTCCGTTGATAACGCCCGCTTTCGCAGCACGGAGAGCGTATATGCAGTAGCAGACTATCGCCGCCGCAAAATAGCTGCCTGCGACTATCACGATAGGAATAGTTGTATCAACAACACAGCTTATAACGTACCACACGACCGTCATTGTGAGCGAAGTGATATAGAGCTCACGAAAGCATCGGAAACCGATATTTTCGCTTTTGCTCCGCTGTCGCTCGTCCAGCCCGTAGTCGCTGAAAACAGTCACATAATTTCTTTCCTTTTTCGTTTCTTTCATATCAGTCACCCTCCCAGAAGATCTCGTCAAGTGTTTTCCCCAATGCTTTGCAGATATCTATACAAAGATTAAGCGTAGGGTTGTAGTCGCCCTTTTCAATCGCGTTTATGGTCTGCCTTGAAACGCCCGATTTCTCGGCAAGCGTCTGCTGTGACATATCGAGAGCCGCCCTTGCGGATTTGAGTTTAAGATTCTTTGCCACCCTATCACCTCCGACAGATTTATAATAGCATATATTTTACAGTTTGTCAAGTATATTTTACATATTGTAAAGTTGATTTTTGTTTAAGCAATAAAAATCCCCGAGAAAGAATATTTTCTCGGGGTCGGTTTGTATAAGAAATTCAAATGCAAATTTAGTGTGCAATTCGAAAAAATAACGGAGCAAAATAATTACGCATTACGAATTACGCATTACGCATTAACCCGCCGCCGTTGCCGTAACGCTCTCCGTTTCCGTTTTCGGCGGAGCGGTCGTTACAGCCGTCTGTTTATCTTTCTGAGTGGTGGTTTTCTTCTCATCGGTGGTCTGCTCGGTGGTTTTCTTGTCTTTTTTCTTTTTGCCGCCCGAAGCTGTGGTTTCGCTCAGAGTTGTTTCGGTTTTCGTAACGGTCGTGACTACCGAGCCTGTCGGTGAGCTGTAGAGGTCTTCGATATGCTTTATCAAAGAAGAAGTGTTTGCGGCGAAGCAGTTATCGATGAAGAGAACGTCGGTCGCACCTATTTTCCTGATATAGTTGACTGCGTTCGTGCCGAAATAGCGGATATCGATAACGTAGATCTCCTCAAAATTATTGACGAGGAACGGCACAAAGGCATTGCCGTAGGACTCCTTGAAAACGACTATCTTCCTGCCGTTTTGGGTGCTTGTTGTTATCTTCGTATGGATAGCGTCCGCGCCGAGGAACATTCCGTAGCAGTTTGCGCCCTCGACATACTCATGGAAAAGTGCGCCGCCGTTTTTCGGTGCAAGCGTATCATAATAGTAGGTCTGGACGGAGTAGGTCACATCGGGCGGCAGGAAGTAATGGAACTGCTCGGGGGCATTGGCGAGGGTAATATCGTTCGTATAGCCATACAGCGAGCCGACAAAGCCTTCCTTGACCTTTTCGGTATAGTCCGTGATAGGGTGATATTCCATTCCGAGTGCTTCGCAGAAAGCTGTATAAGCATAGTATGCGCCGAGCGGCGACCAGTGGTGATCTGTTCGCAGGTAGATATACTCGTCGGTATGCTCTGCAAGCTTGGAATAAGCGTCTATCGGGGTAACATCGGGCGAAAGGCAGCTATAGATATAGTCTATCGATTCCTTTTCCGAGGAAGAATATTTGCTGTATTTTTTCGGGAGATAGAACTCGACCGAGGTCGGGACTACCATATTGTAGACATTGACATTGCCGAGCGAAGCCTTATACTTATTGATTATATCGGCATAACGCGCGCCCTGCTTTTTGTTTCCGCCGAAGAGCATAACGCCTGCGTCCTCGCCGTACATTTTTACGCCGTCAACGACGATGCCGTTATTTGAGAAGTCGGCAATTCCGGTTGTTTCCGATTCGGTCTTTTCAGTAACGGCAGAGGTTTCCGTTACCGCATTCTCGTTTTCCTGCGGCACATTATCAGCAGCAGGTACTGTCGGCTGAGCATCAGGTTCTGTCTGCACAGGTTCGTTTTGGACGGGAGTTTCTTCAAGCGAATTGCCCTCATCATCGGCAACGATATCGACCGCACCGTAGAAAGTCGGAGAGCTTATTCCCATTGCTTTTTTCATGCGCGAATTCAGCACAACAAGCTGTTCACGGAACGGAACAGTATCGGAAAAATGCTCCGCGATCCCGCTGAAATATTCGCCGCTGAACAGCGCTTTAGCCGAAAATTCGGGCATGGGCGCAAGCTCACGCTTTTCCAGTTCGGAGGTTTTCGGACGAGGCAGGACAGCGAGCAATACTGCTGTTACTGCGATCACGCCGAGTATCACCGCGATGCTTATTTTATTGTAAAGCTTAACGTTCTTCTTGTAAGCCTTTGCGGCTTCTATTCTCTTTTCGAGCGAAGATCCTTTGTCTTTTGAACTCATTTGCGATTATCCTTTTTGAGTAAAAATATATGCGAAAACTCATTTCAGCTTAAAAATAAGCTCTATCGTATCGGAATCCTTAATTTTCATGACAAGTCTGCCGTTCCCGATCCTTGCCTCCATCTCCTTTGCCGAATCATCGAAAGCAATAAGATATACTCCGTTGTTTTCTGTGACAGTTCCATTATGGGTTTTGCCGTTCAGCGTAAAAGTCACATTCTTACCGTCTTTGCAGGAAAATTTCGGTCCATTGGAGTCGAGCTGCAGCGATGCGCCGGACACAGTTTTTCCGTTGACCGTCATCTGCTCTATCTTCCATTCCGAGGTTATATCCGCATTTTTCGCAGCATTGCCGCAGGAACAAAGACAGCAAAGCATAATAAGTATGGCAGATGTAAAAATGATGATCTTCTTCATAATGATGACCTCCGTATAATTTTGTCAATTTGCCAAAAGCTTTGTTGATTCGTCATAAAAACGTCAGAATCTGAAATAGAGGAACGGGTTATAGGTCTGACCGACAAGCATTACCGACGAAACGGCGAGCAGTGCGATACAAAGCACCGTTCGGATAACACTTGAAATGGCGAATACTCCGCCCGACTTGCGCTCGATGTGACGGACTTCCTCATCGAGCAGGCGTGAAATTGGCATTGAAAGCACTGCCGCCACGATAATAAGGTAGAGGTTGCTCAGAAGTGCCGACTTCGTAACTTCATCATAAAGAGGGATACCGCCTGCGCCGAACATTGCGCCGAGGCAGGAGCCGAGCTGACCGAGATCGGTAAAATAGAACACTGCCCAGCCGATAAGTATGAAGAAAAGCGCATAGATATGCGAGAAGAATTTCGGCAGCTTGTCAAGAACCTTGAGCATAAAAAGCTTTTCGAGGATTATCAGCACACCGAAGCCCATACCCCATATAATGAAGTTCCAGCTTGCGCCGTGCCAGAGTCCCGTGAGAAACCACACTATCACAAGGTTAAGTATCTGATGCTTGCGGTTTCCGCCGAGCGGAATGTAAACATAGTCACGGAAGAACGAGCCGAGCGAGATATGCCATCTTCGCCAGAACTCCGTTGCCGAGCGTGAAATATACGGGTAGTTGAAATTTTCGGGGAAATGAAAACCGAACATTTTTCCAAGACCTATCGCCATATCGGAATAGCCCGAAAAATCAAAGTAAATTTGCAGCGTGAACATTGCAACGCCGAACCAAGCGGCTGCGACCGAGGTAGGAGCTTTCTCAAATGCAAGCGAATTTGCGGCAAGCTGACCGACCGTGTTTGCGATGATAACTTTCTTTCCAAGTCCGCATATAAAACGGATAATTCCCGAGTTGAAGTCCTCTGCGGTCGTTCTGCGCTCGTCTATCTCAGCCGCAACGCTTTCATATCGGACGATAGGACCTGCAACGAGCTGGAAGAACATCGAAACATAGAGCAAAAAGCTCAGGAATGAATGTTGAGCTTTGACTTTTCCGCGGTAAACATCGACCGTATAGGAGATAGTCTGGAACGTATAGAATGAAATTCCTATCGGGAGCGAAAACGTCGGCTCACGCAGCGAAAGTCCAGTCAGAAGATTTATCTGATGAATAAAAAATGCGCTGTATTTGAACACGAAAAGTATGCCAAGGTTCACAACGAGCGAGAAAACCACGCCAAGCACGGGATGCCCTTTTTTTCGCACGCGGCAATTTTCGATAAAAAGCCCATTAAAATAGTCAACGGCTGCGCTGAAAATGAGCAGCAGCACCCACACGGGTTCTCCCCATGCATAAAATGCGAGCGAAAACAGTGCAAGCACAAGGTTTCGCAGCTTTGCCGACCTCGCCGAATAGTAAAACACAAGGCAAAGCGGCAGAAAAACATATATAAATATAAGGTTTGAAAAGACCATTTCTATCCAATGCTCCCAGTTATTTTTTCAGCTTTGTTTCCTCGGCATCAATGATGCTCATAAGCTCTTCGAGCGTTTTGCTGCTCTTTTTCTTTCTTACGGGAGCGATATTTTCTTTCGGAACTACTGCGTTTTCGGGGATAGTGGAAACAGCTTCGGCAGCAGGCTTTTCCTCTGCGGGAAAGGTCGGCTTGTCGTTTTTCTCGAAGTAATTTTTCACGCTTTCGTCAAATCCCGATTTTGCGGCAGCTTCTTCCTGAATATTTGCAAGGCTGTCGGGGATAACATTGCTGACGTGAGGAGTGAAAACAACACGTTCGCCCTCGGAGCTGCGCACTGCATCTGCGGTTATCCTTGTGGGAGCGGCGGCATAAGCAGGTTCGCTGCCCGATGAAGCTTTCGCAGATGCGCTGACGGGAGATGTGTGCTTTGCAATGCCGCTGATGCGTTCAAGGCGTTCATTCGGCGTTTCGTTTTCGGGGATACGGACGGGTTCTTTTTCTTCGGCAACGAAATCGGCTCTGCCGTTGCTGTCAACGGTAAGGCGCGACTTCGGGCGCAGATCGTCCTCATCAAAATCGAAATCACGGCTTCTCGGACGTCTTACAACGAGCGGAGATCCCTCGCTTCTTTCCGGACGGCGGGGTTCGGGCGCTTCATCTTCAAACTTCGGTTTTGTAATGGTTACGGCAGGAGCTTCTTCCTTTCTGCGCGAATTTATAACATCATCGATATCATCGAGTGAAGAGGCTTCACGTTCAAGCGCTTTGAGCCTGTTTATGCGGACTACCTGAACTGCTATTATAATAGTAAGCGGAATGATAAGCACGATGATTATTCCGACCGTGCTTGTGGCGAAGTCGATGAACTTTCCGAACGCTTCGAGCTGCCACACAGCCTTTGCGATAACGGCGGATTTTTCCACGCGGAAGGTTTCGTTATCGGGTGCAACGTCAAATTTAACTATGTATGCATCGTCCTGCACTTCGGTAACACGTGTCAGGACAGTATATTCGCCGATCTTACAGAGGATAACGCTGCCTGCTTCGATGGAATCGTTCTCCGACTCCTTAGCAACGATTATCGTTCCCTGCGGTATGCTCGTTTCCATATTCACGGCTTTTGTTCGGTAAAAGCAGTAGCCGAAAACACTTGTGGCGGTGTTGTCCTTGTGAAAAACAACGCCTATGAATATCATTGCTGCGATAACGGCAATGAAAAGTATTATCAATATTATCTCCGCAACGGAAAAGGCGGAAAATTTCTTATTGGTTCGTGACATCTGCGGTTCGTCCTTTCAAAAATTCGCATTCCTTTATAACTTTATAAACAGATAAAAATATTATAGCATACTTTTTTACAAAATAAAACCCCCAAAGCACTAAAATTTCTTAAAAATCTTAAATTTTGCTTAATTCGTTCTGTATTTTATTGACAAAGCCGCGAAACGGTGCTATACTCTTAACGTTAAAAAATCAATATTTACGATATAAGCACATTTTAAGCTGTGCTTACCAAGGAAGGAAGTTCTAAATGAAAAAGTCAAAGCTCTTATCCCTCACAATTGCAGGTATTCTTGCCGTTTCGATGACAGCCTGCGGAAATGCGAACTCCACCCCAGACGGTGGAGAGATCACGACCTCCGAGATCACAGAGGCTGAAACCGTTGTAAACGAAACAGAAGTTGAAACAGAAGAAACAACAGCCGAAGCTGCCGATGCTGACAGCGTTATCGACCGCGAGGGCAACCTCGTTGAAGTTCCCGCAGAGATCAACACTATCATTTCCGCAGCTCCGTCCGTAACGGAAATTCTCGCAGGACTTGGACTTGCTGACAAGATCATCGCGGCAGACAAGTATTCCGCTGACGTTGAGGGCATTGATCCTGCTGTATGCACACTTGATTTCTACAACCTCAACACAGAAGAACTCGTTGCCCTTGCTCCCGATGTTATCATCATCAACGGCATTTCCGACAACGGCGACACCGACCCTTATGCTGAACTTAAAGCAGCAGGCACAAACGTTGTTTACATTCCGTCCGCTGTTTCTCTTGACGGCATCAAGGACGACATCGCTTTTCTCGCAGCTTACACACGCACTTCCGACAAGGGCGATGAACTCATCGGCACTATCGACAGCTGCATCAGCGATATTTCCGCAAAGGCTGCAAACATCACCGAAAAGAAGTCCGTTTACTTTGAAATAAGCGCAGCTCCTTACCTTTACACAACAGGCAGCGGCACATTCCTCAACGAGATCATCGAACTTGTCGGCGCAGAGAATATCTACGGCGGCGAAGAGGGCTGGATCTCCAACTCCGATGAAACAGTTATCGCTGGCAACCCCGATGTTATCCTCACAAGCGTTGCTTATGACGGCTACGACTTCAACGAGATCACAGCAAGAGAGGGTTGGGACGTTCTCACAGCTGTAAAGAACGGCGAGGTTTATCAGGTAGGTGCAAACGAAACGAGCCGTGCATCTCAGCACGTTGTTGACGGCATCAACGAGATTGCATCTGCAATTTATCCCGACGTTTACGGCGAAAATGCAAACGTTACAGCCTGCAGTTCCGCAGCTGACCTTGCAGCTTAACGCAGGGTGAAGCGCCTTAACTTAACAGCAAAAATAACGGCGGTGATACTCTGTGCATTCGCTTCCCTCGTCATTGGAATATGCGTGGGAAGTGTCACGGTATCACCGCTTCATATTTTTGCGGCAATAAAAAATGCGTTCTTCGGCGTTCCGCTCCCGAGCGATGTCACCGAGGGCGAAGTGAGCATAATCGCAGGGATAAGACTTCCGAGAGTGGTTCTCAGCTTTATTGTCGGGGCGGCTTTTTCCGTCAGCGGTGCAGCTGTCCAGTCGGTTCTCCGCAATCCCCTCGCCTCCCCTTTCACGCTCGGAACTTCAAGCGGCGCATCACTCGGTGCGAGCCTTGTCATTGTCACGGGTTTTTCGCTTTTCGGCAGCTACTCGACAGCAGCAGGCGGTGCGATATTTGCAGTTGCAACGATGTTTATAATGGTAGCTTTTGCACGACGGCTCGACCGAAGCCTGCAAAGCAGCACGGTAGTCCTCACGGGAATGGTGCTTTCGCTTTTCATAAGTGCTTGGGTAAGCCTTATGGCGACATTTTCGGACGAAAGATACCGCCAGCTCATCAAGTGGCAGAACGGCAGCTTTGCAGGAAGAGGCTTCGGATATTCGGCGTTTCTGCTCGCAGTTTTTGCGGTATGCTTCACCGTATTTATGATTAACTCAAAGCAGCTCGACCTGCTGACGTTCGGCGATGAGCAGGCGATGTCGATAGGCGTGAACACCTCTGCCGCAAAGACGATACTGCTCGTGCTTGCGTCCGTGCTTTCGGGAACGGCTGTCGCTTTCGCAGGAGTTATCGGCTTTGTTGACCTTATCGCGCCGCATATCACAAGGAAAATCTTCGGTCCGAAGCATAAGCTCCTCCTGCCGATGACAGCACTTGTCGGCGGTGCGTTTATGACGGTATGCGATGTTGCGGCGAGAACGCTCGCAGTCCCGAACGAGCTTCCTGTCGGGGTCATAACCTCGCTTATCGGCGCGCCGTTTTTCGCAGCGGTTTTCTTTAAAAGGAGAAAGTGAAGCTATGCTCGAAGTAAAAGAACTTTCCTGCGGATATGGAAATGATACTATTGTAAAAAATGTGAGCTTTTCAGTAAAAGACGGAGAGATACTTTCAATAACGGGGCCGAACGGCTGTGGAAAAACGACGCTCCTGCGTGCTTTGTGCGGAATTATCCCCTATAAGTCAGGCAGTGCGCTCATCGGCGGAAAAGAGATACGCTCAATGTCCCGTGAGGAACTTTCGGCGAATGCCGCACTTCTTTCGCAGACGGGCGCAGGCGGCGAGTACAGCGATTTTACCGTCCGTGAAACTGTAGCACTCGGAAGATACGCAAAAAGCAAAGGCTTCGGCTCGGATAAAGCCGATGAAGCCGCCGCAGAGGAGTATATGAAAAAAACAGATACTCTCCCCATCGCAGACAGCGTTATAACCGAACTTTCGGGCGGTCAGCTCCAGCGAGTTCTTCTTGCAAGAGCATTCGCGCAAGAACCGAAGATAATCTTCCTTGACGAGCCTGCGAACCACCTCGACCTGAAACGTCAGATAGAGCTTATCGAAATGCTCAAAGCCTGGGCGGCAGACGGAAAAAGCGTTGTAGGTGTTTTCCATGACCTCAACCTTGCCGCCGAGCTTTCGGACAGGATAATGGTGATGAACGAGGGCAGGACGGAAATACTCGATTCGTCGGAGAATGTATGCCGTTCGGAAAAGCTGAATGAGATCTACGGCTTTGATATAAGGTCTTATATGCAAAAGACATTGAAAAAGTGGGAATAAACAAATATTCCCCAAAATAGTGAAGCCAAATGCCGGTCAAGCTAAGCACAGCTTGCGGGGGCAGGGAACCCCTGCAGGAAGTTCGTATACACTTTATGTCGAGCTGTTACCCTACTACTCGGTACCGTTAATAGATGCGCAGAGGAGAGTTCACCGGGCGAGTAGCCCCATTGCCGCTTCCGCAGAAGCGAAATACCTAAAACTACAGCTAAAAGTTCTGTTGCGATAGTGTAATCAGTATCAAATCAAAAGGCGCAATTCACATTTAAAAAGTTAAACAGAACGTGAGAAATCAGTTCCGTAAATCTATAAAATGTGAATTGCGCTATTCTGTTTTTCCAAAATCTATCCTTGAAGCAAAATACACGAACGAAGTAAGTGAATTTTCACTTCAACGTAATATGAATGGTTATGCCGAAATGGTCAGATATGGAATTCGCATTAAGACCCCGTATTTTAGGCATTTTTTCTTACCAAAACTAAAGAACCCTGTTTTCAATGGTTTTATCCGGAGAAAACAAGGTTCTTTTTTAGAACCTGTCTTCATAAGAAATGTGTGCGGATTTTCGAGCATAATTTTGTTGCAGACAAGGCAAGGATTTTTAACGCAGTCTGCGGCAAAATTTGCCGAAAAGACGTGCGCATATGCTTGTGAAGACGGGTTCTTAATGTGCATCAAAATATACGAAACAATTCTCCCGTCGCAATACAAAATTACGGCTTTGCCCGTGAATTTTCGGAACAATATAATTACGCATTACGAATTACGCATTACGCATTAAAATCCCCTTGACGAAGTGCATTTCTTGGTTTATAATGGGATAAAAGCTATGAATATAATCGACAGAAAGGCTTGACGGCTATGCGACAGCTCAATTGCTCCGACATTGAAAACGAATATCTGAAGAACACTTCGCAGGTCTGCGATGAGGATATAAAAATGATAAACAAAAAGACCCGATGCAGGGAAAGCCTTGCGGAAAACATCGTGCTTATCGCAATTTTCGGCGCAGGTGCGGTATATTCTCTGTTATACAGCAGAGAAACGCTCCCCGCATGCTGTATTCTTGTGCTTATGCTTTTGTGGGTGCTGAAAAGAGAGCTGAAAAAGCAGAACGTCACCGCCTGCTATGCTGTCGTGACCGAGAAAAAGGAGCGCTGGGCGAAAGAAAATGCCAAAAAGAAGCTTCACGTTCTGCCCTATGAACAGACCGACTGCATCGGCTCGTCCAACCGCAAACAGCACCTTTTTTACAATATACGAAGCTATTATTTCTGCTCGGTCGATATCAACGGCGGGATTTTTGAGTACGTCTGCTGTTATGACAATGACTATGACAAAATTGAAGTGGGAGATACGGTCGTTATAGGCGGAAATACGGGCTTGCCGATAGTTTACAGGTGTGCGGCTTCGGAAAAGGACAGCTGAACGGATTTTCAATATAACTCAGCTATGTGTCTATTTGATATATATTTAATATTAAATATATTCACATA
>OHKP01001247.1_pt1 | contig 10983 bp, 6 predicted proteins | sample 1568861 | NCBI WGS metagenome assembly OHKP01 (sample SAMEA3879524, study PRJEB24766) | human gut metagenome | biome: human-associated habitat; feature: feces | place: USA | collected 1985/1987 | reverse complement strand
GGAAAAGGAAATTGCCGACAGCGGTCTGGTGGTGCTGGAAGGCGGCACGCATTTCGCATATCTGGAGCAGGCGGCGCGCTTTCAGACGATTGTGCGTCAGTTTCTGCTGAACTGATTTGGATGGGGCAGGAGTGAATCAGGTGATTAACTTTCTGAAATGGCTTCCGGCGCTGGCGACTGCCTTGGCGATGCTGCTGGCACAACGGAGCCTGATGCATGATTTCCAGCTGGAAAGCTACCAATTTCCCGGCTATTTCCGGACACTGCGGCGCAATTGGAAGCGCGCGCTGCTGCCCGGCGTCACGCTGGCGGCGTACTTGACGCTGCTGTATTTGGCGTACCGGAGCGTTGACCGGATGCTGGACATGAGCGTCGGCAAAATTCTGCTGGCGCTGGTGAATGCAGCGCTGGCGGTCGCGGGCGGCTGGTGGTGCCGGTCGATTTTCCAGCAGAAGAAGGCGAAAAAGCCGTTTGTCGTCACGATGCGCGTCAAGCGGACGTACATTGTCATGGGCGTTGTCTATACGCTGCTCTGCACGCCGATTGCGCTGCTGACGAAGGTGTACTTCTGCGGGCTGCTGCCGCTGCTGCTGCCGCTCTGGGTGGCGCTGGGCGGATTGCTGGCGTGGCCGATTGAGAAGCTCGTGAGCGAAATGTATTTCCGCGACGCGCAGAAGAAGCTGGCGGCGCGCCCGGACATCATCAAAATCGGCATTACCGGCAGCTACGGCAAGACGAGCGTCAAGTTCATTCTCGGCACAATTTTGCAGGAGAAGTATCAGACGCTGATTACGCCGAGCAGCTTCAATACGCCGATGGGCGTGACGAAAATCATCCGTGAGCGCCTGACGCCTGCGACGCAGGTGTTTGTGGCGGAAATGGGCGCACGGCACGTCGGGGATATCAAGGAACTGTGTCGACTGGTGCATCCGCGTTACGGTGTGCTGACGAGCGTCGGTCCGCAGCATTTGGACACCTTCCACACCTTGGAGCGCATCAAAAATACGAAATATGAATTGATGGACGCTGTCCCGGCGGATGGCTGCTGCTTTTTCCCGGATGACGGCGCAATCTGCCGCGAACTCTATGACCGAACGGAGAAAGAAAAGCGCCTCTGCTGCCTGCGTTACAGCCCGGACGCGGACGTGTGGGCAACGGATGTGACGGTTTCCCCGATGGGCAGCCGATTCGTCCTGCATACGTCGGCGGAGGAAATTGCGTGCGAAACGCGCCTGCTGGGGGAACACAACATCCAGAACATCCTGCTTGCCGCGACGGTTGCGCTCCATCTGGGGCTGACCATGCGGCAAGTAGCACGCGGCATCAGCAAACTGCAGCCGGTGGAGCACCGTTTGCAGCTGATTCCGTCGCCGGGCATCACCATCATCGACGATGCGTTCAATTCCAACCCGAAGGGCGCGGAAGCGGCGGTGAAGGTACTGGGGGCGTTCCAAGCGCGGCGCATCATCATTACCCCCGGTATGGTCGAATTGGGCGGACAGGAAGCGGCGTTCAACCGCGAATTTGGGCGGAAAATCTGCGGCAACGCGGATATCGCCATTCTCGTGGGCAAGAAACACACGCAGCCGATTGCCGAAGGGCTGCTCGCAGCGGGCTTCCCGCAGGGAAATCTGCACGTCGTCGCCAGCCTCGACGAAGCGACGGCGCTCCTGCGGCAGATTGGGTGTCCCGGCGACATTGCAATGTTTGAAAACGATCTTCCGGATCACTATTCTGAAACGTAAGGAAGCTCTGACGAATCAATCAGAGATTCCGTAAAGGCAAGGAGATTTTTGTTATGGCAAAGGTTCAGCTTGGTGTGATTTTCGGTTCCCGCAGCTGTGAGCGCGAGGTATCCATCATCAGCGCGGTGCAGCTGATGAACCATGTGGACAGCGAGAAGTACGACGTCATCCCGGTGTATATCGGCGAAAACGGCGTCTGGTATACGGGGAATGCGCTCCGCCGCATTGAGACGTACACGCCCTTTGACCCGAACAAAGCGGGCATCGAAGCCGTTGCGCTGGACGTGACGGCGGGTTCGGGCGCGCTGCTGGCGAACCGTCCCGGCAAGGGGCTGTTCTCTCATCCAACGCAGGTCATGGTAGCGCGGCTGGAAGTTTGCGTTATCGTCATGCATGGGCTGAACGGCGAGGACGGCACGCTGCAGGGAATGCTGGAACTGGCGAATCTGCCGTACACGTCCACGGGCGTGGCAGGCAGCGCCATCGGCATGGATAAAATCATGATGAAGCAGTTCTTCCGCGGCGCGGGGACGCTGCCGTGTCTGCCGGATTGCTGGTTCACACGCGCCATGTATCAGCAGGACAAAAACGCCGTGCTGGACAAGGTGGAGAAGGAACTGGGCTATCCTGTGTTCGTCAAGCCCGCGAACCTTGGCTCTTCCATCGGTGTCAGCCGTGCGGATGACCGCGAAGGGCTGATGGATAGCCTTGAACTGGCATTTGAGTACGACCGCCGCGTGCTGGTTGAGAAGGGGCTGGATCACCCGATTGAGCTGAACTGCTCCGTACTGGGCTACGATGGCGACGTGGAAGCCAGCCCGATTGAGATGCCGCTGTCGGGTCAGCAGTTCCTCGATTTCAAGGAGAAGTATCTTGCCAATGGCGGCTCGAAGGGCATGGCGAGCCTGCACCGCGTGCTGCCCGCGCCGATTGAGGACAGCCTGCGCGATAAGATTCAGGCCATGTCCTGCGATATTTTCCGGATGCTGGACTGCAAGGGCGTTGTGCGCATCGACTACATGTTCGACCGCGCGTCCGAGCAGGTATACATCACTGAAATCAACACGATTCCCGGCTCGCTGGCATTTTACCTGTGGGAGAACAAGGGCATGAAGTATTCGCAGCTGATTGACCGCATGGTGGACTGCGCGCGCAAGGCGAACGAAGACCGCAACATGCGCAATTATGCTTATTCCTCCGATATTTTGAAGGGCGTTTCGCTCGGCGGCACGAAGGGCGCAAAGGGGAGCAAGGGCAGCAAATTCTAATACTATTTCCTGCATTCACCTGCACCATCTGCTTGCGCATTCTTATCTGAGAAATAGCATCAATCAACACAAATGCAAAATCCATGAAGGAGGGAAAATGCTTGCGATTGGAGGATATCAAGTCGCCGCAGGACATTAAAGGTTTGTCCTATGCGGAGATGAACGATCTTGCCGCGCAGATTCGTACAGAACTGGTCACGACCATTTCCAAGCGCGGCGGGCATTTGGCGAGCAATCTGGGCGTGGTAGAATTAACGATGGCGATTCACCGCGTGTTCAACATGCCGGAGGACAAAATCGTCTTCGATGTGGGGCATCAGAGCTACGTCCATAAGCTGCTGACGGGGCGCTACCGCACGTTCTGCACCCTGCGCTCCTTCGGCGGCATGTCCGGCTTTCCGAAGCGCTCCGAAAGCGAATATGATGTGTTCGAGACGGGTCATGCCTCTACCGCGCTGTCCGCAGCGCTGGGGCTGGCGCGCGCCCGCGATTTGCAGGGGCAGCATCACCATGTGCTGGCGCTGGTGGGCGATGGCGCAATGACCGGCGGCATGTGCTATGAGGCGCTCAACGACGCGGGTGACAGTCATACGCGTATGATTGTCATTCTGAATGACAACGAAATGTCGATTGCGCCGAACGTGGGGGCGCTTTCGCAGCACCTGACGGATCTGCGCGTCTCCAGCGGGTGGACAAGCACGAAGCGGGTCATCCGCAAAGGTTTGTCCTGCCTGCCCGTAGTCGGAAAACCGCTTCAGTGTTTTTTATCGTGGGCAAAAAAGAGCGTCAAGTCCATGTTCGTGCGCGAAAATCAAGAGGGATTCTTCAATAGCCTTGGCTTCCATTATTTCGGCCCGATTAACGGGCATGACCTCAAGGCCCTGGAGCACACATTGGAGGCCGTCAAACAGTTGGATGAGCCGGTTGTCGTGCATGTGCTCACAAAAAAAGGCTATGGATACAGCGCAGCGGAGGACAAGCCGGAGCGCTTCCACGGCACGCCGCCGTTCTATGTGGAAACCGGTACGGCGCGCAAGAAGGGAACGCTGCCGTCCTATGGGCAGGTAATGGCGGAAACGCTGTCCGAAATGGCGAAAACGGATGAGAAAATCGTCGCGATTACCGCCGCTATGCCGTCGGGTACGGGCTTGTCGTACTTTGCGGAGCGTTTTCCGCGCCGCATGATGGACGTCGGCATTGCGGAGGAACATGCCGTCACGATGGCAGCTGGGCTGGCGGCGGGCGGCATGAAGCCGTACTTCGCGGTCTACGCGTCGTTCTTCCAACGGTCGTTTGACCAGATGATACATGACGTTTGTATGCCGAAACTGAACGTGACGCTGCTGCTTGACCGTGCGGGGCTGGTCGGCGAGGATGGCGCGACGCACCACGGCGTGTGGGATTTAGCGTCAATGCTGCCCGTGCCGAACATGGTGATTCTGGCGCCGCGCGACCTGAATGAGCTGCGTGTCATGATGCGCTGGACGCAGGAGAACGAATCCCCCTGCGCCATCCGCTATGGGCGTGAATCCGTCGATTTGTCGGCGCGCTACCCGGCGCAGGATAAGCCGTTCCGCATCGGTGAATGGGAGCTGATGGAGCAGGGGGAGGATGTGGCGCTGCTGGCTGTCGGCTCGATGGTGGCGGAAGCGATTGAAGTTCGCGACCTGCTGGAAAAGCGCGGCATTCACGCATCGCTGGTGAACTGCCGGAGTGTGAAGCCGATGGACGAGAAAATGCTGCATCAGCTGGCGAATCGCCCAATCGTCACGATGGAGGAGCATGTGCTGATGGGCGGCTTCGGCAGCGTGGTCTGCGCGTTCCTGTCCGGCGAAGGGCTGCCCGCGCCGATGCTGTCCTTCGGCATCCCGGATACCTTCGTGCAGCATGGACGGCGTGATCAGCTGCTGAAATACTTGGGATTGACGCCGGAACTGATGACCCAGCGCATCGTCATCGCGCTGAAGAATGGAGAAAAGCATCAATGAGCGAAAAGCAACGGGCTGATGTAGCGCTGGTGGAACGCGGGCTTTGCGAAAGCCGCACGAAGGCGCAGGTCAGCATCATGGCGGGCGAGGTGTACGTCGGCACGCGCCGCATCGACAAGGCGTCGGAACTGATTAAGCCGGAGGACGAGCTGGGAATCCGCGGCAAGTCGAACCCCTACGCCAGCCGCGGCGGATTGAAGCTGGAAAAGGCGATTACGTCCTTTCAGGCGGATCTGCGCGGCAAGGTGTGCATGGACATCGGCGCGGCGACCGGCGGCTTCACGGACGTCTGCCTCCAAAACGGCGCGGCGCATGTCTATGCGATTGACGTCGGCTACGGGCAGTTCTCGTGGAAACTGCGCAACGACCCGCGCGTGACGCTCTATGAGCGGACGAATGCGCGTCTGCTGACGCCGGACATGCTGCCGCTGCACCCGACCGTTACGGTGATGGATGTGTCCTTCATCAGCATTCGCCTGATTTTGCCTGTTGCGGCGCAGCTGATGGGCGAGGAGGGCGTGTTCTATACGCTGATTAAGCCGCAGTTCGAGGCGGGACGTGACCGCATCGGCAAGAAAGGCGTCATCCACGACCCGAAGGTGCACGAGGACGTGCTGCGGGAGATTGTGGAATTCGCGCCGACCATCGGCTGGCAGGTGCAGCAGCTTGATTATTCGCCGATTAAGGGGCCGGAGGGCAACATTGAGTTCTTGGGCAAAATCACCGTCCGGACGCAGGAAACTGAGCCGATGACGCCGGAAATCATCCACGAGCTGGTGAAAAAGGCGCATCAGGAGCTAAAGGGTTCTTCACACAAGTAATACGATTTCCTGCATTCACCTGCGCCATCTGCGTGCGCATTCTCATTTGGAAATGGTATCAAAATTTCTGTATATGCTTGCATGAATATTCATCTTGTGTTATAATGGGGATACTTCGGGTGCTGTTTGTGAAAAAAACGGCAGACTGAATCAGGATGGAGGGAACGGCGTGCGACTTGGCATCGTCATTCATGGTCATCGGCCGGATGCAATGGCAGCGGCGCATCATGCAGTGGCACAGCTTGCGTCCTGCGGCGCGCAGGTGCTGGTGGAAGATGAGGTGCTGGCAGCGTTTGCGTCGGGCAGCGTGACTTCGCTGAATGCGCCGGATGCGCGGGCGGATGTGATTCTGTCGCTGGGCGGCGACGGCACGCTGCTTCGCGGCGCACAGTATGCGCTTTCGTGGGATGCGGCGCTGCTCGGCGTGAACCTGGGGCGCGTCGGATTTTTGGCGGAAGGCGAGGCAGACGCCCTGCCGAAGCTGTTGGACAAGGTCATCCGCGGCGACTACGAGACAGAGCGCCGCGCAGTGCTGTCTGTGCAGATGAATGGGCAAAGCTGGTACGCCATCAACGACGTGGTGATGAGCCGCGGCGGCTATGCGCGGCTGATTACGGTTACGGCGCTGGTGGATGGCGCACTCGCCGGGCATTACATTGCCGATGGGCTTGTTGTCGCCACGCCGACGGGGTCAACCGGCTATTCGCTCTCCGCTGGCGGCCCGATTATTTCCCCGAAAGTGGATTGCATGGTGCTCACGCCGATTTGTGCCCACAGTTTGCAGCATCGTCCGACCGTTGTGCAAGGCAGCGCGCAGATTCGCCTGCTATTGGGGTCGGATGCGCCGCAGAGCGCCTGCCTGCAAGTCGATGGGCAGACGTACGCGCAGCTGGATGACGGTGCGGTGGTCGAAATCAGTCGTGCCGATCGAGCTCATCCGCACGAGTGACCAGCCGTTCTTCAACCTTGTCCGCGAAAAGCTGACGGAATGGACCCGATAACACAAAATGTAAAGGCAGGTGCTGCGGAAATATGAAAACCGTTCGACAAGTGGCAATCCTCGATATCATCGAAAAACAGGAAATTGAAACGCAGGAGGAACTCGCCAGCGCCCTGAATGCGCGGGGCATCCGCGTGACGCAGGCGACCGTATCCCGCGACATTAAGGAATTGCGGCTGCTGAAAGTGCTGACCCCCTCCGGCAAGTACAAATACGCAACGGGCGATCAGGCGGACAACAATCTGACCGACCGTTTCATTCGGATGCTGGCGGAATCGCTGCTGTCTGTCTCGTCGGCGAACAACCTGATTGTGGTGAAAACCTTGTCGGGTTCAGCGAACGTCGCGGCGGAAGCGCTGGACAGTATGCACTGGCCGGAGGTGCTGGGGACGCTGGCAGGCGACAACACGGTGCTGCTGATTATCCGCTCGAACGAGGAGACGATCACTGTCACCAGCCGCATCCGGGAAATGATGAAATAACGGCAATGGTTATCCCCGGCACGGAAAAGGAGTATCCATCATGATTCTATCCATGCGAATGCGGAATATCGCGCTGATTGAGGAACTGAGTCTGGAATTCGGCGAAGGGCTGCACGTTATGACCGGCGAAACCGGCGCGGGCAAATCCATCGTCGTGGACGCGGTCAATCTGGTGCTGGGCGGACGCGCCGCGCGGGAACTCATCCGCACGGGAACGGACAAGGCGTGGGTCGAAGCGGTGTTCGATGCCAGCGGCAATGAGGAAGTCGCAAAATGGGCGCAGGCGCAGGAACTTGATGATTTTGACGGTACGGTAACGCTCTACCGCGAAATCACGCGCTCCGGGCGCAACCTCTGCCGCGTCTGCGGGGTGGTGATGCCGCTGTCCGCGCTCAAAGACATCGCCGTACTGCTGATGGATGTGCATGGGCAGCACGAGGCGCAGTTCCTGATGAACTCGCAGTATCACCTGCTGTTTCTGGATGCTGCGGGCGGCGACGATTATCAGGCGCTGCTCAGCCGCGTGGATGCGGCGTATCAGGCGTTCATCACCAACCATCGGCAGTACGCGCGCTTGGTCAAGGAGAATGAGAAGAAGCAGTACCGCATGGAATCGCTGAAAAAGTCGCTGGAGGAATTGGAAAAAGCACGGCTGAAGCTGGGCGAGGAAGAAACGCTGGCAGCGGAAAAAGAGCGCTTCCGGCATTCAGAGAAGATTGCGACAGCGGTTGCGGCGGCGCATCGGGCGATTTCAGCGAACGATGACAGCGAGACGGTACTTTCGCGCGTGAAGGAAGCGGCGGATGCGCTTCGGTCGCTGGCGGCGTTCGGCGAAAACTACGTCAGTCTGGCGCAGCGGTGCGATTCGGCGTACTATGAGCTGGAGGAAATCGGCTACGAACTGGCGGATTTGACCGAAAAAGGGGAGTTCGACCCCGTTCGGGCGGAGAAAGTTGAGACGCGGCTGGATTTGATTCGGCGCATGGAACGCAAGTACGGCGAAACGGTGGCGGAAGTCCTTTCGCAGCAGCAGAAGATGCAGGAGGAATACGACAATTACGTTTCGTTGGATGAGCAGGTTGCCAAAACCGGCGCGGAGCATAAGCGGCTCTTGGCGCAGTATCGGCAGTTGGCCCGTCAGCTGACGGAGGCGCGGCACGGGCTGGCGAATGAGTTTGAGAAGAACATGATGGCGCAGCTGAAAGACCTCGGCATGGGCAACACCATCTTCCAAGTGTCGTTCGCGATTCGCCCGGAAGGGAAGATTTTCATGCCGCAGTCGGTCGGCGACGACGTGATTGAGTTCATGATTTCCCCGAACCCCGGCGAGCCGCTGAAGCCGCTGTCAAAAATCGCGTCTGGCGGCGAATTGTCGCGCCTGATGCTGGCGATTAAGAGCCTCGAAGCTGAAAAAGGCGGCGTCGGCACGATGGTGTTCGACGAAATCGACACGGGCATCAGCGGACGGATGGCGCAGGTCGTCGCGGAGAAGATGGCGCTGATCGCGCGCAAGCGGCAGGTTATCTGCGTGACGCACCTGCCGCAGATTGCGGCGATGGCGGCACACCAGTTTCTTGTGGAGAAGCGTGTGGAAGGGGAGCGGACGAATACGAGTGTTCGCCTGCTTTCACCCAAGGAACGAATCAGCGAAGTCGCGCGGATGCTCGGCGGCGCGGACGGCAGCGAGGGCAGTGCCATGAGTCACGCAGCGCACATGCTCTATGTGGCGGGAAATCTGCCGGAAGAAGATATTAGCCATAGCTAATGGTGAAATTGACTAAAAAACTTTGGCTGACATTTGTCAAACTTTTCGCTGTACCAAATGCCTTGTTATATGATATAATAGATTTCGTGTGATTGTGTCCTGTTCAGACGGATTCCGTCTGAATATGTGTTTTCTGCTGTCACGGCAGGGGATGCAAAAGGATTTGGAAAGGGGTTTTCTCTGTGTTTGTCAAACACATGTTTCCCGGCGGAACGCATCCGCATGAGGGCGTAAACGGCAAGGCCGTCAACAGCGGCAATGCCATTCGTGAGCTGCCCGCGCCTGCGCGCGTGGTGATTCCGCTCTCGCAGCATATCGGTGCGCCCTGCAAGCCCATCGTGCAGAAGGGTGATTTGGTGCTGGCGGGTCAGAAGATTGGCGAAGCGGGCGGCTTTGTGTCCGCACCGGTGCATTCATCCGTCTCCGGCAAGGTCGTCGGCATTGAGCCGGTCGAGCTGGCGAATGGTTCGACGGTGTCCGCCGTCGTCATCGAGAACGACTTCCAGAACAACTGGGTGGAACTGCATCCGGCAGAGCACCCGGAAACGCTGACCGCGCAGGAATTGCAGACCATCGTCCGCGAAGCCGGCATCGTCGGCATGGGCGGCGCGACGTTCCCCACGCAGGTCAAGATAACGCCCCCGAAGGGCAAGACGATTGAGAAGCTCGTCATTAACGGCGCGGAGTGTGAACCGTACTTGACAGCTGACCATCGCCTGATGCTGGAAAAGCCCGCGGAAATCATCGACGGCATCCACCTGATGATGCTCGCGCTGGATGTCAAGGAAGCGCACGTCGGTGTGGAGAACAACAAGATGGACGCGGTGGAAGCGCTCCGTGCCGCGGCGAAGAATGTCGAAGGCATCACGATTCATGATTTGCCCGTCCGCTATCCGCAGGGCGGTGAAAAGCAGCTGGTGTATGCCCTGACGCGCCGCAAGGTGCCGACCGGCGGTCTGCCGCTGGATGTCGGCTGCGTGGTCAGCAATGTTGGCACGGTGTATGCCATTCAGCAGGCGATTCGCGAGGGTCGCCCGCTCGTGCAGCGCGTGACGACCGTTGGCGGGCTGGTCAACAACCCCGGCAACTTCCTCGTTAGCGTCGGTACGCCGATCGACACGCTGCTGGAAGCCTGCGGTGGAATGCAGTCTGGCGCACGGATGCTCATCAGCGGCGGTCCGATGATGGGCATGGCGATTACCCGCACGGATATCCCGGTCACGAAGGGCACCTCCGGCGTGCTTGTGTTGGGCGAAGAAGCCGTTGACCCGGTGGAATCCGCCTGCATCAACTGCGGCCGCTGCCTGCGCGCCTGCCCGATGCAGCTGATGCCGACGCTGCTTGACCGCTGCGTCCGCGCCGACCGCTATGACGAAGCCGAAAAGTACGGCATCATGAACTGTATCGAATGCGGTGCGTGCACCTTCGTCTGCCCCGCCAAGCGCCTGCTTACGCAGTCCTGCCGTCAGGGCAAAAAGGTGATTACGACCCGCAAGAAGGCGGAAGCCGCGAAGAAAGCCGCGGCAGAAGCTGCAAAGAAGGCTGCTGAAGAGCAGTCCAAGAAGGAGGCATAACACCATGCAGAATAATCTTGTGATGACCTCCTCGCCCCACCTGCGCGACCATAGCAGCACGCAGCGCATCATGCAGGAGGTTTGTCTGGCGCTGCTGCCGGCTGGCATTGCGGGCGTTATCATCTTCGGCTGGAGCGCGCTGATGCTCATCTGCGTGTCCGTGGCAACCTGTGTTCTATCTGAATTTGTGTGGGAAAAGCTGACGAAGCAGACGGTGACGATTGGCGACTGGAGCGCCGTCGTGACGGGTCTGCTGCTGGCGTACAACCTCCCGGCGAACGCGCCGTGGTGGCTGGCGGTGGTCGGCGGCGTGATTGCCATCGTCCTCGTCAAGCAAATG
>OHKP01001225.1_pt1 | contig 11122 bp, 9 predicted proteins | sample 1568861 | NCBI WGS metagenome assembly OHKP01 (sample SAMEA3879524, study PRJEB24766) | human gut metagenome | biome: human-associated habitat; feature: feces | place: USA | collected 1985/1987 | reverse complement strand
CTGGATCGCAGACCTGAACGAAAAGAAGCAGCTTCTTCTGGACGCTCTGGAAAAGTCGAAGGAACCCACGCTGTCCGACCTGCTGGTGGATTACTTCAACCTCCGCAACGAGCAGCGCAGCGATTGGTCTGGCAAGGCAAAACTGAAATGCACTGTCCGAGACTTTGAGGAAGTCAAACGGGCGGTGGACTATCTGAAAGCCCATTCTCTGAACACCATCGAGGATCTGGATACCGCAATTTCTAACCTGAACCAGACCGCCGCCCCTCTCCGTAGGCAGTTGAAGCAGAACGAAAACCGTATGCGGGCAATCGCCCAGATCAAAGACGCTGCCGCCGTCCATGCCAAGCTGAAGCCCATCCATGACATCTTTATCAAGAAGAACTTCAAGCTGACCAAGGACGCTTACTCCGCCCAGCACAAGGACGAGCTGGACGCATTCAATAAAGCCGTCCGCACCCTGATGAAGCTGAACGGCAGCACAGCGGTGGATTTTTCGGCATTGAATGCCGAATTTTCTGCGCTGCAATCCAGCAGCGCAGAGTTGCGCACCCAACTGGAAACCTTGCAGCCGGATGTCTCTGCCCTGAAAAGTGTCCGCAAGTATATCGACATGGTACTGAATAAGCAGCAGCTTTCCGTACCGGGCGGCAAGACCCCGGAAAAGGAATCGGTGCTGAAAAAGCTGGAAGAAGCCAAGGCGGCGCAATCCCAGAAGAAGGCCGAGCAAAAAAATCACACACCGGAACTTTAAGGAGAAAGAAATATGACCTACACCCAAGCCCAGATCGACAAAGCCAATGCGGTGGATCTGGAAAAATTTCCCCGGGCGCAGGGCGAAACGCTGGTGCGCAGCGGAAAGGAGTATCGCTGGAAAACCCACGACAGCCTGACCGTCTGCGGAAACAAATGGTTCCGGCACAGCCAGAGCCAAAACCGCCGCTCCCAAGAATCCCAATTTATGAAAAGAACGCAGGCAGAACTTTTCGCAAAGGTGAAGGCTCTGCCTGCTTTTTTGCACCCCTGCCGCACTTTTCTCTTCGCCGCAAATGTGCTACAATAGCCTTAGCATAAGGAAAAGGGGAACGCGCATGGCCAGAAACAGGCAGAACCTGAACATCATCTACATCTCGGACCGAATGCGGGAGACGCTGCGGCCTATAGCGTCCTGTTCGCTCACGGCGGTGGTGGCCCCCATGGGCTACGGTAAAACGATGGCGGTGCGCTGGTTCTTGGCAGAGCAGGCCAAGGCGGGGGCCGTGGTGCTACAAGCCAGCATCTACTCGGATAACCGCTCCATCTTCTGGAAAAGCGTGCAGAAGGCCTTTGCCGCCGCCGGGCTGACGGTGCTGGAGGGCTACGACTGCCCCGCCGACGCCAGCGGTGCGGCTTTGCTGCTGGAGGACCTGTGTGCCGCGCTGGGCGGTAAAACGCCCTACTATCTTTTTCTGGACGATTTCCACCTGCTGGGGGACGAGCGGGTGGCGCAGTTTTTGTGTCGGCTGGCCTACCGCCTGCCCGAGAACGTCCACCTTATCGTGGCCAGCCGCAACCGCTTTCTGCCCGGGGAGCAGGTGGTGCGGCTGGGGCGGCGGCTCCACCGCATCGAGGCCGATGGCCTCCGCCTGAACCGGGAGGAGCTGCTGGCCTACACCCACCGCTGCGGCGTGGAGATCACCGCCGCCCAGGCCGAGAGCCTGCTGCGCTCCTGCGAGGGGTGGTTCTCCGCCGTCTACCTGAACCTCCATGCCCTGGCCGAGCGGGGGAGCCTGCTGCAGCCGGGGTCGGACATCTACGCCATGTTCACCGCCGCCATGCTGGAGTCCCTGCCCGAGAAGACCCGGGGCTTCCTCGCTGTGATGGGGCTGGCCGATGAGTTCACGGTGGAGATGGCCCGGGCTGTCACCGCCCTGCCCGACGCGGAGGAGGTGCTGCGGGCCCTCACCCAGCAAAACGCCTTTGTCACCCGCCTGCCGGACGGGGTGAGCTTCCGCTTCCACCACATGATGAAAGAGTGCGCTGAGCGGCTCTTTGCCCAGCTGCCCGCCGCCCGGCAAACGGAGGTCTGGCAGCGGTATGGCCGCTGGTATGCCCAAAAAGCCCAGTACCTCCACGCGCTGCAGGCCTTTGAGCACTGCGGCGACCACGATGCAGCCCTTGCCGTCATCGAGGCGGACGCGGGGAATCTGCTTGCATCCCTCAGCCCCGCCGAGCTGCTGCAGCGGCTGGACCGCTGCCCGGTGGAAGCGCTGCAGCGCCACCCGCTGGCCATTTTGGTGCTGATGCGCCGGATGTTCACCTGGCAGCAGATCCCCAAAATGATGGAGCTGAAAGCCCTGCTGGAAGCCGCCGTGGCCCAACACCCCGAGTGGCCCGCCGCCGAGCGGGGCAACCTGCTGGGGGAGTGCGATCTCATCCAGAGCTTCTTGTTCTACAACGACATCACCCAGATGAGCCGCCTCCACCGCAGCGCCAGCCGCCAGATGAGCCGCCCCGCCGTCACCCTGCGCAACAGCGGCAGCTGGACCTTCGGCTCCCCCTCGGTGCTGATGATGTACTACCGCGCCCCCGGGGAGCTGGGAAAAGAACTGGCCGAAATGTACGAGTGTATGCCCCATTATTATAAGATCACCAACGGCCACGGCCGGGGGGCCGAGCTTTTGATGGACGCGGAAGCCGCCTACCTGCAGGGGGCGTGGGAGAAAGCCGCCGTGCTGCTGGAGCGGGCCCGGGCCGATGCCGCCGGGCAGGAGAACATGACCCTCTGTTGCGACTTTTTGGCCCTGCGGCTGACCCTGTGCGGCAAGGGGAAAGAGGAGTACGATTTTGCCGCCAAGCGCGCCGCCCTGCTGCAAAAGCACGACGGGGTGCAGGTGCATCTGCTGGAGAGCATCGCCGCTTATTTCTACGCTTTGCAGGGCAGGCCGGAGCAGGCCCCGGAGCTGTTCCGGGAGCACAAGCTGGCCGAGGTGAGCTTCTTTGGGCCCTGCCGCCCCATGATGTCTCTCATCGAGCAGCAGGTCTGGCTGGCGCAGGGGGAGTACGTGAAGGTGATTGCCCACAGCGAGGGCCTGCTGCGCCGGTGCGAGACCATGCACTACGGTCTGGTGGGCCTGCAGGCCCGCATCCAGCTGGCGGCGGCGCAACTGCGCTTCGGCCAGAGGGCCGAGGCCCGGGCCACGCTGGCAGCGGCTTTGCTGGACGCTGTGCAGGACGATTTCTGGGTGCTCTTTGTGGAGCAGTATCCCGCTCTGGCCCCCCTGCTGGAAGGGGAGGACTGGGCCGTGTGCGAGCCGCGTCTGGGGCCCTTCGTGGCCCGCATCCTGCCCGCAGGCCGGGCCTTTGCCGCCCGGCTGGGTCTGCGGGCCCCCGCCCCCGCGCCGGAGCTGCCCCTGACCGACCGCGACCGGGAGCTGGCCCGTCTGGTGGCCGGGCGGTGCACCAACAAGGAGATCGCCGCCGCCCTCTACCTCTCCGAGGGCACGGTGAAGCAGTACATCAACCAGCTCTACGCAAAGCTGGATATGGGCGGCGACCCCCGCACCCGCCGCGCCCGCTTGGCCGAGTGGTACCAGAAAAACGCCCCCCGGAATTAACCAAAAACTAACCCCGGGTTAATAGCAAAAACCAAAGCTCCACGGTATCCTAAAAGTGAACCGTGGAGCTTTTTTCCTGCAACAAAATTGGGTGAAAAAAGGAGGCTTTTGCAATGAAACGAAGATGGAAGAAATTCCTCGCCGGGGTGCTTTCCGCAGCCCTCGCGCTGAACCTCGCGGCCCCGCTGGCACTGGCGGGCAACTCGACGATCGGAGCAGCTTGCAGTGTGACAAGTGTGTTTCTGTATCCGGAGTATGTCGGACGGGTCGATGGTGAGAATGTGAGCTGCATTCAGGGTGAGGTATCCTATGACCATGGCCTTTTGACCTTTCACGGAGACGTGACGCTGACCACAGTTGGAGTTGCGGATTTGGGGACGGTCCCGCTGGTCAAAGCCCTCAGTGAAAAAAATCTGAGGCTGGTGGCAAACGGCAAGGTGACGGGCAGAACGAAAGGCAACGGCATTGAGGAAGCAAAAGAGATCGCCGGGGGAGAATACGATCTCACCTATGCCGATCTGGGTGCCTATTTGGATACTAAGCCGAACGGAATTTTGGGCGGAGACACAGGAACAACGATCACAGCCGGGACCGAAATCACGCTGAAAGATTTTCATACGGGCATCGGCGGAGGAGACGTCCGGATCGATGGCACCGTGAACATCACAGGGGCAATGTTCGAGGGAGCAACCTACGGCATCGCCAATTTCACTACCATGAACCCGGGCAGCGAGCTGGAGATCCATGCGGATCGGTACATCAGGAAGGATTGTCTTCTGACATACAACGGCGGCCATCTGCTTATGATTGTGGCAGAAAACGGCGACGGCAATAACATCGTCCAGGGGAGACTGAGCATCGGAAATGACGTAAGCAGGTTCTGGTATCGCACCGACGAGAATGGAGCGTATACGGAAATCAACGTGAAGGAAAATTATGAGAACTTTACGGCTGCCATAGGACAGAACCAAGACTATCTGGAACTGACGGATGTGGACCCGGACCAGCCGGAAAGCGAAACCTACGACCTCTGGGTAGCAGGCAAGCAGGTCACAAAGACCAACCAGAGCAACGTGCTGGGTGACGGCACCGTGTCCTATGACCCGGATACCCACACCCTGACCCTGAACAATGCACACCTCACGCTGGGCGAGGATGCGGAGGAAGGCATTTCCAGCTGCATCGATTCCGACTTGACGGATGATATGCTGACCATTACCGGCACCGCCACCCTTTTCGATGCCGATGGAATCCTTACGGATGGCCCGCTGACGCTGAAAGATGCAACCCTTACCATTACGGGCAATATCGATGACGACATTGGTGATGACGCGATCCGGGCAGGCCGCTCTGACGAGGACATCACCATCCAAAACAGCACTGTGACCATTGCAGGCACGAACGCGGAGGGCAACTTCTTCCAATATGGCATTCGGTGCGGCAACCTCATTGTGGCAAACAGCACGCTGAACGTGAAAGCCAACAGCTCGGCCATCGTGGCAGACGAGTTGAAGGCTTCCGGCGCAGGCACCGTCATCACGGCAGAAACGGATTCGACGGACGAGGATGATTATGCCCTCGAACTGGAGTATCTGACCAGATACGACGGCCTTGTTCTGGTGGAAGGCGAAATGAACAAGAGCAAGAAGGCGAGAATTGCCCGGCCGGAGCAGGCCCCCACGTACTTTAAGGTCTACTGGGTCGTCCATCCGGGGGACGAACCGGTGAATGGAGGAATGCAGATCCCCGGTGCGATCTTCGGCAGCGAGGAGGAAGAACGCCTCTTTGAGGGCTGGTTCCTTGAGGACGGCACCCGCTTGGAGGATAGCCCCTACTACATGGGCCCGGGCGTGGACCATGTGGGCAACCTCGACCGGGACGTGACCTTCTATGGCCATTGGCGCACCGCCGAGAGCGACGAGGGCAGCGGAGACGGCGGAGACGGCTTCGGCACCCTTCTTGCGGTCGGCGCAGTCGTGGGCGTGGCGGGCGTCGTGGCCTATCAGGTGGGCACGGAGATCATCCTTGACCAGCTCCTGCCCGCAGGGGTGGCCGTGCCCCATACCCGCGCCGAGCTGGCAATGCTCCTCTGGAACACCGCAGGCCGCCCGGCCCCGGCCACTCTGCCCGCCTTTGCGGACGTAGCCGACCCGGAGCTGGCCCAAGCCGCCCAGTGGGCCATCGAGCAGGGCTACCTGAAAGCCCGCGCCGACGGCAGCTTTAAGCCGGACAAGGGCGTTGCCAAGTGGCGCGTCATCCGCGGCTACCGGGCAGTGACCGAACCATGACCGTGCAGGTAAAATAGCCCCACAGCACAAGGCCCCGCAGACTTTGAAAAAGGTCTGCGGGGCCGCTGTTTGTTTATGCACCTTGCCGCCGCTTGCACCAGCGGAAAGCTGCTGCCCAACATGGAGCGAATGGAGCCCTTCAACGTGATCTACCAGACCGCCGAAGACGGTCTGGGCGATACGGTCAAGCCCCGCCTGATCGAAGCCGGGGCAGACCTTGACCGGGTGCTGGTCATTGACGACAGCGAGGTGCAGTTGACCCTCTCTGACGAACGAATTGAAAAAGCCATTATCGAGAACAACGCCCGACTGGTCATCATCGACCCGATCCAGGCGTATCTCGGTGCCGATGTGGACATGAACCGGGCGAACGAAGTCCGGCCCATCTCCATGCGGTTGGGACAGGTAGCGCAGCGAACAGGCTGCGCTATTTTGCTGATTGGGCATCTGAACAAGGCCGCTGGAATGCAGAGCTTGCAGCGGGGCCTTGGCTCCATCGACATTGCTGCCGCCGTGCGCAGCGTCATGTTCATCGGCAAGCTGAAGCACGACCCCACCATGCGCATCTTGACCCACGAGAAAAGTTCTCTTGCCCCGCCGGGAGCGTCACTGGCGTTCTCTCTGGGGGACGAGGGTGGCTTCCGCTGGGTCGGCGAGTACGACATTACCGCAGACGAAATGCTGTCCGGCATCGAGCCGCAGCGGGAAACCAAGACCCAGCAAGCCAAAGACCTGATCTGCGCCCTGCTTGCCGGAGGAAAGCAGGTGCTCAGCGAGGACATCGACAAGGCGGCTCTGGAAAGGGGCATCCCCGGTCGAACCGTCCGGGATGCCAAGCGGGAACTGGGCGATGCCCTGAAAAGCAAGATCGTGGAAGGCCGCAAAAAGGTCTTTTGGATGGAATAAGCCATTTGACTGGCAGAAAAATTTGGCTGGCAAGAAAATCATGGTACACCCACAGTTGCCAGTCTGCCAGCCAAATTGGGAAAATGACGATTTAAGGAGGAATTAAATGGAGAATCAGAATTCGAGTTATTCGGTACAGATTGGCAAGACCACCTTTATTGTGTGTGTGAAGCAGTCCGAAACTGCCAAAAAGCCGATTGAAAAGATGTTCAAGGATATGTGCAGACATGAGGTCACAAGGGGCTTCCTTGCGGACAACCTGATGAATTTAGAAAAATTACCGAAAACCTCTTGACGAAGTCCAGCCCGAGGGCACGGGCTACCGTGCACGCACCCGGTTTGCCAAGTTTTTCAACCTTCCGGAGCTGATGGCCATGTTCAAGGAAGTGGCCGATATCAAGACCAGCGACCAGCTGCATCTCTCGGTGCCTGATGCAAAATTTGAGACGGTGGTGGTCAAACCTTCGGAAATCCAACAGGACATGGTGCAGGCGTTGAGCGAACGTGCAGCCGAAGTCCACAGCGGTTCTGTTGACCCTTCTGTGGATAATATGTTGAAAATTACGTCGGATGGCCGCAAAATCGGTCTTGACCAGCGGTTGATGAATTCCGCTCTGCCCGATGACCCCAACAGCAAGTTAAATGCCTGCGTCAACAACGTCCTGCGCATCTGGAACGACACCAAGGAACAGAAGCTGACCCAGCTGATTTTCTGCGATATGTCTACTCCCAAGGGGGACGGTTCGTTCAACGTCTATGACGATATTCGCACCAAGCTGCTCAACGCCGGTGTGCCCGAACAGGAGATCGAGTTCATCCACAACGCAGATACGGAGAACAAGAAAGCAGAACTTTTCTCCAAGGTACGCAGCGGACAGGTGCGTGTGCTGCTGGGCAGCACTGCCAAAATGGGAGCAGGGACCAACGTCCAGACGCTGCTCGTAGCGGTGCATCATCTGGATGTAGGCTGGCGTCCGTCTGATATGACCCAGCGCAACGGCAGAATCATCCGCCAAGGCAACCAAAACAAACAAGTCTACGTCTATAACTACGTCACGGAATCGACATTTGACGCCTACCTCTATCAGACCCTTGAGAATAAGCAGAAGTTCATTTCTCAGATTATGACGAGCAAATCTCCCATGCGCTCCTGCGATGATATTGATGAACAGGCTCTGTCTTACGCAGAAATCAAAGCTCTGTGTGCAGGCGACCCTCGCATCCGGGAAAAGATGGACTTGGACGTGCAGGTAGCAAAATTGAAGGTGCTGCGCGGAGACTTCCAGAATCAGAAATATCGTCTGGAGGATAAGCTGCTCAAAACTTTCCCGGAGGAGATCCAGAAACAGAAAACCCGCATTGCTGCTTTACAACAGGATTCACAGATTGCAGCAACACACCCGCAGGACAAAGAAAACTTCTGCGGCATGACCATCAAGGGCATGGTGTACGATGACAAAAAGGCTGCGGGCGAACGGCTGCTGCTGGCTCGGCAGGAGATGCCCAATGCTGATATGATGCTGCTGGGCACCTACCGTGGCTTTGAACTGAACATTCGATTCGACAGCTTCAAAAATGAGCATCAGGCAGTACTCCGGGCAGAGTTGAGTTACCCGGTGTCGCTGGGCGATGATGCGCGCGGCAATATCACTCGTCTGGACAATGCCATCGACAATTTCGCTGACCGTATTGCAGATGCCGAAAATGCTCTGCAAAACCTTGAACAGCAGAAGCAGGCCGCAGAGGTCGAAGTGGCAAAGCCCTTTGCACAGGAGGAAGAACTGGCCGAAAAGTCTGCCCGCCTTGCTGAATTGAACGCCTTGCTGAACATCGACCGTGACCGCAGTTCCTCGCAGGATGTTCCCGAAGAAACCGAGGAAACCGAAACACCTGCAACTCGTCCGTCTGTGCTGGCTGCACTGGGGGAAAAGACCAATCAGCCGGAGCCTGTCAAACCGTTCCGCAGCTATTATGATAAGGATGGTGATGCACGATGAAAGAAAAGCGGGATGAAACCATCATCCTGCGCTTGAGCAAAACAGAAAAGAACCGTATCTATGAAAAGATGCTCAGCATGGGCATCCGAAGCCTGAGTTCCTATATCCGCAAGATGGCACTGGACGGCTATTGCCTGAACCTCGACTTGAAAGAACTGCAACGCATGGCATATCTCTTGCAGATGTGCAGCAACAACTTGAACCAGTACGCCAAGTGTGCCAACGAGTGCGGCAAGGTCTACGCCGCCGACATGGAAGATCTGCGGCAGCGTCTGGATGAACTGATTGACATTGGCAAGCAAATTCTTTCCAAGTTGGCAGAGCTATAAAAATTCCCGCAGTTGGAGGACTGCGGGTGTACATATAATGCTTGACATCCTTGCAACGTAGTAGTCGATACCTTTATAATAAGGGCGAACAGAAAGGAAGTGCTTGATATGGTGTCTATGCTGAAGAAAATTGTTCTTTTCCCGATTTCTCTATTTGTGGCGTTTCTAGCTCTGATGGCAAGGTGGCTGCTAACCCTGTCCAGCTATGTAGTTGCTCCGCTGATGCTCTACATCTTCGGCTGCGGCATCTACACTGCTTACCGTCAGACCTGGAATCAGTTCCTTATCTTGCTGGTAGCCGAATTCCTCTGCTTTGTCTTCTTTTTCGGCGCAACTGCCATCACCGAGGGCATCGGGCGGTTCAGTGAGTGGTTGGCCGAACTGTAAGGAGCATTTTCAACCTTTTGCCGCCTTCGGGCGGCTTTTTCTTTTATGGGGGTGATTTAGGATGGCCGCGACACGGCTGATCGCGCTGCACAAAAACAAAGGCAAGTCGGTTGCGGCCTGTCTGAAAAGCCGTACAGACTATGTACAGAATCCCGACAAGACTGAGCATGGCGAACTGATTAGCAGCTACGAATGCAGTCCTTTGACGGTGGATGAAGAATTTATGCTGTCCAAACGGCAGTATGAACTTGTCACTGGGCGCAGACAAAAAAGTGACGTGATTGCCTATCAGATCCGGCAGTCGTTCAAACCCGGCGAGATCACCGCCGAAGAAGCCAACAAGGTGGGTTATGAGCTGGCAATGCGTTTCACCAAAGGCAAGTATGCGTTTATCGTTGCAACCCACACGGACCGGGAACACATTCACAATCATATTATTTACAACTCCACTGCGCTGGACAGCACCAGGAAATTCCGTGATTTTCTATTGTCCGGGCTGGCTGTGCAACGGTTGAGCGATTTGATTTGTCTGGAACATCAACTGTCTGTCATTGAAATCAAGCCGTACCGAGAGCGACAAAAGTGCACCCTTTATCCACCCAGAGAAAGTAATCGAGATAAGTTGTGTGCCGGAATTGACAACATCCTGCTGAACGAGAAACCTGCAAGTTTCGAGGGCTTCCTTCAAAAGCTGGAACAGCAGGGCTACGAAATCAAACGGGGAAAGTACACTTCGGTCAAAGGCACACGGCAGAAACGATTCATCCGTTTTCGCACTTTGGGCGCAGGATACAGCGAAGATGAAATCAAGGCAGTGCTGGAGGGCAAGGCGAAACACCAGCCGTACCAGAAGCAGCCGCCCAAAGAGCAGCCGTTCCATCTGTTGGTGGACATTCAGGCAAAACTCTCCGAGGGCAAAGGTGAAGGCTACGCACGGTGGGCAAAGCACTATAATCTGAAAGAGATGTCCAAGACCCTGATTTTCTTACAGGAAAATAAAATCGGCAGCATCGAAGAAATGCAGGAGCGAGTAAATGCAGCGACTGCACGATACCATGAGCTAGGCGATTCCATCAAGGCCGCAGAGCAACGTATGGCAGAGATTGCTGTCCTGCGGGCGCACATCGTTAATTATGCCCGGACACGTCCGGTTTATGATGCCTACCGCAAAGCCGGGTATAGTAAGAGATTTCTGGACACCCACCGGGAAGAAATCACGCTGCATAAGGCCGCAAAAACTGCTTTTGATGAAGCCGGATTGAAAAAGCTGCCAAAGGCTAAGGACTTGAGCATCGAATACGCTGCACTTCTTAAAAAGAAGAAAGAAGCATACCCAGACTACCGTAAGGCACGAGATGAGATGCAGGAGTTGATGAAAGCTCAGAAAAATGTAGAGATGTTTTTTGCAGAGAAAAAAGACACAGCCGAAAAAGAGCCAACACGATAAACGAAATCCGCCGAGGATTCTTCCCGTTTTTTTCGGGAGGATTCCTCGGCGGATTTTTGCTTTTGAAAACTGATTTCTAAGAATGTGAATTCAAAATACCAAAATTATTCAGTCAAGCCAAAAAGGTAAACCACACAAATGCAGCAGTTGCACATATCATCAGAACCAGTAG